>WNFM01297123.1_pt9 | contig 60000 bp, 54 predicted proteins | sample 5400271 | NCBI WGS metagenome assembly WNFM01 (sample SAMN13153352, study PRJNA577476) | soil metagenome | isolation source: 60 cm saprolite on Douglas fir-dominated hillslope | place: USA:California | collected 2013-09-17
GTGGACGCCAGCGCCGGCGTCGGACGCGGAACCGGGAGCAACCTTACGCGCGGGCGCATTGCACCGCCACTCAACGCTGCCTCGAACACGGCCGGTCTGGAGCACATCACGTCCATCGCCGGCTTCGATGCGGCATGGGAGATCGACCTGTTTGGCAGGTACCGGCGCGAACTCGAGGCGGCCCGGTACGACACCGAGGCCTTGGCCGCCGCGCGCAACGCGGTCCTCACGACAGTCATAGCGGATGTCGTGCGCGCTTATCTGAACATGCGCGGATTGCAGACCCAGCAGGCAATCCTGCAGCAGAATTTGCGAAGCGTGCAGAAGCTGCTCGAGCTCATGCAGGCGCGCTTCGATCGCGGCATCACCAACGAACTGGATGTAACGCTTGCACGCCGGCAACTGGCAACGCTGCAAGCGAAGGTGGCGGACCTGGCGCAAGAACTGGCGAAACCGGAACTGATCCCGCAGATACCCGACCAGGTCGACGCCGGTCTGCCGCTGGATCTCATTCGGCGCCGTCCCGATGTCATCGAGGCCGAACGCCTGCTGGCGGAGGCGACCGCCCGCATCGGCGTCGCGACGGCAGGGCTATTCCCTTCGCTGTTCGTCAGCGCCGGCGCAGGCAATCAGGTCCAGGGGCTGGGAGTTACGCCTCGTGCCGACAAGTTCATCTGGTCGGCGGGCGCCGGAGCCATTTTTCCCCTGCTGGACTTCGGCACCCTTGATGCCCTGGTCAACGTCGCGGACCTACGCACTCACGAATTGCTGATCAACTACAAGCAGACCATCCTCAGGGCCGTGCAGGAAGTCGATACCGCGATGAGCAGCTATGCCTCACAGCAGGATCGATTGCGCAATCTGGGCGAAGCGCTGTCCGCCAGTCAGCGCGCGCTGAGCCTTGCAACGCAACGCTACGACCGGGGCCTGACCGACTTTCTCAACGTCGTCGATGCCGAGCGGGAGCAGTACGACATTGAGGAGCAGTACACCACCGCCCAGGTGGTGGTCGGGGAACAGTTCGTTGCGCTCTACAAGGGGCTCGGCGGCGGCTGGGAGAACTACCAATCGATTCCGCCGATTCGGCAGCCACAACCCGCCATCATCGCCGCATTCCGCAGGTTGCTCGCGCCGGAAGATCCGCTGAAGTGATCTGCTGAGCAATATCGAGCGACGCCCGAAGGACGATCTGTCGCACCGTGAATTGGCGGGCAGCGGGGCAGAGCACCAACGCAAGCATCCGGTTCGTCACTTCAATATCCGTAGCGGCAACCCTGATCTTTGTGCATGTCGTATTCAGCCTGATGCGCAGAAAATGGCCGCTCGAGGCCGCGCAAGAGCACGAGAAACCATTTGCAGCCCGGTAACGAATCGGACTCACCAAGCAAAAGAAACGGGCGCCGAATCGGCACCCGTTTTTCCCGGGAGAAGCCTCGGCCGCAAAGGCCCAGGTCAATCAGAATCGCAACGTCAGGTCGGCCTGAATGATGCTGTACTTGTTGATGGTGCCAACATCTGAAGAGTCGTCGTTGAAACCACCCGTGCTCATAGCGTCGTTGAGCCGCTTCGCCTTGCCGTAGCGCAGCGTGGTGATGATGCCATTCGCTGGGCTATAGCCGCCGGCAATGTAGTAGCCGACGGTATTGGTGCGCTCGAAGAAGTCGGAGTCCAGCATGTTCTGGTCCAGCGCGAATTGCTGGGTGCGCTGATAGTAGCTGCGGACTTCCCAAGTTCCTTTCTTGGCGGAACTGCCCAACGCGGGGCCCTGGTTCGCGGATTGCGGCACGCCGGAGCTGGCAAGCGAAAGGCCGATCATCAGTGCCTTGTTCTGGTCCTTGATTTGCGGCGTCGCGCTGGCGTCCGCGCGGTCGTTGCCCTGGGTATTCCAGGCGTAGTCTGCGAAGACCATGCCCGACAGGCTTGCCACCGGGAAGCGCACATCCATCGGAATCTCGACGACCTGCAGGTGGCGGATTCCGAGATCAGCCACGCTACCGCCGATGCCCTGAAAGTTGCTGTTAAACACCGTCTCGTCGTCGGTGAGGCGGTACCTGTAGAGGTTCACCGCTGCCTTCGTCGAGGTGTTTTCGGAGAACTTATAGGCGCCTCCGATTTCGTATGCGAACAGGATCGCCGACTGGCTTGAACCAAGACCGGGGTTGGGGCCATCGAGCTTTGCGCTGGTCCAGGCGCCGCTGCGCTTGCCAACTTGCGAATAAAGATACTGGCCGGCGACCGCGAACAGGGTCGCATTGTCCCCCAGCTTGTAGGTGAACTTCTCGGACAGGCCCTCAGGCGTGATGTCCGGGTCCCAGACCATCGAGGTCGTGTAGAGAGGGTTGACTTGGCGACCCGCGATCACCTGCGCCCAATCAGTGGGTTTCCAACCGATGAACGCCAGACCGACGGCGACCGCATCGGTAGATTTGTTCGACTGCGAGGCCTTCGAAGTTCCAGGGGCCCCCGTCGCCGCATTATCGTCTGCCATCGTCACCCACGCGGAGCGACCATACGTGCCGGTATCCAGGCGGACACCGTAGAAAAAGTCGTCGCTCACGTCGCCGCGCAGCCCGAGACGCAGGGCATAGCGCCAACGTTGGCGCTCTTCGGAGGTCTTCGTGTCGTCAGCGGCCCGTGCAATGCGGTTTTCGTAGCGCAAGCGCAAGTCGCCATAGAGTTCCATGCTCTTGAGCGCTTCCGGAACCTTGAGCGTCGAGGTCGAGGCACTCTTCGCTTTTTGCTCCTTTTCCACATCGGTGGCACTCTTCAGCGCCTCCGCGCGACGATCCGACCGTGCCTCGGTGCGCATCTGTTGATAGTCGTCATCGCTCAACACGCCCTTTTCATGCAGCTTGTCTAGCAGAGTTTCCATGTCGGCAAACGCCGGCGTGGCGCTGGCGCCGAACAATCCCGCAATCGCCGTCGCCAGAATCAGACGTTTGGATGCCGTGGTCGTGAATCCCATTTAATGAATCTCCCGGTTGAAAACTTGCGCACCGAACCATAAGGGGTGCCTGACGGGATCGAATTCTGGGGGTCGAATGTGACAAACAGATGAAAGCAAAATGTTCCCCGGATGACAGGGACATTGCCGGGAGCTAGTTCAGACGAACCAGCGGGCTACGGACAGGAGCAGGACAACCAGGAGAAGGACAAGCAGCCAGGCCAAAAGCCGGTTGAGCCGCTGCTGGCTCTTTACCAGAGCCACGACGGCCGCATATAAATTCGGGGCGGTACGATCGGACAGCACCCGATGCAAAAGGCGCGGCAACTGCGGCAGCAGTGCGCTCCACTGCGGCGCCTCTTTGCGGATGTTTTGCCACAGGCCGCGCCAGCCGACCTGTTCTGACATCCAGCGTTCCAGATAAGGCTTCGCCGTGACCCACAGATCGAGATCCGGGTCGAGGTCGCGGCCCAGGCCTTCGATGTTCAGCAGGGTTTTCTGCAGCAGGACCAGCTGCGGCTGGATCTCGATGTTGAAGCGCCGCGAAGTCTGGAACAGGCGCAGCAGCACCTTGCCGAACGAGATCTCCTTGAGCGGCCTGTCGAAGATCGGTTCACACACCGCGCGTATCGCCGTCTCGAACTCCTCGATACGCGTATCGGCCGGAATCCAGCCCGACTCGATATGTATTTCCGCGACGCGCCGGTAATCGCGCCGGAAAAAGGCGAGGAAGTTCTGCGCGAGGTAGTTCTTGTCCACCTCGTTGAGCGTGCCCATGATGCCGAAGTCGAGCGCGATGTAGCGGCCGTCGGACGCCACCAGGATGTTCCCCGGGTGCATGTCGGCGTGAAAGAACCCGTCGCGGAAAACCTGCGTGAAGAAAATCTCGACGCCGGCACGCGCGAGCTTCGGGATATCGATGCCCAGCGCGCGCAGTTTCCCCACCTGGCTGATCGGCACGCCGACCATGCGCTCCATGACCATGACCTCGGTGCCGCAGAAGTCCCAGAATATTTCCGGCACGAGCAGCAACGGCGAGTTGTCGAAATTGCGGCGCAACTGGCTGGCGTTGGCCGCCTCGCGCATCAGATCGAGTTCGTCCTTCAAATGCCTTTCGAACTCGGCCACCACTTCCCTGGGCTTGAGCCGGCGGCCGTCCGCCCAGAGCTTCTCGATAAGGCTGGCGGCGACATTGAGCAGCGCGACGTCCTCGACGATGACCGGCGCAATTCCCGGACGCAAAACCTTGACGGCGACTTCGCGTCCGCCGGGCAACACGGCGAAATGGACTTGCGCCACCGAAGCGCTGGCGATTGCCACCGGATCGAAACGTTCGAAAACCTGGTCGACCGGCAGGCGGTAGGTGCGTTCCAGCGTGCGATAGGCCTGTTCGACCGGGAACGGCGGCACTCTGTCCTGCAACCCGGCGAGCTCATCAGCGATATCGAGCGGGATCAGATCGCGCCGCGTCGACAGCACCTGGCCGAACTTGACGAATATCGGTCCGAGCGCTTCAAGTGCGAGGCGCAGGCGTTCGCCGCGTGGACGTTCGAGCTTGCGCCAGAACAACGCCGCCGACAGCAGCAGCCGCAAGCCGCGAACGCGCTCGTGACCGAGGAAGAATTCGTCAAGCCCGTAGCGCAGCGATACACGCAGAATTTTCAGCAGGCGCAGCAGACGCATCGGGGGTGACCGGGGTTCAGCCGCCGCGGGCTTGCCGTTGCAGGCGCTCGATGCGCTTGTCGAGACGCTCTGTGGCGTCGCGCAATTCGTCGACGTCGCGCACGAATTCAGCGGCGCGCAGCGGCGTGACCAGCAGATGTTTCTCCTCGGTCAGATATTCGGCGACGTTTCCCGCGAGGCTTTTCGCTGCCTGTTTCGGCCATGCGGCAGCCGATCGCCCCACCCCGGCCAAGCGTTGCGCGGCGATATCGCCGAACACTCGACTCAAATCTTCTTCGACGTCCCAGTGCAGATTGGCCGCGACCTTGAAAATGGCCGCAGCGAAGCCGGTATCGCCCTCCACGCCCGCTTTGCGCCAGGCCTCCTCGCCTTCGGCAAGAATCTGCAGCACGGTGGTGTGGGTCAGGCGGATCGTGACTGCCGGCTCGGCATCCCCCGGCGCGGCGTGCAGCATCCCGTCGGTATCGACGGCAACTGCCAGGCGCAGCGGGAACAGGTCGAAAACCGCGACCTTGCCGGCATGCTCGGCCAGGCTCTGCCGCGCCCACGCGGCCGGAGCGAGCAGGTGATTGACGAATGCGCAGAAAGGGACGGCGAACATCGGGTCAGAACTTGTAGCCGACGTGCAGGGCCACCACGCCCGCAGTCAGGTTGTAGTAGTCGACGCGTGCGCAGCCAGCCTGCTCCATCATTTGCTTGAGCTCTTCCTGGCCCGGATGTTTGCGGATCGATTCCACGAGATAACGATAGCTGTCCGCATCACCGATAACGAGCTTGCCCAGCAGCGGCAGCAACTTGAACGAATAGGCGTCGTACGCAGGCCGCAGCGGTTGCCAGACTTGCGAGAACTCCAGCACCAGCACGCGGCCGCCCGGGCGCACGACCCGCAGCATTTCCGCCAGAGCCTTGTCCTTGTGTGTCATGTTACGCAGGCCGAAGCCGACGATCGCGCAGTCGAAATAGCCGTCCCGCAAAGGCAGGCGCTCGGCGTCGCACTGCACGGCCGGCACCACGCGGCCAGCATCGATCAGGCGATCGCGCCCGCGCCCGAGCATCTCGCGATTGATATCGGTCAACCAGACTTCGCCGCCTTCGCCGACCCGGGACAGGAACAGCGATGAAAGATCGCCGGTCCCGCCCGCGACATCGAGCACGCGGCCACCTTTGCGTACTGCACTCATCTCGACGGCGAAACGCTTCCATACGCGGTGCAAGCCACCCGACATCAGGTCGTTCATGATGTCGTAGCGATTCGCCACCGAACTGAACACGCCGGCGACCTTTCCCGCCTTTTCGTGCTCCGGCACTTTCTGGAAACCGAAATCGGTTGTCTTGTCCGGATTCATGGAAACCTGCGGTTTGCGCGTCAGATTTTCTTCCAGGCCGCTTTTGCACCTGGCGCCGGCTGCGCTTTGCCGGCCGGCTCGCGGTTCACGCCGGCAATAGCCAACCTGTCGAGATACTGCTGCCACAGCTTGGGCTGATTTTCGCCGAGGCTGTAGAGATAGTCCCACGAGTACAGCCCGGTATCGTGGCCATCGCTGAAGACCAGCTTGACCGCATAATGGCCGACCGGTTCGACTGCGGTTATTTCCACATCCATCTTGCCTTCCTGCAGGACTTCCTGTCCGGGTCCGTGCCCCCGCACTTCGGCGGACGGCGAATACACGCGCAGATATTCGCAGGACAGGGTATAGCTCTTGCCGTCATCGAAACTGATCTCGAGTACGCGCGATTTCCGGTGCAATTTGATTTCGATGGGACGAGGGGTCCCGGGTTGAAGTCCTGCCATGGTTGCTATCGAAAGCGGTTGCTATCGGAAACGGCTGATCTTTCGGAATGGGATCTTGCGCGGTTGCGCCAGACGCCATCATAGCCGTCAACCGCGCCAGCGTCCCGAAACGATGTCACGAGGTTGTAACATTTGCTTCATAGTATTGCAAACGTAAAAATAGAGCGGGAAAAGTCACTCATGGCAGCAACCATCCTCGTCGTCGAAGACGAACCGGCAATCCAGGAACTGATCGCCTACAACCTGAAGCAGGCTGGGCATCAACCGTTGCGCGCCGACAACGCGGAACAGGCACTCCACCTGGTGGCCAACGCACTGCCGGATCTGGTGCTGTTGGACTGGATGCTGCCGGGCCTTTCGGGCATCGAATTCGCGCGACGATTGCGCGCCGACAAACGCACCCGCTCGATACCGATCATCATGCTGACCGCGCGCTCCGACGAACAGGACAAGCTGCAGGGTCTGGAAACCGGCGCGGACGATTACATCACGAAGCCTTTTTCACCGCGCGAGTTGAATGCCCGCATCAAGGCGGTGCTGCGCCGGCGCGCCCCGGAAATGACGGACGACATGGTGCAACTCGGCGGCCTCAAGCTCGATCCGGCCAGCCATCGCGTCAGCGGCAACGGCGAACCGGTGGAACTCGGACCGACAGAATTCAGGCTGCTGCACTTTCTGATGACGCATGCGGAACGCGTGCATTCGCGCACCCAGTTGCTCGACCAGGTCTGGGGCGACCACGTGTTCGTCGAGGAGCGCACGGTGGACGTGCACATCCGGCGGCTGCGCAAGGCGCTCGAACCCACCGAACTGGACGGCCTGGTGCAGACGGTGCGCGGCACCGGTTATCGTTTCTCCACGAACTGATCGAGTCCGCGCAGGATTGGCGCCTGGGAATTCTGCGATAATTCCCGCCGGCTCATTCGAGGGACGCAACGCTTGAAGTCAATGTGGGGCAGGCCCCTCTCCACCGTCGTCCTGATTGCCGTACTTGCCCTGATCTCCTGGCCGTTGCTGGGATCGAGGGGCGCGCTGTTGTTTCTCAGCCTGATGCTGCTCGGCTTGCTGCTGCACCATCTGCGCAACCTCTCCATGCTGTACCACTGGCTGCAGAACCCGCAATCGCGGAACATGCCGATGGGCTCGGGCGCATGGGAATATCTGTCTTCCAACATGCTCAGGATGCTCAAGCGCCAGCGCGAGACGGAACGGCGGCTGGGCGAGGCACTGTCGGGTTTTCAGCTGGCAGGCGCGGCGTTGCCGGACGCGGTCGTCATCCTCGACGACACCGATCGCATCGAATGGTGCAATCCGAAAGCCGAGGACTACTTCGGCCCCAGATCACTTACATCCTCCGGCAGCCGCAGTTCGTGGAACATCTGTCGTCGAACCATGCCGGCGAACCGCTGGTCATGAAAATGTCGCGCCCGGCCGGCGAAATGGTGCTGGCCGTGCAACAGGTGCCCTACGGCGACAGCCGCAAGCTGATCCTCGGTCGCGACATCACGCGCTGGGAGCGCCTCGAAACGACACGGCGCGATTTCGTTGCAAACGTCTCGCACGAGTTGCGCACGCCGCTCACCGTCGTCGGCGGTTTCCTGGAAACTCTGGAGGACATGGACGCACCGGATCCGGAGATGACGAAACGCGCGATCGAGCTGATGAGGCAGCAAACCGGCCGGATGACGCGACTGGTGGAGGATCTGCTGACGTTGTCGCGGCTCGAGAGCACGCAGAACCCGCTGCGGGAAGAAGACGTCAACGTGCCGGAAATGCTGCGCACGCTTCACCAGGACGCGCAAGTACTGTCCGCCGGGCGCCATCGGATTCGCGTGAAGCTGGAAAGCCCCGAATGGCTTAAAGGCAACACCGAGGAGTTGCGCAGCGCGTTCGGCAACCTGATCAGCAACGCCGTGCGCTACACGCCGGAAAACGGCGAGATCGAAATACGCTGGTGGCTGAACGATGCCCAGCTGACATTCGCCGTACACGACACCGGCATCGGCATCGAGCCGCAGCACATCGACCGGCTGACCGAACGCTTCTATCGCGTGGACCGCAGCCGTTCGCGTGAAACCGGCGGCACCGGCCTTGGCCTCGCTATCGTCAAGCACGTGCTGAGCCGCCATCAGGCGCGGCTCGACATCCAGAGCACGCCGGGAAGCAACAGCACTTTTTCCGTCGTATTTCCCGACACCCGCCGCGTCGCCGCTGGTCATGCAGCGGCGGCGAAAGTTTCTGCCTAGAGCAACTCGACCAGGCGCTGGCGCAACGTTCGATTGAACCCTGCGGGCAGCGGCCGCGCACGCTCTCGCACACTGGCCGACCAGACGGAATTCGGGAACTGCGGATCATCGGCGAATCTCGGTATCACGTGCCAGTGCAGATGTGGCACGACGTTGCCGAGACTGGCGAGATTGATCTTATCCGGCGCCAGCAATTCGCGCAGCAATCCCTCGACCGCGTAGACGACGCTCATCATCCGCGCACGATCTGCTTCGGATACGTCTGTCATTTCCTTCGCGTGGGCATTGAGAATGACGCGGCAGAAGCCGGGATGATCCGCGTCGCCGACCAGCACGACCCTGGCGAAGCCGTCATCCCAGAGGACTTCGCCGCCGGCCTGCGCACAGAGTGCGCAGGCCGTGGCTAGTGGCTTGTGGTTAGCGGCTGGTGAAGACATGTCCTGGCTTCCATCTAACCACTAGCCACTCACCACTCATCACTCCGCGTGTTCATCACAGAAGAACGCGCTCGATGCCACCGCTATTGGCTTTCGCCACATACTCGGCCATCCAGTTTTCCCCGAGCACGTGTTTGGCGATCTCCACGACAATGTAGTCGGCCTGCACGCCGGTGTCATCGCGGAAGCGCGACAATCCCTGCAGGCAGGATGGGCAGGACGTCAGGATTTTGACCGGCTCCTCGCCGCCTTTTGCGCGGATGGCCGCCACCCCTTTTTCCATTTCCTCCTGCTTGCGGAAGCGCACCTGCGTGGAGATATCGGGGCGTGTAACCGCAAGCGTGCCGGATTCGCCGCAGCAGCGATCGTTCAGCGGCACGTTCGAACCCATCAGCTTGGCTACGACTTTCAGCGGCTGGTAGGTCTTCATCGGCGTGTGGCAGGGATCATGGTACATGTAGCGCACCCCGGTAACGCCCTCGAGCCGGACGTTTTTCTCCATCAGGTATTCGTGGATGTCGAGCAGCCGGCAACCGGGAAAGATCTTGTCGAACTCGTATTTCTGCAACTGGTCCATGCAGGTTCCGCAGGACACGACCACGGTCTTGATGTCGAGGTAGTTCAGCGTATTGGCGACGCGATGGAACAGCACGCGATTGTCCGTGCTGATCTTCTGGCCTTTTTCCGCTTCGCCGGCGGAAGTCTGCGGGTAACCGCAGCACAGGTAGCCCGGCGGTAGTACCGTGATGGCGCCGACTTCGTACAGCATCGCCTGCGTGGCGAGCCCGACCTGGCCGAACAGGCGCTCGCTGCCGCAGCCCGGAAAATAAAACACCGCGTCGGAATCCTCGCTCACCTTTCTCGGGTCGCGGATGACCGGCACCATGCGGTTGTCCTCGATGTCCAGCAAGGCGCGCGAAGTTTTTTTCGGCAATCCGCCCGGCATCGGCTTGTTGATGATGTGGATCACCTGCGCCTTGATCGAGGGCTTGCCGAGGGTGGCCGGCGGATGCTTCACCTGATCCTGTATGAGCCCGAGCGATTTTCCCGCGCGATAGGCCAGCCGCTGCGCGCGGAAGCCCCACTCGATCATGATTTTTCGCGTGACCTTGATCGTGTTCGGATCGGTGGCATTCAGGAACAGCATCGACGCGGCCGTGCCGGGATTGAATTTTTTCTTGCCCTGGCGGCGCAGGAAATTGCGCATCGCGATCGACACGTCGCCGAAATCGATGTCCACCGGACAGGGATTCAGGCATTTGTGGCAGACCGTGCAATGATCGGCGACATCGGAAAATTCGTCGAAGTGCTTGAGCGACACGCCGCGGCGCGTCTGTTCTTCGTAGAGGAAAGCCTCGATCAGCAGCGACGTGGCCAGGATCTTGTTGCGCGGCGAATACAGCAGGTTCGCTCGCGGCACGTGGGTCGCGCACACCGGCTTGCACTTGCCGCAACGCAGGCAGTCCTTGATCGAATCGGAAATCTCGCCGATCGCGCTTTGCTCCAGGATCAGGCTCTCCAGCTCCAGCAGGTTGAAGCTCGGCGTGTAGGCGTTGTCGAGGTTGGCGCCGGCAAGCAGCTTGCCCCTGTTGAAGCGGCCTTCCGGATCCACCCGCTTCTTGTACTGCGCGAAGCTGTCCATTTCCTGCGGCTCGAGATATTCCAGCTTGGTGATGCCGATGCCGTGCTCGCCCGAGATCACCCCGTTCAGCGCCCGCGCCAGTTTCATGATGCGCGCGACGGCGACATTGGCCTCGTGCAGCATCGCGTAATCGTCGGAGTTGACCGGGATATTGGTGTGCACATTGCCGTCGCCGGCATGCATGTGCAGCGCCACGAACAGCCGGCTCTTCAGGACGCGCTTGTGAATGGCGTTGATTTCAGCGCGGATCGGATCGAAGGCGCGGCCGTCGAAAATCTGCATCAGCGGCTCGCAGGCTTCCTTCTTCCACGAAACGCGCAAAGCGTAGCTTTGCAGGGCCTGGAAGACTGTGAGGGACGCGGGTGCTAGTTCTGGACCGTCGGACTTTTTCGCACTTCCCTCGCCCCTCGTCCCTCGCCCCTCGTCCCTGGCGAGAAAATCGCCCAGCGGAGCGTCCAGATTTTCGAGCATCCACTGCCAGCGATTGCGCGTCGCGCGCACCAGTTCGGTCGCATTTGCCGGCCGGCCGTCGAGCACCTCGTCGTGCGGGAGCTTCTCGGCCTCGTGATGCACGGGCAGTTCGCCCTGGAAGTATTCCTCCATCGCATCCAGCAGGCGGATCTTGTTCTTCAGCGACATCTCGATGTTGATGCGCTCGATGCCGTCGGAGTAATCTCCCAGACGGTCGAGCGGGATGACGACATCCTCGTTGATCTTGAATGCGTTGGTATGCTTGGCGATGGCGGCCGTGCGCGACCGGTCGAGCCAGAATTGCTTGCGCGCTTCCGGCGAGACGGCGATGAAACCTTCGCCGCCGCGGGCATTCGCAATCCTGACCACGGCGGAGGCCGCTTCGCCGACCGCCCTGTCGTCCTCGCCGACGATGTCGGCAAGCAGCACCATCTTCGGCCGGCCGCCGCGCTTGGCTTTGGTGGCGTAGCCGACGGCTTTGACATAGCGTTCGTCGAGATGCTCGAGCCCGGCGAGCACCGCGCCGCCGGGGCGGCGGTCCAGGTACGCCTTGATTTCCACGATCGAGGGAACGGAGTGCGCAACCTGGCCGTAGAACTCCAGGCAGACGGTGCGCGTATGCGCCGGCATCTTGTGCAGGATGAAGCGCGCGGACGTGATGATGCCGTCGCAGCCTTCCTTCTGGATACCAGGCAGGCCGGCCAGGAATTTGTCGGTCACGTCCTTGCCCAGGCCCTCCTTGCGAAAGCGCCGTCCCGGCACTTCCAGGATTTCGGGTTCGCCTTGCGGCATCCTGCCGTCGCGGCCGAAACGCGTGATCCGGAAACGCGCCATTTCAGCGTCGTGGATCTTTCCAAGGTTGTGGTCGATGCGCTCGACCAGCATCCACTCCGCCTCGGGAGTCACCATCCTCCAGGACGCGAGATTGTCGATCGCCGTGCCCCACAACACGGCTTTCTTGCCTCCGGCATTCATGGCGACGTTACCGCCGATACAGGAAGCGTCAGCGGAAGTCGGATCCACCGCGAACACGCGGCCGGCGGCTTCCGCCGCTTCCATGACCCTGCGCGTTACCACGCCGGCACCACAATGAATGGTCGCAACCGGCTCCGACAATCCGGGCAACGGCGTCATTTCCACACCGGTCAGCGCTTCCAGCTTCTCGGTGTTGATGACCGCGGATAGTTTGTCGAGCGGTATCGCGCCGCCGGTATAGCCGGTGCCGCCGCCGCGCGGGATGATGGTGAGCCCGAGTTCGATGCAAGCCTGCACGATGGGCTGCACTTCTTCTTCGGTATCCGGATAAAGCACCACGAACGGATACTCGACGCGCCAGTCGGTCGCATCGGTGACGTGCGACACCCGCGCCAGGCCGTCGAATGCAATGTTGTCGCGCCGGGTCACCCGTGCGAACTGCCGCAGCGCCTTGCGCCGCAGCTTCGCTGTTGCTTCGAAATCGCGCTCGAATTCGTCCACCGCCCTGTGGGCGGAAGCGAGCAGCTGTGCGACTTTGTCGGCCACGTTCGCGGCCTCCTCGCCTTCGCCGCGGCGCAATTCGATCTGGCGCAGGCGGTGACGCAAAGCCTCGACCAGCGCGTCGCGGCGCCGGGGATTGTCTAGCATGTCGTCCTGCAGGTAGGGATTGCGGTTGACGACCCAGATGTCGCCCAGCACTTCATAAAGCATGCGCGCCGAGCGTCCGGTGCGACGCTGGCTGCGCAACTCGTCCAGCATCTGCCACATCGGCGCGCCAAGCAGCCGGATCACGATTTCGCGATCGGAGAACGACGTGTAGTTATAGGGGATCTCGCGAAGCCGGATGCCGGTGGAGGCAAAGGGGGGAATCGGTTGCATCTTAGCTAGACAGTTTGATTTAGAAGGAATTCTACCGCGACGCAACAAACTAGCGACGCCTAATTCAGAGGGTGTCGGATAAGACTGGTCCGCAAAAAATGCTACTCCGGGGGTTGTTCCCAATTTGGGAACATGCTATTCTGCAGTCCCATGAAGGTTCATGGAAAACAACTCTTACACGACTTTTCGGGCGAACACCCGCCCGCACGCACATGGATTCAGGCGTGGGTAGCTGAAGTCGAAAAGTTGACTTGGAGGGAACCGCAGGACATCAAGAATAGGTACCGCAGTGTCAGCTTCGTTGGACGGTTCGTCATCTTCAACGTCAAGGGCAACGACTTCCGGATGGTGGTAGTCGTCGCTTACCAAATGGGTATCGTAGCCGTGAAGTGGATTGGAACTCATGGCGATTACATAAGGATCAACTGGGAAAGTGCCACACATGAAGGCAGCCGTCGTCAAGACTGAGCCGCAGTATCTCGAATATATGGCGCGCATCGAAGAACTCGTGATGCTCGACCCTGCTCCTGAGTCTTCGGAGGGTGAGGAGTTGGAACTACTTTCTGCACTCGTGGAAGCATACGAACGCAAGGAGTTTCCGATCGACAAGCCGGATCCAGTAGATGCTGTGCTCTTTCGCATGCATGAACAGGACCTGAGGCAGGCAGATCTCGTTCCTTATTTCGGTTCGCGTAGCCGAGTGTCGGAATTCCTCTCGAGGCAGCGCCCGCTAACCGTTCCGATGGTGCGTGAGCTATCTGAGGGACTAGGAATCCCCGCCGACGTGTTGATCCAGGATTCCGTTGCCCCGAAGATTCAGGAAAATACCGATGCCGGGCAACCTTTGGAATGGTCGAAATTTCCTGTCAACGAGATGTGCGCGCGAGGCTGGATTCAAGTTTCAAAACGCCGATCTGACCTGATCAAGCGCCTCGATGCAGTGCAAATTTTTATCGAGCAGGCATTGGGTGACGTGCGTCCTGGCGTGCTCGCTCGTCGCACCATCAAGGGTGACGCGTTCACTTGGCAAGCGTTCTATGCGCTCACCGCGTGGCAGGCGCGGGTCCTTCAGAAGTCTCGCGATGAGGCATTTCGAGCGCGCTCCAAGTTTGAACTCAAGGCATTGGACGAAGAGTTCCTCACTCGACTTGCCCGGATGAGTCGCGATTTACGGGGGCCGGTACTCGGGTTGGAACTGCTTCGTGATATCGGCATTGCCGTAGTCATCGAGAATCATCTACCACGAACCAAGTTGGACGGTGCCGCGATGCTTTCCGCATCCGGAGAACCCGTGATCGGGTTAACGCTTCGCTTCGATCGGCTCGACAATTTCTGGTTTACGTTGTTGCATGAATGTGTGCATGTATGGCGTCATTTGAGCAATCCAGGCGATGTCTTCTTAGATCGTATTATCGACAAGGAAAGCAATGAACAGGTCGAAAAGGAAGCGAATCGCCTCGCTCGCGACCTGCTGATTCCTAGATCGCACTGGCGCAGCGCAACCGTGCGGCAGATGCCGACGAAGGCAGGAATTGTGGCATTCGCGGAAGAACTAGGAATCCACCCGTCCATTGTTGCCGGAAGGATTCAAAGGGAAGCGGAGAATTATGCGTTGTTTCCCGACATGGTCGGGCGCGGCGAGGTTTCCAAGGTCTTCGAATAGGCTTGAACTCGATCAAACGGCCGGAGCGAATTAACTGCGATGAGTGATTTCGTATACTGCCCCATCATAAAGGGTAAGGCTAACGACATTAAAGCTTTCGCCCACGTAAACCCAACCCTGGCATCGGTGGTCAAACCGCTCTACGAGTTGCCGCCGTTCAAGCAGACCGATGAACCCGAAACAGTATTGTCGAAGTTCGCGCTTCGCCTTCAGAAGTTTGGTGGTAATCGGCCTTCATACGTTGATTTTCCCCTCTTGCGCCCTGGTACGCGCGCAGCCAGCGGAGAAACGGCACTCGCCGTTGCGTACGGACAACTCAACATGTTGCGGGTTCGCTTTGAGCCTGTCTTTGGCTTTGACAGAGACGACGCACTTTGGGGCATTGTGATCGCGCAAGCGCGGCGTTCAGGTGGGCTACTGCTACGTCTCGAAAGCGATGACCTGGAGTTCATACACGAAACCATTGACCAAATATTGGACCTCCGCGCGCGCGGGCTGGACTTTGGCCTCCTTGACGTAATGATCGATCGTCGGGCGTTGAACTCCGACACTGAGACGATGGTAGCTGCGAGCGCGACCGCCGATTTCATCGACGCACTGCACTCCGCTGTGCAGGTGCGAAAGATACTCGTCGCGGGATCGAGCGCGCCGAAGACCGTCTCAGGAATCGAGCGGGATTCGTATGGTGCAATTTCTCGCCGAGAGCTAACACTCTGGGCGCAAGTCGCCTCCGAGCGCCTCCCGGTGAGAGCCATCTACGCGGACTACGGTGTTATTCATCCCGATTTCAGTGATCAAACGCCAAGCACTCACATCAACGGGAAAATTCGCTACACAGAGGGCACTACCCTTCACATCTATCGTGGACACAGCCTGCGTCAAGGCGACAAGTTCGAACAGTATCGCGTCCTCTCGACCGCGGTCAGCCGGAGCCGTCAGTACCAAGGCAGTTCCTTCAGTTACGGTGATCGCTATATATACGAGTGCGCTACAGGACATGCCGGCACCGGCAATGCGGGTACTTGGGTATTGGTCGATCAAAACCACCACATTACCTACACAGCGGGGCAGTTCCGTCGCTTAGCAGAAACGGCGGCCACGGGCAGTTCTGCATCGCAGATCCTCGCGCATGCTTGAGCGATGCCAGGAGTGCAACTAGTCGGCGCATCACGCCAGAAACTTCGCCAACACCCAATAGCGCGCGAACTTGCCCATGGCGATGAATAGCGTAGCCCACCACGCATTCAACCGCAGCCATCCGGCCGCCACGCACAAAGCATCGCCGATGAGCGGCGCCCAAGACAGCAGTAGAACCAGTGCGCCATGGCGCTGAACCCAGTCGGCAGCCCGGTTCCCCGTCTTCCGTTCCGGCACCAGACGACCGACCAGATAGGAACTCAATCCGCCAAGTGTATTGCCCAAGGTGGCGACCGCCAGTGCAGGCCATAAGGTAACCGCGCCACTCAACAGCAAACCGGCAAAAACCAGTTCGGAACCACCGGGAAGCAGTGTCGCAGCAAGGAAGCTGCTGGCGAACAGACTGCCCAAGCTGGCAAAGTCATTCATCGAAACTCAAAATAATGTGATAGTAGAATTCCCGCTTGCTTGGGGGGCGAGCAAAAATCCTGCGTGCCACGCTTGATGCCAAGCTATTCTTGTATGAGCAGATAGAATGATGAATGCATTTGAGGTCGCAAGCTAAATAACTTTGTCCGATCATTGAAGCCCAGATCAATAGATTACTAATCTAGCCAGATATATGAACGAGGTTTCTTCAGACCTTCATTCCCGCGGACCAATCTGCGGCCCTTTGGCTAGCCTGAGGTTTCCAACCCCTCGCCGCAGATGGAGTGAACCGATAGCTCGGATAACAGCTTTTCGGAAAAATCTATGGTTGTGAGCGTTTTTCCACCAAAGCGCGGCGACGTCTCGGCATTCAATACGACGTTCGCACTTGAGCAAGATAATTGGAACGACTATAGCTTCCAGACTCTTTACCATCTCTATCACCGCGGCGGCGTATCAGGCGAAACACCAACCCTGATTGGGCCTGTAAAAATACTCCGGCGAGGCCAGACCGAATCCGACGGCATCCAAATTAAACAGGCTTTCGAGCAACTGAGCTCCGACTTTTGTTCAGTGGGGAACTCGCTTGACTACTACCAAAGACTTAATGAGATACCAGTCATCGAAAGAGATGAAATTCTCCACATCCTCCGAGATGCTGTTGCGGCTCCGTCGCTTCAAGCGGATTTTCGAAATGAACCCGGATGGAGAATTTCTCTGTTTCGAGACAATCCGAACCCTGAGGAATTCCTTGCCGACGCCCAAGCTATTCTCACTGGAAATTTTGCCAGTTTGCCCGATCTGGGAGGGCACCTTTCCTTCCATTCCGCTAATTGGGCAAAGCCCCTAGCGTTTAATTTTGACGCACCTGAGCCTGCTTTTTATGGGGGACCATACCGACGACTGGGACCTAGCAAACGTAAAACATTACTGCCTCGTCGTCTCATTACCGTAATTGGTCGTAATGGGTCTGGCAAAAGCACGCTCTTATCTCGCATCGCTCGCGTTGCTTTTGCCGCGCCATCCGATCGGGCGCGCCCGGAAATCCAGGCCATCGGATTGTTCAACCCACCTTCAGTCGGATTCACCAAGATCATTGCTATCTCCTATAGTGCCTTCGACAACTTTATCGTGCCAGGGCTCTACGAAAGTGAATTGAGGCAAATCGCCAACGACATCGAGAAAGGCAGCGGACGTTATATTTACGCAGGACTCCGTGACATTGTTTCCGAGGTGCGCGACGACATCGCCGCCACTGCAGAGCGCATACTCCCAGTCGACGAAAAGGCGCTCCTCACCACGAAGGATAGACGCACAACGACCAAACTCAAATCGTTGACCCAACTAGCTGATGAGTTCGAACGCTTAATCCACCAGATCGAAATAAATGGTGACAGGGAATTACTCGCGGCTGCGCTCGAGCCACTTTTTTCCGACCCTTCTTTTGCGGATATCGATGAGCGCGAGCGAATTACTATAGTGGGCTCAAACCCTCGCGATGACTTTCTTGCGTGGAGTACCGGTCACAAGATTGCATTGCACGTTATTGCTTCGTTAGTCGCACATGCGACGCGAAAGTCTCTGATTCTTTTCGACGAACCAGAAATGCATTTGCATCCACCGCTAATTGCCGCGTTATTGCATGCGATTCGTATAATACTCGAGGAGAAAAACTCCTTTGCGATTATCGCTACGCATTCACCAGTAATTCTTCAAGAAACACTTGCGCAACATGTTCGAATCGTCCGCCGCACTGGAGACTCTTTCGACATTGTCACGCCGACATTGGAAACTTTTGGGGAGAACGTAGGCACATTAACCTACGACTCTTTCGGATTGACCGCGGCATCAACCGACTACCACGAGGTTTTGGATCTTCTAATAACGAGCTTCACTGATATTGAGGAAATTAACGCGCTCTTTAGTCCCGGTCTCAGCGGCCAGGCGCTAGCCTATGTCATGACCAAGCTTGCGCAGAAGACTGCATCATCATGAGGAATCTTACGCAACCATCCCGTGAGCTTGCGCGCGAACAACTCATTGTAGCGCTCGAAGTTCAGGAGACGAATGGGATTTCAAGCGGGTATGCCGCAAGTGAAGCGGAAATTGATAAAGTTATCGCACTATATGATTCTTATGACGCTACAAGCGGCGTTCCGAGTCTATTACTAGAAGGCCAAGATCTCCAGGCTGCGCTGCGCAACGCCATTCAAACTGGCTACGAACTCACTCAACGCGGTAGGCGACTCTCAGCAATCCGTAGCGCAGTGATGCAAGGCATTGAACTGTGTCCAGTTTGTGGCATATCCCCTCCGCGGACACTCGACCATCACCTGCCCAAATCGATATATCACCCACTTGCAATTTATATTCGCAACCTCGTCCCGCTTTGTGCGGACTGCAATCAATCGAAAAGTGGGGCGGCATCAACTACCGCGACCGAACAATTTATTCATCCGTATTTCGATAAGTTACCTGACTCGCGTTTCCTTCGTGCCATCGTGTCCATTCAGAATGGTGGCCTCATAGTCGATTTTGATATCGATCCAGAGACAAATCTCCCAGATCTTCTAAGAGCCCGATTGAACTATCAAATTAGGCGACTGCATTTAAATAGGCGCTATGCCCAAGAAATAAACATTCACCTTGCCAGCCATACCACCGCGCTACATATGTGCGCTGATTCTCTTGCCACCGCAGGCGTGCGAAGATATTTGCACGCTCAAGCAAAAGTGGAGTTCCAACAGTTTCACCGCAATCACTGGCGACCTGTCCTCTTGTCAGCTCTGGGTAACCATGATGATTTTTGTGCCGGAGGATTCCGCGACCTTCTCCCGTTGATTGCGGACCAGATTCCAACGTTAATAACTCCTGCAGGTGCCGCGACTGCAGCAGAATAGACCAACGCTGCTCAGGACTAGCCGATGAATGAATTCGCGTTCGTCTCGGAATCGTGGAATTCCGAGGTCTAACCTGTTCGAGACACTTGTGGAACGTGGCTACGCGAGGAAACCGCCTAACCTATTGAGGGAATGGCGCGCCCGAGACGATTCGAACGTCCGACCCCTGCCTTCGGAGGGCAGTACTCTATCCAACTGAGCTACGGGCGCATTGGGCCATAAGTTTACGGGCAAAAGGGCATTCGCGTCCATGGCCGTACTTTTTAGGGTAGGGCGAATAGCCTATAATTTGCGGCTTCCAAAGGTTTAACCGCAAAGGATTTTTCATGTCCGAAGTGCATGTCGAGGAACATTCCTCGCTGATCAAGACGCCGCAGCAACTGATCGTCGTCGTGCTGCTGGCCTTCCTCATACCGGTCATCGGGATCGTGATGATCGCCAGTTTCGCCACCGGCGGACTGAAAGTCGACAGCAATAATTACGATGCAAGCGCGGCGGCCGTGGCGGAGCGCCTGAAGCCGATCGGTACGGTGGTGATCGGCGAAGTCCCGGTGCCAGCCGCGGGAGCGCAACCCGCTGGCGCGACACCCGCGGTAAAGTCCGCGAGCGGCGAGGCGGTCAGGACGGCGGCGGCCGGCGGACCCGGCGCCGGAAAAAGGATTTACGACACCGTTTGCATGGCGTGCCACGCAGCGGGCATCGCCGGCGCACCCAAGACCGGCGACAAGGCCGCCTGGAAACCACGCATTGCCACCGGCAAGGATGCGCTCTACAACAGCGCGCTGCACGGCAAGAACGCCATGCCGCCGAAAGGCGGTTCGTCGGCAGCCGATGCGGACGTCAAGGCCGCGGTGGATTACTTGGTTGGCTTGGCCAAGTAGTGAACGGTGAACAGTAAACAGTGAACGGTAAAAGCAAAAGAGCAGGGCGCAGCGAGAGTTGCGCCCTTTTTGTTTCCGATCGCTCTACACCGTTCACTGTTTACTGTTCACCGTTTACTGTTCGCTGCTCTTAAATGGCTACCTACGCGATAGGCGATCTGCAGGGCTGCTTCGATCCGTTACAGGAATTGCTGGGCGAAACCGGCTTCCGCGAGGCCGAAGACCGGCTTTGGTTTGTCGGCGATCTGGTGAACCGCGGTCCGCAATCCCTGGAAATCCTGCGGTTCGTGAAAGGGCTGGGCGAACGCGCCGTCAGCGTACTCGGCAACCACGACCTGCATTTGCTGATGGTCGCCGAGGGGCGCGCGAAAGCGCACCGGAAGGACACGCTCGGCGCGATTCTCGATGCTCCCGATCGGGACGAGTTGCTGACCTGGCTGCGCGGGCTGCCGCTGATGCACGCGGACGGCGAATACACGATGGTGCATGCAGGCCTGTTGCCGTCATGGAGTGTGCGCAAGGCGCTCGACCTGGCTCGCGAAGCCGAACACGCATTGCAAGGCTCGGACTGGCGCGGCCTGATGGCGCAGATGTACGGCAACCAGCCCGACCACTGGGACGATGCGCTGTCGGGTTACGAGCGGTTGCGGGTGATCATCAACGCGATGACGCGCCTGCGCGTCTGCACGCCGGACGGCCGCATGGAGTTCAGCCACAAGGGCTGCATCGAGGATATTCCGCCGGGCTACGTTCCGTGGTTTGCCGTGCCGGGCCGCGAGAGCGCGAACTCCACCATCATCTGCGGCCACTGGTCGGCGATCGGCCTGCGGGCGGAGAAAAACCTGCTGGCGCTGGATTCCGGTTGCCTGTGGGGACGGCGTCTCAGCGCAGTGCGCCTGGAGGACCGGCGGATATATCAGGTTTCCTGTCCGAAACTGGCAGATTGAGCGCGGCCGCGATCGCGGCTTGCGCCTGCGCGGCAAGCTCGCGGCGCGTTTTCCCCACGGTGTCGATGGGCGGCAGGAAAATCAACTCGGCGCGAATCGCCTTCTCGGCAAAAATCAACCTCAGCGACTCCGTTAATGTCTCGTCTCCCACGTAGCTCGCATTGATGTTGATGTTGCCCGCTTCATCGAGGTAACGCAGCGCCACCGGATACACCAGCGCGCGCTGGTCCACGGCCGGCTGCAACAACGACGCATGGAAACGGGTCAGCTCTGTGCCGTCCGTGGTCGTACCTTCGGGGAAAACACCGACGGCATCGCCATCCCGGAACGCGGCCTGGATGGACTGGTTGATGCGCGCGGCGTGGCGGCCTTTGCCGCGTTCGATGAACAAGGTGCCGGTGTGCGCCGAAAGCCATCCGATCAGCGGCCAGCGGCGCACCTCGGATTTGGCGACGAAGCGCACCTGCCAGACGGAATGAATCAGCTGAATATCGAGCCACGACACGTGATTCGCCACCAGCACCGCGGCGCGATCCGCGACCACCGGCGGCGATCCGCGCAGGCTCGGCAGGACATTGAGAACGGCGAGCAGGCGTGCGGACCAGCGGCCTACGGCGCGATTGCGCCGGGATTTTCCGTAGAAGGGAAAAAACAGCATCACCTCCAAAATACCCGCGAACAGATGCAACACCACGGAAACTGCCCGATAGAGCCGGACCGGGATCGGGGTCTTCGTTCTATCGGAGGAATTCATTTCTCGACAGGGTGGGCACTGCCCGCTTTCACCACGGCGTCCGGCCGAAGGCTTCGCGAAAACGCTGGCTGATCTCGTCGCGCGTGAAGTGGTGGTTCTGCGCGCCGCGCTGCGCAATCTTGATCGAGCCGAGCAATGAAGCCAGCCTGCCGGTCGTCGGCCAATCGAGAGCGTGGGCGATTCCGTACAGGAGGCCGGCACGATAAGCGTCTCCGCATCCGGTCGGGTCCACGACCTGCGCCGGTTTGACGCTGGGAATGGTTTCCGGTTTGCCGTCTACGAACAGCAGCGAACCGTGCGCGCCCTGCGTGACCACCAGTGCTTTGACCAGCAATGACAGTTCCTCGATGCTTTTTCCCGTGCGCTCCTGCAGCAGCTTGGCTTCGTAGTCGTTGGTCGCTACATACTCGGCGCGTTTGATGAAGTCCACCAACTCGTCGCCGCTGAACATCGGCAGCCCCTGTCCCGGATCGAAAATGAACGGGATGCCGGCTTCGTGAAATTCGCGGGCGTGCTGCAGCATGCCCTCGCGTCCGTCCGGCGCGACGATGCCCAGGCCGATGTCGTGCGCGTCCGCAATGTGGTTCTGGTGCGAGAAATTCATCGCGCCCGGATGAAATGCCGTGATCTGGTTGTCGTCCAGGTCGGTGGTGATGAACGCCTGCGCCGTGTAAGCGTTGGGCACCTGGCGCACGTGCGCCTGGGACAGACGCAGCTTGTCCAGCCGGTACGCGTAAGGCTGGTAATCCTCGCCGACGGTCGCCATGATCAGTGGATCGCCGCCGAGCATTTTCAGGGAATAGGCGATGTTGCCGGCACAGCCGCCGAACTCGCGGCGCATGTCCGGCACCAGGAAGGCGACGTTCAGGATATGAATCTGGTCGGGAAGGATGTGGTTCTTGAAGTGGTCGCGAAACACCATGATGGTGTCGTAGGCGATGGAACCGCAGATCAGCGTGCGCATGGTTTCACCTGAGATTTGTTGTTAACGATCGAGCACCAGTGCCTTGAAGCCGAGTTCCTTCTGTACGCGTTCTGCCGTGCGACCCGCCTCTTCACGACTGGAATACGGCCCGGCGTGCACCCGGTAGAGTCCGTCTTTCCGGTAAACGTTCATCGAATCGGCCAGCCAACCCAGATCGATGCGCATCTTGCGCAGGAAAGCATCGGCATTTCCGGCCACCGAGAACGCGCCGAGTTGCACGTAGATGCCGCCGGACTCTGCGCTCACATTCGAGGCGGCGGACACGGGCGCAGGTGCGGGCACGGGTTCCGGCGCTGGCGCACGAGTCACCGGTGGAACCTCGCTGCCGGGAATGATCGCTTCGACTTCGACCATGCCGCTGCCGTGCCCGAGCAGGCCCAGGCGTTGCGCGGCAAGGTAAGACAGGTCGATCAGCCGGTCTTCATGAAAAGGACCGCGATCGTTCACGCGCACGACCACCGACTTGCCGGTGGCGATATTGGTTACGCGCGCGTAGCTCGGCAACGGCAGGAGGGTATGCGCCGCAGTCATCGCGTACATGTCGTACACTTCGCCGGAGGAAGTTTTCTGTCCGTGATAACGCTTGCCGTACCAGCTCGCGACGCCGCGCGCCTTGTACGGCGTGAGCCGGGTGTACGGCGTATAGGCGTGGCCGAGCACCGCGTACGGCCGGCTGGTGTATTTGTTGATCGGTTCGATCTTCGGCGTCGGTTCGGGAACCGAATCGAGATTCGCCGGCGTGTTGGGGCCGGGGCCGTCGTCCAGGTAGTAGCCGCCGGGTTTGGAAGACGTGGATGGACGGCTCGGCGAGGATCCGCATGACGCGAGCAGCAGCGCCAATAGCAGCAGTCCGAAAAGTGCTGCGTACTGGGTGCTGCGTGCTGCGAAAGTACCCGGAGCCTCGGGTTGGATTCTCATCGTCAACAATTCCCGCGTTCGTGAAAGTCTGCGAAACCTCTCAGCACGCAGTACGCAGCACCCAGCACTATGTTTGCACCAATCGTCTATGCGTATGAATGCTCATCAGCAACCCGATGCCGAACAGGATCGTTACCAGCGAGGTGCCACCGTAGCTGATCAGCGGCAACGGCACGCCGACCACCGGCAGGATGCCGCTGACCATGCCCATGTTGACGAACGCGTAGGTGAAGAAGGTCAGCGTGATCGCGCCTGCGAGCAAACGCGTAAACAATGTGGGCGCGTTGGCGGCGATGACCAGGCCGCGACCGATCACCAGCAGGAACAGGACCATTAACACCAGATTCCCGACCATGCCGAATTCCTCGGCATACACCGCGAAAATAAAATCGGTGGTGCGCTCCGGCAGGAAATCGAGGTGGGACTGGGTGCCGTTCAGCCATCCTTTGCCGAAGAATCCGCCGGACCCGAGCGCGATGGTCGACTGGATGGTGTGATAACCCGCACCGAGCGGATCCTGGGATGGATCGAGCAGGGTCAGCACGCGCTGGCGCTGGTAATCGTGCAGCATCGACCACAGGAACGGCAGGCTGGCCCCGCCCACCACCCCGAGTCCGACCAGAATTTTCCAGGACAGCCCGGCCAGGAAGATCACATAGAAGCCGGCGGCAGTCACCAGCAACGCGGTGCCCAGGTCGGGCTGTCGTGCGATGAGCAGCACCGGCACGATGACGAGAACCGCACCGAATACGAAGTTGCGTGTCTTCAGGATCGCTTCATAGCGATCGAAATACCACGCCAGCAGCAGCGGCACCGCGATTTTCATCAGTTCCGAGGGCTGGATGCGCGTGAAGCCGAGATTGAGCCAGCGGCGCGCGCCGTTGACCACTTCTCCGGCGACCGCTACGCCGATCAGCAGTGTCAGCCCGACTATGTACAGCGGCAGCGCGATCCGCGAAAGATAGTGCAGCGGAACGTTGGCCGCGATCCACATGACCGTCAGCGCGGCGCAGATGTTGACCACCTGGCCCATCACCCTCTCGGGGCTTTCGCCCGAGGCGCTGAACAAGGTGATCAGACCCATCACCAGCAGAGCCGTGACCAGCCCCATCAGGTAACGGTCGATGTGTTTGACCAGGTAAGCCAGCAGCCGGTTAATCACTCTCTTGCTCCTCTTCCGGCGCGGCCGGTTTTTCCTTCACCACCGGTTTGGGCGGTGGCGGCTCCTTGCCCAGCAGATAATAGTCCAGCACCTGGCGTGCGATCGGCGCCGCCGTGCTGCCGCCGTGGCCGCCGTTTTCTACCAGGATCGCCAGCGCGATCTTGGGATCGTCGGCCGGCGCGTAGGCGATGAACAAGGCATGGTCGCGGTGGCGTTCGTTGATGTTTTTTTCGTCGTACTTCTGGCCTTTCATGCCGATGACCTGTGCAGTGCCGGTCTTGCCGGCAAACAGATACTTCGCGTTCAGGCCAGCCCAGCCCGCCGTGCCGCCGGGCCGGGTGACATCGATCATGGCGTCGCGCACGCGCTGGACGTTTTCCTTCGAAAGAGGGATTTCCGCCCTGGGCTGCGGCTCGATGATGGTAATGGCGTCGGTCTGGCTGTCCTGGATCTGCTTGACCACGTGCGGGCGGAACACGCGGCCGTCATTGGCGAGGATCGCCGTGGCAAAAGCCAGTTGCAGCGGCGTGGCGAGCATGTAGCCCTGCCCGACGCCGATCGAGATGGTGTCGCCGACGAACCACTTCTGCTGAAAGCGGCGCTGCTTCCATTCCTGCGAGGGGAGCAGGCCGTCGACCTCGCCCTTGATGTCGATGCCGGACATCTTGCCGAAGCCGAACTGGCCGATGAACTGGTGAATGGCGTCGATGCCCAGATCCTGTGCCAGCCCATAGAAATAGGTGTCGCAGGATTGCACGATGGCTTTGTGCAGATCCACCATGCCGTGGCCGCCCGCTTTCCAGTCGCGATAGACATGGCCGCCGCCGCCGCTCAGCACGAAATAGCCCGGATCGCTGATGGTGAAGCCCGGCTTGCGTTTGCCCAGTTCGAGGCCGGCCAGCGCCATGAACGGCTTGAAGGTCGAACCCGGCGGATACATGCCCTGCAGCGCGCGGTTGTTGAGCGGATGGTCAGGCGAGTTGTTGAGCGCGTCCCAGTTCTGCGGATCGATGCCCTCGACGAAAAGATTGGGATCGAACCCGGGCCTGGACACCAGCGCCAGCACCCCGCCGGTCGAAGGTTCTATGGCCACCAGCGACCCGCGATGTTCGCCGAATGCCTGCTCTGCGACTTGCTGCAATTTCGCGTCGAGCGCCAGCGTGAGATTGTTGCCCGAAACCGGAAGGATGCTGCGCAGGGTACGCACCGACTTGCCGTTGGCGTCGGTCTCGATATGCTCGTAACCGGTCACCCCGCGCAATTCCTTTTCGTAGCGCTGCTCGAGCCCAACCTTGCCGATGTAGTCGGACGCGCTGTAGTTGGCGGCGGTGCCCTGGTCGCGCAGATCGTCGACGTCCTTGTCGCTGAGGCGGCCGATGTAGCCCACGACATGCGAAGCGATTTCCCCGTTCGGGTAGTGACGGAACAGCCGCGCGTTGATTTCCACGCCGGGAAACCGGTAATTGTTCACCGCGAAGCGCGCCACTTCCACGTCGTTGAGGCGCGTGCGGATCGGGATGCTGGCGAAATCGTGCCCTTCCTCGAGCAGTTTCTGGAAGCGCTTATGGTCCTTCGGCGTGATCTCTACCAGCGTGGCAAGATCGGTGATGGTCTGTTCGAGGTCGTCGACCAGGGTCGGGGTTATCTCCAGCGTGTAGGCCGCGAAGTTGTGTGCCAGCACCACGCCGTTGCGGTCCAGGATCAGCCCGCGGTTCGGCACCACCGGCACGATGAAAATGCGGTTCTGCTCGGCGAGCGTGTGATAGTAGTCGTGCTGGATGACCTGCACGTAGAAAAAGCGCACCAGCAAGACGAAGAAGGCGAACAGCACGGCGCTGCCTACTATCGCCAGCCTCAGCTGGAAGTAGTACAGCTCGCGCTGGTGATCGCGAAGCTCGACGGTGCGATTCATCGCCGGACGGCGGTTGAAGCCGGTTGTGTTCTGCGCGCGCTCACGCCTCGTCCGGATCGATCCGCCGGCGTAACGGAATTTTCAGCAGCAGGTCCGTCGCCGGCCACAGCAGCGCGCCGACAATGCTGGACAGGAAATACCACCACCCGGGAAATTGTCCGCCGGCCGCCTGGCGCACGCCTAGCACGATCAGTTGCATGATCAACAGGATCGGCAGCACATGCAGAATCTGGTGGCGCATGTCGAACATCGACACGCGCCGGTGCAACGCGATTGCGGCGAACATCATCACCGAGTAGGCCAGGGCGTGTTGTCCGAACAGGCTGCCGTCGGCAACGTCCATCGCCAGCCCCAGCAGAAATGCCGGCAGGAAACCGATCTTGCGCGGCTGGTAGATGCCCCAGTAGAGCAGCACGAGCGCGACGAAGTCCGGACGCAATGCCAGTACCCAGCCGGTCAGCGGCAACAGGTTGATCATCATCGCGACGAGTAGCGTGACCGCCATGTAAAGCGGCTTCACCGGCAGCAGGATCTCTTCGCTGCCACTCAACCTGCCGAACATCGGCGAACGCATCATCCGCTTTTCCTCGCCTTCCTGGCCTTGCCTTTTTTGGCCTCCGGCGAGACCGGATAATCGGGCAGCGGCGCCAGCCTGGACATCACCAGTACCTGCCGGTTGCGATTCGCTCCGGCCGCCGGGGTACAGGTGATCTTGGCGAAAGGATAGGCGGCGTTGCGCTCGATGTTCGACACGATCGCGACCGGCAGTCCGGGCGGGTAGACGCCGTCGATCCCGGAAGTCACCAGCACATCGCCGTTCTCCACATCGGTGTTGACCGGCATGAAGCGCAGGTCGAGTGCACCGTCGTAGCCGATGCCGAACACGGCTGCACGCAGGCCGTTGCGTACGACCTGCACGGGAACCACCTGCTCGCGATCGCTGATGAGCGAGATTTCCGAAGTCCACGGAAACGTGCGTGTGACCTGCCCGATGAGCCCGGTGTCGTCCACCACGGCGGCCCCTTCCTCGATCCCCTGCGAAGAACCCCTGTCAATGATCACCTTGCGGGTGAACGGATCGCGCCCGACGTAGAGGATTTCCGCCGCCGTCGATGTCTGCTCGGCGCGCTCCTGCATCTCCAGCAATTGCCGCAGATGCTGGTTTTCCGCGATCAAGGCCTGCTGCGACTGCAGCTGGCCGGCATGCAGGAAATTTTCGTGTGAAAGGCGATCGTTCTCGCGCTGCAGGTAAGACTGGGACACGAAGAAATTGCCGATGCGCGAGGCGGCCTCGGCGGGTGTGTCGGCGAGCTCCTGCAATGGATAAAGCACGATGGCGATGACCTTGCGCATCGCCTCCATGTAGTGGAAGCGGGCATCGGCGTACAGCAGGAACAGGGACAGGAGGGCGAAGAAGCCGAGGCGGGCAAGGAGGCTGGGGCCTCGTTTGAAGAATGGCGGCGAAGTGTATTCCACTTAGAGGCGAGGAACGCGGGGCGAGGGGCGAGACCTAAAACGTAAGGGGTACAACTGCTGCCGGAGGCGAAGATCCAGCGCGATTCCTGGAGTTTCCTGCCTTTCCCTCACCCCTCGTCCTTCTCAACTCGCCCCTTCAATGCAATCCTCAGTCGTTCGTGAAGATGGTGGCCAGTTTGTCGACTTTTTCCAGCGCACGGCCGGAACCGCGCACCACGCAGGTCAGTGGATCGTCCGCGACAATCACCGGCAGTCCGGTTTCTTCCATCAGCAGGCGGTCGATGTCGCGCAGCAGAGCGCCGCCGCCGGTGAGCACCATGCCTTTTTCCGCGATGTCCGCGCCGAGTTCGGGGGGTGTTTGTTCCAGCGCCGACTTCACCGCACTGACGATGCTGTTGAGCGGATCGGTCAGCGCTTCGAGGATTTCGTTGCTGGAGATGGTGAAACTGCGCGGAATGCCCTCGGCCAGGTTACGGCCTTTGACTTCCTTTTCGCGTACTTCCGAACCGGGGAAGGCGGAGCCTATTTCCTTCTTGATTTCCTCGGCGGTGGTCTCGCCGATCAACATGCCGTAGTTGCGCCGGATGTAGTTGATGATGGCTTCGTCGAACTTGTCGCCGCCGACCCGCACCGACCCGGAATAGACGATGCCGCCGAGCGAGATCACGCCCACTTCCGTGGTACCGCCGCCGATGTCGACCACCATCGAACCGGTGGCTTCCTCGACCGGCAGCCCCGCGCCGATCGCGGCGGCCATCGGCTCCTCGATCAGCTCGACCTTGCGGGCGCCGGCACCATAGGCCGATTCCCGGATGGCACGGCGCTCGACCTGGGTCGACCCGCAGGGCACGCAGATGACGATGCGCGGGCTGGGCGAGAACAGGCGGGAGTCGTGGACCTTCTTGATGAACTGCTTGAGCATCTGCTCGGTGACGGTGAAATCGGCAATAACGCCGTCCTTCATCGGCCGGATCGCGGTGATATTGCCGGGCGTGCGGCCGAGCATCTGCTTTGCCGCCAGGCCCACTTCCTGGATGACCTTCTTGCCGTTCGGGCCCCCTTCCTGCCGGATCGCCACCACCGAGGGTTCGTTGAGGACGATGCCCTTGCCGCGGACATAGATCAGCGTATTGGCGGTGCCGAGGTCGATCGCCAGATCGTTGGAGAAGTAGCCGTTTAGAAATCCGAACATGACATGATCCGAAGTATTGCCGCGGTGCGGAAAAATGAATGCCGTATGATACCCTATCGCCCTGCTGCAGTTAACAAAAAGCGGGGGAATCCGGCTGGTGTCCGTTATCGGCGACAGTGTCCGGAATCCCGCCCCGGAATCCACGGCGACCGACTGAAAGACCTCCGTACATGTCACTCACTTCCAGCGACGTCAGACGCATCGCCCATCTCGCGCGTATCGAGATCACCGAAGCCGAAACCCAGCATACTCTCGTGCAGTTGAACGAGATTTTCAAGCTGATCGAGCAATTGCAGTCGGTTAATACTGCCGGCATCGAGCCGATGTCGCATCCGCTCGGCGGCAGCCAGCGCCTGCGCGAGGATCTGGCGAGCGATAAACCCGACCGCGAAGCCAACATGAAGAACGCCCCCGCCAGCCGGGACGGGCTGTTCCTCGTGCCCCGCGTAATAGAGTAGGGGCGGCGCATGTTCGAGAAATCGGTGGCCGAGCTCGGTCGCGCCTTATCCGCCGGACAGGTTTCGGCGGTCGAACTGGCGAAGCTCTACCTCGACCGCATCGAGCGCCACAGGGAACTGAACGCCTTCCTGGACGTGCGTCCCGAGGTCACGCTCGGCCAGGCACGCGAGGCCGACGCCCGCATTGCCCGCGGTGACGCCACCCCGCTGACCGGCGTGCCAGTCGCGCACAAGGACATCTTCGTCACCCGCGATTTCGCCTCGACCGCTTCTTCGCGCATGCTCAAGGGCTACATGAGCCCTTTCGACGCGACGGTGGTGGAAAAACTCGGCAACGCCGGCATGGTTACGCTCGGCAAGCTCAATTGCGACGAGTTCGCCATGGGCTCGTCCAACGAGAACAGCCACTACGGCAACGTGTTGAACCCGTGGGACAAGACCGCCGTTCCCGGAGGCAGTTCCGGCGGTTCGGCGGCGGCGGTGGCGGCGCGCATCGCGCCGGCGGCGACGGCAACCGATACCGGCGGCTCGATCCGCGAACCCGCGGCCTTTTCCGGCGTCACCGGCATCAAGCCCACTTATGGGCGGGCGTCGAGATGGGGCATGATCGCATTCGCCTCCAGCCTGGATCAGGCCGGCATCATGACCAGTTCGGCGGAAGACGCGGCGCTGATCTTCAACGGCATGCTCGGGTTCGATCCCAGGGATTCCACCAGCATCGAACGCGCAGACGAGGACTACACCCGCAAACTGGGCAGCGGCGTGAGGGGCCTGCGCATCGGTGTGCCAAAAGAATTCTTCGGAGAGGGATTGCAACCGGACGTCGAGAAGGCGGTGCGCGACGCCCTGGCCGAGTACGTCAGGCAAGGCGCCGAACTGGTCGACATTTCGCTGCCGAACGCAGCGCTCGGCATCCCGGTCTATTACGTCATCGCGCCTGCGGAGTGCTCGTCGAACCTGAGCCGCTTCGACGGCGTGCGCTACGGCCACCGCGCCGCGCAGTACGGCGACCTCGACGACATGATCAAGAAATCCCGCGCCGAAGGTTTCGGGCCGGAACCCCGGCGCCGCATCCTGATCGGTGCGTACGTACTTTCGCACGGCTATTACGACGCCTACTACCTCCAGGCGCAGAAAGTGCGCCGGATCATCGCCGACGAATTTCAGCAGGCTTTCCGTCAATGCGACATCATCGCCGGCCCGGTGACGACCAGCGTTGCGTTCGGATTCGGCGAGAAGGCGGCGGACCCGGTCGCGATGTACCTGTCCGATCTCTACACGATTCCAGGCAGCCTGGCCGGCATTCCAGCAATGAGCATTCCCTGCGGCTTCGGCGCGAAAAAACGCCCGGTCGGGCTGCAACTCATGGCGAACTATTTCGAGGAAGCGAAGCTGCTTGGCGTCGCTCACCACTATCAACTGGTCACCGACTGGCATCGGCGCCTGCCTAAGGGCTTTAGTGCCTGACCGCAAAGACGCGAAGGGTTGATCGCATGAACTGGGAAGTGGTCATCGGGCTGGAAACCCATACGCAGTTATCGACGCAGTCAAAGATTTTTTCGGGCGCGTCCACTGCGTTCGGTGCCGCGCCGAACACGCAAGCGAGCGTTGTGGATGTCGCCTTGCCAGGTTCGCTCCCGGTACTGAACAAGGGCGCGGTCGAACGTGCGATCCGCTTCGGTATCGCGGTCGGAGCGAATATCAACCGCCGTTCGATTTTCGCGCGCAAGAATTATTTCTATCCCGACCTTCCCAAGGGATACCAGATCAGCCAGTACGAATTGCCTGTCGTGCAGGGCGGAAGCCTCAGCATCCATACGAAGGATGGCGAGAAGGTAGTGCACCTGACCCGCGCCCACCTCGAAGAAGACGCGGGCAAGTCGCTGCATGAAGACTTTCAGGGCATGAGCGGCATCGACCTGAACCGCGCCGGCACCCCGCTGCTGGAAATCGTCTCCGAGCCTGAAATGAATTCAGCCGAGGAGGCGGTTGCCTATGCGAGGGCCCTGCATTCGCTGGTACGCTGGATCGACATCTGCGACGGCAACATGCAGGAAGGATCGTTCCGCTGCGATGCCAATGTCTCGGTGCGGCGCCCCGGCTCGCCTCTCGGCACGCGCCGCGAGATCAAGAACCTGAACTCGTTCCGTTTCCTGCAGCAGGCAATCGAATACGAGATCAAGTGGCAGATCGAGACGCTGGAAGACGGCGGCAAGATTCAGCAGGCGACCGTCCTGTTCGATCCCGACAGCGGGCAGACCCGCGTCATGCGCCTGAAGGAAGATGCGCACGACTATCGTTACTTTCCCGATCCCGATCTGTTGCCACTGGAAATTTCTGACGAGTGGCTGGAAGAAGTGCATACCCACATGCCCTTGCTTCAGGAAGAGGTAAGGGGCAAGTTCATGAACGAATATGATTTGACTCCGTATCAGGCTGGAACCCTGACATCTTCCCGTGAACTCGCCGAATACTTTGAAAGCGCGGCACATAATTCCGATCATAAGGTTGCACAGCTATGCGCAAACTGGATCAGTGGAAATTTGAGCGCGCAATTGAATGAAGAAGATCTGGATATTTTACAAAGCCGAATTAGCGCAGTTCAGTTGCGCGGTTTGGCGGAGCGGATCGCTGACGGCACAATCTCGGGCAAGATGGCTAAGGAAGTATTCGACGCGATGTGGACTGGGGAAGGCAGCGCCGACGAAATAATCGCGCGCAAGGGACTCAAGCAGATTTCCGATTCCGGCGCGATCGAGAAGATCGTGGATGGGGTATTGGCCGCAAATGCCCAGCAGGTCGCCGACTACAAGGCCGGAAAAGAGAAGGCCTTCAATTCCCTGGTCGGACAGGTCATGAAGGCCAGCCAGGGCAAGGCAAATCCCGCCCGGGTCAACGAAATACTGAGGAAGAAGCTAGGCTGAGCGTTACTTGGCGGCCTGGCTGCCGTTCTTCAGCTCGCGAAAACGCTGCTTGTCGGCTTCAAATTTGACGCGTGTCGATTCCGATTGCGCCTTGCGCTGCACGAGATCGGCTTCCAATGCGGCAATTTGCTTCTGACTCGCATGGACCTCTTCCAGGAGTTGTGCAGGCAGCGGTTTTTTCTGGGCTGCGAGCGCTTCGGCCTGCTGTTTCAGCTCACTCAACTGCAGATTGGTCTTTTCCAGTTTCAATTCGACGTTTTTCGTGCCCTGCGCCGGCATGGCAAGGCGCTCGCGGGCAGCATCGATTTCTTCCTCGGAGGTGTAGGTTGCCATCAGGGCGCGATCGCGCCGATCCTGTTCCTTGGCGGTTTTTGAGCGCGGCTCCTCCGCATCGGTTTTCGACGGCTGTCCGGGACTGGCGACTTCTTTTTTCTTCTTCGGCATCACCACGCCCTGGCGGTTAAGCTCCGACCCCTGACCGCAATCCGGATTCATCTTGTCGGAGTAGTACACCTTCCCGACGGAATCGACGCACTTGTACATGCGCACGTTCCCCTGCTCGGCCCGCGCCGGAAGAGCCAGCGCGGCAATCAGACAGGTCAGAACGATCAAGGGCTTCATGCAGTCACTCCATATTCCTTTCGGTATCGCTCTACCGATTGCAACTGCTGTGCCATATCCCGGCGCGGGCGCAAAAAGGCCGCCAAATCATCCAAGGTGGCAATGCTGATGACCGGAATGCCGAACTGGTTACGGACTTCCTGGACGGCGGAAAGGGTTCCGGTACCGCGTTCCATGCGGTCCAGGGCGATCAGCACCCCGGCAGGCACGGCTCCCGCAGCCCTGATGATGTCCACCGATTCGCGTACCGAAGTTCCCGCCGATATGACGTCGTCAACGATCAGGACCCGGCCTTTGAGGGGCGCGCCAACCGTCATCCCGCCTTCGCCGTGGTCCTTGGCTTCCTTGCGATTGAAGCAGAACGGCAGGTTTCGCCCAAATTCGGCAAGCGCCACCGCCGTCGCCGCGACCAGGGGGATGCCTTTATAGGCGGGACCGAACAGGAGGTCGAAGCCGGGATCCGCCGCCAGAAGGGCTTTCGCGTAGAATTGCCCGAGCTGTCGCAGCGTAGTGCCGTCGTTGAACAGGCCCGCGTTGAAGAAGTACGGCGACAGGCGCCCGGCCTTGGTTTTGAACTCACCGAAACACAGAACCCCGCGGGCCACGGCAAATTCGATGAACTCCTGCCTGAAATCACTCATTACTTATCGTGCGCATCGTCACTCTCAATCTAAACGGCATACGTTCGGCCGTCAATAAAGGCTTCCTCGGCTGGCTCGCGAAGCAAAGCGCCGACGTCGTCTGCGTGCAGGAACTCAAGGCCCAGGACAAGGATCTCACCGACGCGATTCGCAATCCGGACGGGTTCCGCGGCTATTTCCATTGCGCCGACCGGCCCGGTTACAGCGGTGTGGGCATCTATTGCCGGAAGGAGCCCGATAGCCTGGTCGCCGGCATCGGCATCGCCGACATCGACGCCGAGGGCCGTTATCTGGAAGCCCGGTTCGGCGACCTGAGCATCGTATCGCTCTATGTTCCTTCGGGCTCCAGTTCGGCGGAACGCCTCGCCATCAAGTTCAGCTTCATGCACCGCTGCATCGATCCCCTGCACAAGCTCGGAAATTGCGGGCGGGAAATCGTCATCTGCGGCGACTGGAACGTCGCGCACAAGGAAATCGACCTCAAGAACTGGCGCTCGAACCAGAAAAACTCCGGCTTCCTGCCCGAGGAACGCCAGTGGTTTTCCGGGGTGATCGACCATCTCGGCTACGTGGATGTGTTCCGCAAGCTGGACGGCCGCGCCGAGCAATATACCTGGTGGTCGAATCGCGGCCAGGCCTGGGCGAAAAACGTGGGTTGGCGCATCGACTACCAGATTGCCACGCAGGGCATTGCCGCCAAGGCCACCTCGGTCGCGATCTACAAAACCGAACGCTTTTCCGACCACGCTCCCCTCAGTATCGATTACGACTACGCACTTTGATCGTCCTAGGCACAATGCAACTCTCACCGCAGGACGCGGAGGAAATCACCTCATCCCCCGCCTTCTCCCCTGAGCGGAGAAGGAGCTGAAACGCAAGAGTGCGACCAATGATCGCCCGGTTTTCTTCTCCCTCTCCACCCGATTTTGGGGGAGAGGGATGGGGTGAGGGGGCGTCCTCCGCGGTGAGAGTTGCATTATGGACTAGGGACGGCCCGCGTTCCCTGTCCGGTCGCCGGGAAGCGGATTCTCTTCGTTCCACGGCGCGACCTTGAACAGCAGCAGCATGCCCGGCAGTGCCAGCAATACGCATAACATGAAAAAGCCAAACCAGCCGAGCTGTTCGACCAACCATCCGGTCGTCGCATTGAGGAAGGTGCGCGGCACCGCGGCGAGGCTGGTAAACAGCGCAAACTGCGTGGCGGTATAGGCCGGATGGGTGGCGCGCGCGATATAGGCCACGAACGCCGCGGCTCCCAGGCCGACACCAAGCGCTTCGAACCCGATCACGAGCGCGAGTGCGGTCCGTTCTGAAACGCCGATTTGCGCAAATGGCCCGATACGCGACAGCCAGGCGAAGCCGAGGATCGACACGACCTGGACCACGCCGAACAGCCATAGCCCGCGATTGATGCCCAGTTTCAGCATCCACAACCCCCCCAGCAAACCGCCGATCACGCTGGGCCACAGGCCGGCGTTTTTCGCGATCAGGCCGATGTCGGATTTCGAAAAACCCATGTCCAGGTAGAAAGGCGTGGCAAGCGCCGTGCACATGCTGTCGCCGAGCTTGTAGAGAAAGATGAAGCCGAGCACCAGCAAGGCGCTGCGTACGCCGGCGCGCCCGATGAATTCACGAACCGGTTCGATCACGGCATCGCGCAGCGTTTTCGGGCGTGTCCCGGTTATCACGGGCTCCGCCACCATCAGCGTCATTGCCATGCCGGGAAGCATGAACAACGCGGTAACGGCGAAGACCGCTTCCCACGGCAGATGGTCTGCCAGTATCAGCGAGAGCGAGCCCGGAACCAGCCCCGCGATCCGGTACGCATTGACGTGTACCGCGTTACCCAGACCCAGCTCGGCGTTCGACAACAGTTCCCGGCGGTAGGCGTCGATCGCGATATCCTGCGTTGCACTGAGGAAGGCCACCGCAGTGGCCGCATAGATCACCCATGACAGTTCATCGCGCGGCGAGAGCGTGCCCATCCAGGCGATCGTCGCCATCAACGCGAGTTGCGTCAGCAGCATCCAGCCGCGGCGCCGGCCGAACATCGGCACCACGTAGCGGTCCAGGAAGGGCGACCAGAGAAATTTCCAGGTATAGGGAAACTGGATCAGCGCGAAGGCGCCGATCACCTTGAGATTGATGCCTTCGGTACGTAGCCATGCAGGCAACAGATTGAGAAGGAGATAAAGCGGCAACCCCGAGCTGAAGCCGGTGAATACGCAGATCAGCATGCGGCGCGTGAACAGCGCCGAGGCCATGGACGGTTGCGTCATGTCGCTCAATCAGGCGACCGGCGCCGCCCGATCGAACCGGTAGACCGCCAGCGAGCCGCGCAGGTTGGGCATCCAGGTGACCGGACGGCCGTCGACCATCACGTTTTTTTCGAGGATGCGGATGCCATGGCCGGCGCAGAAGTTCTCGAAATCGTCGATCGTGAACAGATGGATGTTGGGCGTGTCGTACCACTCGTAGGGCAGGGTTTTCGACACCGGCATGTTGCCGAAAAAGACCTGCAGCCGCGGACGCCAGTAGCCGAAATTGGGAAACGTGACGATGCCTTCACGGCCGACGCGCAACATCTCATTGACGATGCGTTCGGTATGGCGGATCGCCTGCAGTGTCTGCGACAGGATCACGTAGTCGAAGGAGCCGTCTTCGAACCCCGACAGGCCGGACTCCAGGTCGTACTGCAAGACGTTCACGCCGCTCCTGACGCAAGCGAGCACGTTGGCGTCGTCGATCTCCATGCCGTAGCCCGTGACGCCGCGCGCCTCTTGCAGGTGGCGCAGCAGCGAGCCGTCGCCGCAGCCCAGATCGAGCACCTTCGCATCGGGTTTGATCCACTTCGCGATGGCGACGAAATCCGCGCGTGCCGACAAGGATGCGGGCGTATCGGGCGGCTTCATGAAGCGGACACCTCGCGGGCGATGTTGTCGAAGTAGGCGCGAATCAGGTTGTGATAGAGCGGATCGTCCATCAGGAACGCGTCATGGCCGTGCGGCGCATCGATCTCCGCGTAGCTCACGCTCAGCCGGTTGTCCAGCAGCGCCTTGACGATCTCGCGCGAGCGCGCCGGCGAAAATCGCCAGTCGGAAGTAAACGACACGACCAGGAATCTGGCCGTCGCGGGTTCGAGCGCGGCGGACAGATCGCCGTCGCGCGCCGCGGCTGGGTCGAAATAATCGAGTGCCTTGGTGATGCGCAGATAGGTGTTGGCGTCGAAACGCTCCGCGAACTTGTCCGCCTGGTAACGCAGGTAGGATTCGATCTGGAACTCGACGTCGAAATTGAACTTGAAACCGCCCTCGCGCCGCTCGCGGCCGAATTTTTCGGCCATCGCGTCGTCGGAAAGATAAGTGATGTGGCCGATCATGCGGGCGATGCGCAATCCGCGCTTGGGCACGACACCCTGCGAATAGTAGTTGCCGCCATGGAAATCGGGATCGGTCGTGATCGCTTGCCGCGCCACCTCGTTGAAGGCGATGTTCTGCGCCGATAACTTCGGTGCGGCCGCGATCACGATCGAGTGCGCGACGCGTTGCGGCTGGCTGATCGCCCACTGCATTGCCTGCATTGCCCCCAGGCTGCCGCCCATGATGGCGGCGAAACGGTCTATGCCCAGGCGGGTTGCCAGCCGCGACTGAACTTCCACCCAGTCTTCGACGGTGACCAGCGGAAAATCGGCACCCCACGGCTGGCCGGTCGACGGATTGATGCTCGCCGGTCCGGTCGATCCGTGGCAGCCGCCGATATTGTTGACGCCGATCACGAAGAAACGATCGGTATCGACCGGTTTTCCCGGACCGATGAGATTATCCCACCAGCCGATATTTTCCGGATCGTCGGCATAGATACCGGCGACGTGATGCGAAGCGTTGAGCGCATGGCAGACCAGCACCGCATTGCTGCGCGCCGGATTCAGGGTGCCATAGGTCTCAAACGCAAGTTCGTACGCATCGAGCCGGGCGCCGCTCTTGAGCGTGATCGGGTCTTCGAAACGGGCGAGCTTCGGGCTGACGACGCCGACTGAACCTTCGGATGGCATGGGTAGATCCGGATGATCGGTGCGCGGATTATATCGTCCGCATCACGATCTTATGCGACAGGTTTGGCTACCGACAGCCGGCGCAGCATCTGCTGCACCGCGTCCGTCTTCATGTCCCGATACAACAGGAGTTGTTCCGATTCCTTGGCAAGCACCTCGGTATCGTCATAGGTCATGTCGCGGTGCAGGTCGATCTGACCTGGCAGCGCGAGATCGACGCCCGCGCGGTCCGTCAGACGATAGGCGACCCGGTAACGAAATTCGAACTCGCGCACCTTGCCGCCAGACGACAGGGAAAGAATGCGGCTTTCCTGGAGTTCGTTCACTATCTTGAGTACCGCCTCCGCGTCGTTCCGGCTGGACACGATCTTGGTACCGCTTCCCTGGCGGATCGCCCGCTCCAGATCGCTGGCAAACTGCGAATAGCCGGTCGTCTCTATGAACAGGGTCTTGTAGGGAATCACGGCCTGGCCGCGCAGCTGGAAGCCGCAGGAAGACAGAGCCATCGTCAGGCAAAAAAGGACGATGGCTAGTGCTGAGTGCTGCGTACTGAGTGCTGAGTAAAATCCCCAGTCTCCGGTCGTCGCGTCGGCATTGGTGCTTAGACTTAGTTTTTCGGTTTCAGGCATTTGATCTTCTCTCAGCACGCAGTACGCAGCACCCAGCACCTCTTCTAGACAACGATGTTAACCAATCGTCCCGGGACCACGATGACTTTTTTCACCGTTTGACCCGCAATGTGCTTTTGCACGTTCGGGCTCTCGAGAGTCAAACGCTCAATGGTTTCGCGCGATGCGTCACTCGGAACGTGGACCGAACCCCTATGTTTTCCATTGACCTGCACTACCAGTTCGATCTCGTCCTGCACCAGCGCCGCTTCGTCCACCTGCGGCCAGGACGCCTCGAGTATGTCGGCGCCGAAGCCGAACTCCCGCCAAAGGGTCTGCGCGATATGCGGCGCGATCGGCGAAAGCAGCCTGAGCAAGATGCTCATGCCTTCGCGCAGCAGCACGCCCTGGGCCGGTCCCGCATTATCCTCCAGAAGATTGAGGATCTTCATCGCGGCCGAGGCCACCGTATTGAACTGCTTGCGCTCGTAGTCGAAATTCGCCTGCTGCAGCAGCAAGTGCAGCTCGCGCCGCGCGCGCTTCGGCGCTCCATCGGCGATGGCGGCGGCCGCGGAAATCGTCGCCTGGTGATCGTGCGCGAATTTCCACAGCCGGCGCAGAAATCGGTACGCCCCCTCCACGCCGTCGTCGTTCCAGGCCAGCGTGTCTTCCGGCGGACTCGCGAACATCATGAAAAAGCGCGCGGTATCCGCACCGTATTGGTCGATCAGCGCCTGCGGATCCACCCCGTTGTTCTTCGACTTCGACATTGTGCGGATGCCGCCTGACTCGACGGGATTGCCATCGGATTTAAGCGTTGCGCTGATGCGCTTGCCCTGCTCGTCGAATTCCAGTTCGACATCGGCCGGATTGAAATACTGGACGCGCGCGCCATCGGACTTTCGGGAGAAAATCTCGTTCAGCACCATGCCCTGCGTCAATAATCGCGTGAACGGTTCGTCGAGCTTCACCAGGCCGAAGTCGCGCATGACCTTGGTCCAGAACCGCGAATAGAGCAGGTGCAGGATGGCGTGCTCGATGCCGCCGATATACTGGTCCACCGGCAACCAGTAGTTCACCCGCTCGTCGACCATTTTGCCATCCTGGTCGGCGCAGGCGTAACGCAGGAAATACCAGGATGAATCGACGAAAGTATCCATCGTGTCGGTCTCGCGCCTGGCCGGCTTGCCGCAATTCGGACAATTCGTATTCAGGAAATCGGCGCGCTTGTTAAGCGGATTGCCGCTGCCATCCGGCACGCAATCCTCGGGCAGCACGACCGGAAGCTGGTCTTCGGGCACCGGCACGTCGCCGCAGCCAGCGCAATGCACGATCGGAATCGGACAGCCCCAGTAGCGCTGGCGCGATACGCCCCAGTCGCGCAAGCGCCAGGTGATCTGCTTGTCGCCGAGGCCTTTCGCTTTGAGGTCCGCCGCGATCGCCTCCACGGATTTCACGAAGTCCAAGCCGTCGTATTTGCCGGAATGGACGCAAACGCCATGATCGGCATACCAGGATTGCCAGGCGTCGAGCGAGTACTCTTTGCCTTCGACGTCGATGACCTGCGCGATCAGCAGATCGTATTTCTTGGCGAACGCGAAATCCCGCTCGTCGTGACCCGGCACGCCCATCACCGCGCCTTCGCCGTAGCTCATCAACACGTAGTTGCCGATCCACACTTCGATCTTTTCACCGCTCAGCGGATGATTGACGAACAGGCCGGTGGGCATGCCCTTCTTGTCCATGGTTGCCAGGTCGGCTTCCATGACGCTGCCGCGCTTGCACTCTTCTACGAAGGCGGCCAGTTTCGGATCGCGCTTCGCGGCTTGCGTCGCGAGCGGATGTTCGGCGGCCACGGCGCAAAAGGTGACGCCCATGATCGTATCGGCACGGGTGGTGAACACCCAGAGCTTGTCCGCTTTGCCGTTCAACTCGTAGGGAAACGCCAGGCGCACGCCAAAGCTCTTGCCGATCCAGTTCGCCTGCATGGTCTTCACGCGTTCCGGCCAGCCAGGCAACGAGTCCAGCGAAGACAGCAGTTCCTCCGAGTATTTCGTGATCGCGAGGTAGTACATCGGGATCTCGCGCTTTTCCACGAGTGCGCCCGTGCGCCAGCCGCGTCCGTCGATCACCTGTTCGTTGGCAAGCACCGTCTGGTCGACCGGATCCCAGTTCACCGTGCCGGTTTTTTTGTAAGCGATACCTTTTTCCAGCATGCGCAGGAACAGCCACTGGTTCCAGCGATAGTATTGCGGCGTGCAGGTCGCCAGTTCGCGCTCCCAGTCGATGGCAAAACCCAGCCAGCGACTTGAGCTGCTTCTTCATGTACGCGATATTGTCGTAGGTCCATTTCGCCGGCGGCACGTTGTTGGCCATCGCGGCATTCTCGGCGGGCAGGCCGAAGGCGTCCCATCCCATCGGCTGCAGGACATTGAAACCGCGCATGCGGTGATAGCGGGACAGCACATCGCCGATGGTGTAGTTGCGCACGTGGCCCATGTGCAACTTCCCCGACGGGTATGGAAACATCGACAGGCAGTAGTATTTCGGCTTGTCCGAAACGTCGATCGCGCGGAAGGTTTTCCTGTCCGCCCACTCTTTTTGTATTTGCTGTTCGATGCCGGCGGGCTGATATTGCGGTTGCATGAGGAATCTGACAAAGCGTTGTAAAGTAATCGATTATACCGTCGCGCCAGTGCATCCGCCGGGCGTTTCCGGGCGTATCTTGGACGCCAGAACTCACTTGAAAGGGATAACACCATGCTGTTGCGTGCCGGACTCTTCGTCGTTTTGTTTCTCGCGGCCGGTCTGTTGCAGGCCGCACCCGATGCGGTCGTCGAAGGCATCCAACTGCCGGCCTGGGTCACGCGCGACGGAAAACGCCAGCCGCTTGCCATCGGAACCGAACTGAAAAGTAACGACGAAGTCTCGACCGGCGACAGCTCGCGCCTGCTCTTGCGCCTGGGTGACGGCAGCATGGTCAAGCTCGGCGAGAACGGCAAGCTGCAGCTGTCCGACCTGGCGCAGAAACGCAAGGAAGGTTTTCTCGCGGCCACGCTCAAAGTACTCGAAGGCGCATTCCGCTTCACTACCCAAGCGGCAATGAAGACCCGCGGCCGCCGCGATATCACCGTGCAGTTCCCGACGGTGACCGCCGGCATCCGGGGAACGGACATCTGGGGCAAGAATCTCGGCGACAAGGAAGTCGTCGTACTGATCGAGGGCAAGATCACCGTGACCCGTGCAGGCGACCAGCCCGTGGAGATGAAGGATCCGCTGACGTATCTGCAGGCGCCGAAAACGGGCGCTGCGACGGTAGAAGCGGTTGTCATGGAACAATTGAAGGCCTGGGCCGCGGAAACGGAAATCGCCGATGGCACGGGTGCGCTGCGCAAGGGTGGCCGCTGGAAACTCTATCTCGGCAGCTACCAGCAACAGCTCGAAGCGTTGTCCCTCTACGACAGCCTGCGTCGCGAAGGTTATCCGGTGCGCATCCAGCCCCAGCAGGCAGACGGCGGGCAGCTCTATCGCCTGCGCCTCGCCGGCTTTTCCAGCGAGCAGGAAGCCAATGCACTGGGCGCGCGCCTGAAACAAAGCAATCCCAGACTCGAACCGATCGCCTCTCTGCAATAATTCCCGCGGCTCCTGCCTGCGGCGCTTTGTCGTCGCAAGCGGTTTTCGTTGTACCATCGCCGGGCAGCCGAGATTTTTCGAAAATCGCGCCTTTCCCACCCGGCAACCCATGTCGCGCAAGCACCCCATCATCGCCGTTACCGGTTCCTCCGGCGCCGGGACCACGGCTGTGCGCAAGACCTTCGAAGACATTTTTCGTCTCGAGCATATCGAGGCGGCGCTCATCGAGGGCGACAGTTTCCATCGCTATGACCGCGACGAAATGCATCGGCTGATCGACGCCTACGAACAAATCGGCGGCCAGGCGATCAGCCACTTCGGGCCGGAGGCGAACCTGTTCGAGGAACTCGAGGCTTTGTTCGGCGAATACAGCAAGCGTGGCGGCGGCAATGCCCGGCTGTACCTGCATAACGAAGAACGCGCGGCCCGCTATGGGCGCAAAGCCGGCACCTTCACTCCGTGGGAGAAACTGCCGGAGAACACCGACCTGCTGTTCTACGAAGGCCTGCACGGCGGCATCGTGACCGACAAGGTCGATGTCGCCCGCCATGTGGACCTGTTGATCGGCGTGACGCCGACCGTCAACCTGGAGTGGATTCAGAAGATCAACCGCGACATGCAGGCGCGCGGCTATTCGATAGACGTGGTTACGCAGACCATCCTGCGTCGCATGTACGATTACGTGCATTTCATCACGCCGCAGTTCTCGCGTACGCACGTGAATTTCCAGCGCGTGCCGACCGTCGATACGTCCAATCCCTTCGTCGTACGCGAAGTGCCGCGGCCGGAAGAGAGTTTCGTCGTGATCAGGTTGGCGGATGCAGGGCACCTGAACGTGCCCTATCTGCTTGCCATGATCGAGGATTCCTTCCTGTCGCGGCCGGACACCATCGTGGTGCCGGGAACGAAAATGGAATACGCGATGCAGCTCATCCTGACGCCGATGATCCGCGATCTCGTCAATGCAAGCAGAAAGGCGCGCGGCTGAACGGGTAACTGCATTTATAATCCAGAATCGCAACCGCAATCCGATCCGATTCAAGCATGTCGCTTCTCGAAGGCCTCAATCCGCAGCAACTCGAAGCCGTCACGCTTCCCCACCAGTCGGCGCTGATCCTCGCCGGTGCCGGCTCCGGCAAGACCCGCGTACTCACCACCCGCATCGCCTGGCTGATCCAGACCGGGCAGATCGGTCCGCAGGGCCTGCTGGCGGTGACGTTCACCAACAAGGCTTCGCGCGAGATGCTCCTGCGCATTTCGGCGATGCTGCCGATCAACACCCGCGGCATGTGGGTCGGTACGTTTCACGGATTGTGCAATCGCATCCTGCGGGCACACTACCGCGACGCAGGATTGCCGCAGACCTTCCAGATCCTCGATTCGGCCGACCAGTTGGCCATGATCAAGCGGGTCATGAAGTCGATGAACGTCGACGACGAGAAATACCCCCCGAAGCAGGCGCAGTACTTCATCAACGGCGCCAAGGAACAGGGACTGCGTGCCGCGAAGGTCGAGGCCTTCGACGATTTTTCGCGCAAGCTGGTGACCGTTTACGACACCTACGATACGCAGTGCAACCGCGAAGGCGTGGTGGATTTCGCCGAACTCCTGCTGCGCTGTTTCGAGCTGCTGTCGAAAAACGAAATCCTGCGGGAGCACTACCGCGCCCGCTTCAAACATATCCTGGTCGACGAGTTCCAGGACACCAACCGGCTGCAGTACTTCTGGCTCAAACTGCTGGCCGGCCCGAACAACAGCATTTTCGGTGTCGGCGACGACGACCAGTCTATCTACGCCTTCCGTGGCGCGCGCGCCGGCAACATGCTCGATTTCGAGAAGGACTTTCATGTCGAGAAGGTCATCAAGCTCGAACAGAACTATCGCAGCCAGGGCAACATCCTGGATGCGGCCAATGCGCTGATCCGCCACAACCGCGCGCGGCTCGGCAAAAACCTGTGGACGGCGCAGGGCAGCGGCGAGCCGCTGCGGCTGTATGAAGCGATGACCGACTTCGAGGAAGCCAGCTACATCCTGGACGAAGTGAAGCAGTTGAAAAGCGAAGGCATCGCGCTTTCGGAGATCGCGCTGCTATACCGATCCAACGCCCAGTCGCGGGTGCTCGAGCATGCGCTGTTCAACGCCGGGATTTCGTATCGCGTCTATGGCGGACTGCGCTTCTTCGAGCGCCAGGAAATCAAGCACGCGCTGGCCTATCTGCGTCTGGTTGCGAATGCGGACGATGACGGCGCATTCCTGCGGGTGGTCAATTTCCCGACACGAGGCATCGGCAACCGCAGCATCGAACAGTTGCAGGAGTGTGCCTCCGGGCGCGGCATCTCCCTGTGGCAGGCGGCTTGCGCCAACACCTTGAGCGGCAAGGCCGCCACCAGCGTCGCCGGCTTCATCAGGCTGATCGAGTCGATGCGTTCGGCCTGCGAATCCCTGCCGCTGCCGGAAATCATCGCCCACGTCGTCGAATTGAGCGGGCTCATCGCGTATTACCAGAACGAACGCGAAGGTGAAGACCGCATCGAGAACCTCGGCGAATTGACCAATGCCGCGGTGACTTTCGTTTCCGCCGATGGACCGATCGCGCAAGTCACCGAGGAAGGCGAAATCCAGTCCCGGGGCTTCCCCGCGCTCGCGGCGTTTCTGGCGCATGCGTCGCTGGAAGCGGGTGAACACCAGGCCGCGGCGGGCGCGGATGCGTTGCAACTCATGACCGTGCATTCCGCCAAAGGCCTGGAATTCCATGCCGTGTTCATCACCGGCCTGGAAGAAGGCCTGTTCCCCCACGAGAACAGCATTTCCGAGCAGGACGGACTGGAAGAGGAAAGGCGGCTGATGTATGTGGCGCTGACGCGCGCGCGCCGCCGGCTGTATCTCACGCTCGCGCAGACGCGCATGCTGCACGGGCAGACGCGCTACAACATCGCATCGCGCTTCCTCGAGGAAATTCCCGAAGAATTGATAAAACGGGTCAACACGACCAAATATTCGGGATTCGTCAGCGCCAGCGGCTTCGATCCGGCCTATGAGGCAAAGGGTCCGAGGATGGAGACGACGGTATCAGGCTGGCGGATAGGACAAAACGTGGTGCATGCGAAATTCGGCACCGGCGTGATCGTCAGCGCGGAGGGCCGCGGGGCCGATGCACGCGTCCAGGTCAACTTCCGCGAAGCCGGCATGAAGTGGCTGGCCCTCGAGTACGCCAAACTCGCTCCAGCCTGAACCTTTATGGCGCGGCGGGCGGTGCGGGAACGTCGCGGAATATATCGCGGTAACTCGTATAGATCGACGGCAGCACCAGCAGGGCGGCCACCCACAGGCCGGGATTGCGCTCCACGTTCGCCAGGTCGAACGGCGCCATCAACAGGATCAGCGGCACCAGAACGATCAGTCCATAAACCAGGAACGGCAGCGTATTCCTCAGGCAGGCGATGAAACTGTAACGCAGGGAAAGTGCCGGTTTTTCATTTCCGAATACCACCAGCAGCGGCGCGAACCAGATTGCCATGGTCAGCGGCACCGACAAGGCCATCCCGGCCAGCAGCGCCGCCATGGCCGGACCTATTGCCTGCATCAGAATCGCCGGGTCGATGTTCTGCGCCTGACCGGAAACGATCTGCTGTAGTGCCTCGCCGCCGATCGCGTACATCAACCCGGCGATGACGACGTTCCCGATCAGATAGAAACCACCGATCGTAATCAGGCTCAGGGTGTTGATCCGGAAGCCGGCAAAGAAATGCGCGATTTCGAGTTCTTCGCCTTTTTCCAGGGCGCGGCAGCCGATCATGAGCCCGCCGAGGAACACCGGGGTAAAAAGCGCCAGCAACAACCCGGCGAACGGCACCCTGGAGGCGACGAATACCATGCCCCAGAACATCAGCACGAACAACAGCCAGACGAAGAAATTTCTGCGCAGCAGGACAAAACCCTGCATCAGCCATTTGAGGCCGTGTGACGGCGGCGCCTTCTCGATGTTCATGTCGGTAATCCTTTAAGCGTCGGGGCGTGCACTGCGGGTACTAGGCGGCGGCGCGGTGATTGGCGAGTATCCGGCGAAAACGCTCCGGGTCGTGCTTGTGGGTGAGCTCCCCGGGACGCGGAAGATGGAAATCATACAGCCGTGAAACCCAGAACCTGAGGGCGCCGGCGCGCAACATCCACGGCCACGCCGCGTGCTCCTGGTCGGTGAAGGGCCGCACCGACAGGTAAGCCTTCAGCAGCGCTTGCGCGCGAGCGTCGTCCAGCACGGCATCGGCACCCACGCACCAGTCGTTCACGGTGATGGCTACGTCATAGACGAAACAATCAACGCAGGCAAAATAAAAGTCGATGAATCCGCCGACGCGATCGCCGTCGAATAACACGTTGTCGCGGAACAGGTCGGCATGCACCACGCCGCGCGGCAATCCTTCGCGATTCTGCCTGGCCTGGAAGCGGATCTCGGACTCGAGCAACTCCGCGTCGTCGGGCTTCAGGAATGGATAGATTTCCGGCGCACAGGCGGTCCACCACTTCACAGCACGCAGGTTCTCCAGCTGTCCCGGATAAGTCCGGCCGGCCAGATGCATCTCCGCCAGGACTTCGCCGACCCGCGCGCAATGCTCGGGACCGGGCTCGAACACCGGTTGACCTTCCAGGCAGGAGACGATTGCCGCCGGCTTGCCATTGAGCTCGCCCAGCAATTCATTCTGCAGGTTGGCGATCGGTTTCGGGCACGGCAGTCCGTGACTCGACAGGTGCGCCATCAGATTCAGGTAAAACGGCAACTCGTTGCGGGTCAGTTTTTCGAACAGCGTCAGCACGTAACGGCCGTGTGTGGTGGTGACGAAATAATTGGTGTTCTCGATTCCGGAGAGGATGCCGTCCAGGGACGTCGGCACGCCGATCGAATAGTTCCTGAGCCAGGCCGAAAGCTGCTCGCGGGTGACGGTGGTAAAAACTGACATCGGGCGGTTCTAGAGATTCAGTTGTGCTTCGCGCTCGGCGGCGGTCGGCTCGAAACCGCGTTTTTCGTAATGTTCGAAGATTGCCGCGACTACTTTGTCGGGCTCATCGATCAGTTTGATCAGGTTCATGTCGGCGGCATCGATCATGCCTTCGCTGATCATCCGGTCCCGGATCCAGTCGATCAGTCCTCGCCAGTACGAAGACTGCATGAGGATGATGGGGAAGCGGCGGATCTTGCCAGTCTGCACCAGGGTCAGGGCTTCCATCAGTTCGTCCATGGTGCCGAAGCCGCCCGGTACGACCACGTAGGCGCAGGCAAACTTGACGAACATGACCTTGCGCACGAAAAAACGGCTGAAGGTCTGGCTCACGTCCTGATACTGGTTGGATGTCTGCTCGTGAGGAAGCTGGATGTTCAGTCCTACCGAGGGCGATCGGCCTGCAAACGCGCCTTTGTTCGCCGCTTCCATCGCGCCCGGTCCGCCGCCGGAGATCACGCTGAATCCGGCATCTGACAACCGGCGCGCCACATCTTCGGTCAGTTGATAGTAAGGGTGTCCGCGCGGCCCCCGCGCACTGCCGAAGATACTGACCGCTGGCGGGATGTGGGCCAGGCGCTCGGTGGCTTCCACAAACTCTGACATAATTCCGAATACCCGCCAGGATTCCCGCGCGGTCCATGTCTTCTCGACCAATTCGGGGGAAAGCGGAACCGGCACCTTCTGTTTTTCGCTCATGTTGGATTTTCCGCGCTGATCGTCAATGAAAACGCTAGTGCTGGTGGATGGCTCTTCCTACCTTTATCGCGCATTCCACGCGCTGCCCGACCTTCGCAACAAGCACGGCGAACCGACCGGCGCCATAAAAGGCGTGCTGAGCATGCTGGAAAAACTGCGCAAGGAAACGTCGGCGGATTATATAGCTTGCGTATTCGACGCAAAAGGAAAGACCTTCCGCGACGACTGGTATCCGCAATACAAGGCCAACCGGGCGCCGATGCCGGAGGACCTGGTGAAACAGATCGAGCCGTTACACGACAGCGTCCGGGCGATGGGCTGGCCGCTGCTCATGATAGACGGCGTCGAAGCCGACGATGTCATCGGCACGCTGGCAAAGCAGGCCGAAGCACTGGGCGTGCAGACCATCATTTCCACCGGCGACAAGGACATTACCCAGCTCGTCAATCCGACGGTGCGGCTGGTGAATACCATGTCCAACGAGTCGCTCGATGAAAATGGCGTGCTGCAGAAGTTCGGCATCAAGCCGGCACAAATCGTCGACTACCTCACGCTGATCGGCGACTCCGTGGACAACGTTCCGGGCGTCGACAAAGTCGGTCCGAAGACCGCGGTGAAATGGTTGTCGCAGTACGGCACCCTGGACGAGGTGGTTGCGCATGCTGAGGAAATCACGGGTGCGGTCGGCGAGAACCTGCGCAAGGCGCTGCCATGGCTGCCGACCGCCAAAAAACTCCTGACCATCAAGTGCGACGTACCTTTGCCGGTCGGCATCGAGGGACTCGAGCCACAGCCGCAGAATGTCGGCGAGCTTACGCGGCTGTTCGAGAGGCTTGAATTCAAATCCTGGCTGAGGGAGTTGCAAGGACGAGAGACGCAGGACGCGGTACGGGATGAAACCCCCTCTTCAATTCCACCTGCCGAGTCCGCTCCCCGCGCCCCGCGCCCCGCCAGAGAATACGAGACCATCCTTACGGACGCACAACTCGATGCCTGGATCGAAAAAATCAAAGCGGCGCCGCTGGTGTCCGTCGATACCGAAACGACCAGCCTCGACCCGCTGACGGCACAGCTGGTCGGCATTTCACTGTCGGTGCAAGCCAATCGGGCTGCCTATATCCCTGTCGGCCATACTTATGCCGGCGCGCCGGTGCAGCTCGCGCGCAATCTTGTCCTTGCCAGGTTGAGGGATTGGCTGGAGAACCCGCGCTACCGCAAACTCGGGCAGAACCTGAAATACGACAAGCATGTGTTCGCCAACGCCGAAATCCTGCTGGGCGGCGTGGAGCACGACACTATGCTGCAATCTTATGTGCTGGAAAGCCATCGTCCACACGACATGGACAGCCTGGCCGCCCGCCATCTGGACCTGACCACCATCACTTACGACGATGTCACCGGCAAGGGAGCAAGCCGCATCCCGTTCGAGCAAGTGGAGCTCGTCCGCGCCACCGAATATGCGGCCGAAGACGCGGACGTGACGTTGCAACTGCATCAGGCGCTGCATCCGCAAATGGAACAGGATGCGAAGCTCCTGCACATTTACCGCAACATAGAAATGCCGGTGATGGAAGTGCTGTTCACGATGGAGCGCAACGGCGTCCTGCTGGACATCCAGCTTCTCGAGCAGCAGAGCCACGAACTCGGTGTCAAGATGATGGGGCTCGAGCAGGCGGTGCATCTGCAGGCGGGCCAGCCGTTCAACCTCAATTCGCCGAAGCAGCTGCAGGAGATCCTGTTCGAGAAGCACAAGCTGCCGGTAAAGAAAAAGACTCCCAGCGGAGTGCCTTCCACTGACGAAGACGTACTGCAGGAACTCGCGCTCGATCACCCGTTGCCGAAGCTGATCTTGGAATACCGCGGCTTGTCGAAGCTCAAGTCCACTTACACCGACAAGCTGCCGCGCATGGTGAATGCCAGGACCGGGCGCGTGCACACAAACTACGCGCAGGCCGTGGCAATAACGGGCCGGCTGTCGAGCAACGATCCGAACCTGCAGAACATTCCGGTGCGTACCGCGGAAGGCCGCCGCATTCGCGAGGCATTCATCGCGCCGCCTGGTTCGGTCATCATTTCCGCGGACTATTCGCAGATCGAGTTGCGCATCATGGCGCACCTGTCGCAGGACAAGGGCTTGCTGAGGGCATTTGCGGCGGGCGAGGACGTGCATCGCCACACCGCGTCGGAAATATTCGGCATTGATTCAGCAGTGGTTGCCAGCGAGCAACGCCGTTACGCCAAAGTCATCAACTTCGGCTTGATCTACGGCATGTCCGCGTTCGGATTGGCTTCGCAACTCGGCATCGAGCGCTCCGCCGCGCAACAATATATGGAACGCTACTTCCTGCGTTACCCGGGCGTGAAGGACTACATGGAGCGCACTCGCGAAAGCGCGCGCAACCTCGGCTATGTGGAAACCGTATTTGGGCGCAGGCTGTACCTGCCCGAGATAAAAGCCAGCAATCCGGCGCGGCGCCAGGGTTCGGAACGCGCTGCCATCAATGCGCCAATGCAGGGAACCGCGGCCGATCTGATCAAGCTGGCGATGATCGCGGTGCAGGGATGGATTTCAACTTCCCGCATGAAGAGCCGGCTCATCATGCAGGTGCATGACGAACTCGTACTGGAAGTGCCGAGCTCGGAAATCGATTCCGTGAAAACCGAATTGCCGAAGCTGATGAACAGCGTCGCGAAGCTGGATGTGCCGTTGGCGGTCGATCTCGGGGTGGGACCGAACTGGGAAAAAGCGCACTAACCGCCAGGGCCTGAAAAATGGCTCCTTTTCATCGTCCGCCTGCTAGCCCTTCAGGACGCGCCGTCTTTCCCATAAGTCATCTTGTCGGGATTGCGGGTAATCATCCCGCATGCCGCGCGCATTCCGGAATTGCCGGCCGGCTGGGTCTTGAAGTCGTCCCTGTCGGCGTGCACGATCAATCCGCGGCCGATGATGCTGTCCGCGCCGTTGCCGAAGGCAATATCGGCCACCTCGAACGTAGCGTAAATCTCGCCCTTCGCATCTGCGGTAATGTTGCCGAGATCGCCGCTGTGCCGCGGCCGTCCGCTCGGCCCGCCATGATCGGAAGACGTCGGATTGAAATGTCCTCCCGCACTGCTGCCGTCCCGTGCCGTGCAGTCGCCGCTCTCATGGATATGCAGGCCATGAATGCTGTTGGGCTTGAATCCGGTCATGTTGACATTGACCATCGCAACCCCGCCCGAGCGCACAAATGTCGCTACGCCGTGCACCGAGCTGCCTTGCGTCGAGGAAAGCACGGCGATCGCCGACGGATCCTCGTAAATGGTGGCGCCGTTATGCGTCGCGCACGCGGGCAATATGACCGCGCATAACCCGATGAGCGCCAGCTTGCTGCAAGTAACCATATGCCGTTTTCCGGTCTGGACAATGTCGTTTGAGCATGCCGTGGTCCATAAGTTCGAAAAGCATCACGGCCCCCGCTCTCATTGCAGGCTCGCCGAACCCGGACCCATCGCCGCAAACGCGTACCGCACCCGCGCAGGTAGCCTGTCGAACACGACCACGACCGATCCTTTACGGGTCGCCGCAAGATCGCACGCAAAGGACAGCGCCGCTTGCGGCGCCTTGAACAGTGCAAGCGCACCGCTTATCCCGTCCTCGACAACCTCCCAAAGACCGGATGTACCGCGAAAGATCCGAAATGCCGGCGGGGTTTCCCGATTGGTTTGCATCGCAGCCCTCCTCGATCCTGATTGGTCTGTTTGTTGACAAACTCTAGCCACCTCGCATGCAAGCTCCAGCATTGCAATCGATGTGCCAATCTTTATCGCAAGCCGGCCTGGTTGTTATTGCATTGAAGCGGCAGATAGTTAGGACTTCGAAAATGGCGACCTGTCGTCATTGGCGGACAGCAACTTGCATGTACAGCTTACAGCCCGACTGCAACTTTTACTGACAGCCCTTTGTGCGGACCATTCGCTATTACACGTTTGCGCCGACGCTCACGCGCAGCCGCTCAGTGAAAGAAAATATAGATAATTACGAGTACGAACATCGGCACACCAAGCAGCCATGCGAGAAGATATTTACCCATGATGTTCTCCTGAATGAGTTGAACCGTAGACGGAGCGGGCTCGCGTGCCATGCGGTTGCGGAGAGAAACTACAAATGACGTGCCATGGTCCGGAGGATGTACTGCAGGGACCGCGACCTGCAATCGACGCCGGACACACCGCTTCGATCGATGGCGGAATGGAAACGACGGGACGGCGATGTTCCCGGATTGCAGCATTAGTATCTATCCGATCGCGCGCGGTGCGATCCACGCCAGCGAGTGACGCCGCGAATCAGGTGCGGGTCAGCGTGATGGCCTTTTCCGGACAGGCGGCAACGCAAAGCCCGCAGGCATGACAGGCATCGGCGTTCGAAGCAAACGCCTGCTGCCAGCGATGCGCGAAACCCTTGAGCTTTCCGCGCAGGCTCAGGCCGCGCCTCAATTCGGCTTCGACCGTCCCCATCGTGAATACGTTGTAGGGACAGACCGCGACGCATTCCTTCTTGCCTTCGCAGCGATTCCGGTCGATGACCGGCCGAATGATGCCTGGTTCCTGTTTGCAGTCCGTCTCCTCGACTGCCACTAGCGCGATTCCTTCGTCATCGTCACATCAGCCGACCGGCTGCAGCGCCCGGTCAGGTTCGCCACTGCTCAGCGAATACTGGATGCCGTAAAGGTTGGCGTAGATGCCGCCTTTGGCGAGAAGTTCGGCATGCGTGCCGATCTCGGCGATTTCACCCTTGTCGAGTACCACGATGCGGTCCGCATTTTCGATGGTGGAAAGCCGGTGCGCGATGACGATGGTGGTACGCCCCTGCATGAGTTGCTCCAGCGCGGCCTGCACGTGCTTTTCCGATTCCGAATCGAGTGCCGATGTCGCTTCGTCCAGGATCAGGATCGGGGCGTCCTTCAATATCGTACGCGCAATCGCCAAGCGCTGGCGTTGGCCGCCGGACAACCTTACGCCATTTTCCCCGATCAGGGTGTCGAAGCCTTGCGGCATCGCGCGAATGAATTCCAGCGCATGTGCCGCGGAGGCTGCGCGTTCTATCTCCGCCCGGCTCGCCCCCGCTGCATGCCCGTACGCTATGTTGGCCGATACCGTATCGTTGAATAGCGCGACTTCCTGACTCACCAGTGCGATGTTCCGGCGCAGGCTGGGAAGCGACAACGCTTCGATGTCGTATCCGTCTATCGTGATGGTGCCGGAATCCGGGTGGTAGAACCGCGGCACCAGGTTCGCGAACGTCGTTTTGCCGCCGCCAGATGAACCCACCAGGGCAATGGTTTCTCCGGCACGAATCGATAGCGTGATATTTTTCAAAGCCGACTGGTCGGTGCGAGGGTAACGGAAACTGACGTTGTCGAAGCCGATATCTCCGCGTGCGCGCTCCAGCATCGTTTTGCCTTCATCTTTTTCCGGCTTCTCGTCCAGCAACGCAAAGACACTTTCCGCCGCGGCAAGACCGCGTTGCAAATGTTCGGCGACACCAGTCAGTCGCTTCAGAGGCGGCGTCAGCAGGAGCATGGCGGCGAGGAAGGAAACAAATCCGCCAACGGTCGTGGCGTCCGATTGCGCCTGTTTGGTGGCGTAGTAGACAACCACCGCCACCGCTATCGCCGCGAGCAACTGGACGATCGGGACGTTCCCGGCGGCGGCGGCCGTTTGTTTCATGCTAAAGCTGCGCAGGCGGTCGCTGGTCACGGCGAAGCGTTCCGCTTCGTATTCCTGTCCGCCGAAAATTTTCACGACTTTGTTGCACTCGACCGTTTCCTGCAGGACCTGGGTGATATCGCCCATAGCATCCTGGGTTTTGCGGCTCATGTTACGCAAACGGACGTTGAAATAGCGCACCGCCACCGCGATCGGCGGAACCATGATGAGCGACAGCAGCGTGAGCTTCCAGTCGATGTAGAGCAGGTAAGCCAGCAGGCCCAGGAGGGTGACGGAATCCTTGATCAGTACGGTAACCACGTTGGTGGCTGCGCCGGTGACCTGGGCGGCATCGAAAGTGAATCGCGAAATCAGGTTGCCTGTGGTGTTGTCATGAAAATAGCCAAGAGGCAACGCGAGCATGCGGCGGAACATCTGGTCGCGCAGGTCCATCACCACCTTGTTTCCGACCCAGGCACTGGCATAGGTTCCAAGATAGGCTCCCGCGCCGCGCACTATGTACAGAAGGACCATGAAAACCGGAACCCAGGTAATCAGGAAAGGATCCTTGTTCACAAAGGTTCCGTCGAGAAACGGTTTCACCGCAACCGGCAGGGCAACTTCGGTCGCTGCGGTCACCAGCATGCCGACGATGGACAATGCAAAAACGCCCCAGTACGGTTTGACGTAGCGGAGCAGGCGGAAATAGAGTTGGGTGCTGGTCATCTGTTGCATGGCCGCACAATAACAAAACTATGCCCTGCGCGACAGGAAGGCTTGGACGGCCTGCAAAGCCACGTCGGATCCGCAACGAAGGCACGCCGACATGTTTCGATTCGATCGGGGCCCGGTTCCCCGGGCTCCGATTCATCATTCAACGGCCGAAGCGATACTCGAGGAACGCCGTGAAAACCCGCTCGGGCAACGGGTAGACGTTGTAGCGATCCGGCGTGAATTGTGATCGCACCGCGTAGTTGTAGTATTTCTCGCCGAGAACGTTGTTGATGGCGATGCCGAATCGCGCCGCGGCGATCTGGTGGCTGAGCTTGAGGTCGACCACGGTGTACGCAGGAATTTTTACGCCGAGGTCGTTGGCCTCGTCGTTGTCCATGAATTGATCGCTCACATAGACGACTGCGCCAGAAAGATAGGTTTGCGGCGTTATTCCCCAATTTGCATTCAGAGTCGCCTTGTGCCGCGGGACCAATGGTACGGTTCTGCCGGCAATATTGACGTTCGTAATAGAGAATGGACCGCCGGGAAAATCGCCTTCGAGAAACTTCGGATCGGTATAAGTGTAGGTCAGCCTGACGTCGACCCGCTCTGCGGGCTGGACACCGAGTTCGAGCTCTACCCCGCGCCGGCGCGAGGGCGGCAGATTCGTGTTTCCCACGCCCGAGGTAAAGGCATCCAGATGAATTTCGTCTTTGACGTCCGTGCGAAAAACGCCGGCGCGCGCGTCGGCGGACGATCCGCGCCAATCGACGCCGACCTCGTAAGTCAGGGATGTCTGCGGCCGCAGGAACTGAAATTCCTGCTGGAACAGGGTGGAACTTTCGTAAGTTTCATCCACGGTCGCAAAGCGATAGGCTCGTGTTGCGCGCGTGAACGCCGACGATCGTTCGGATAGCGCCTGCCGCAGCCCAAGCTCCCATGCATGCTGACGCTCGTTTTGTTCTCCACTCGGCGACCCTCCGTTTATAAATGTAGGATTCGGCGCGGTCGCATCGAAAGTGTCGGAGGCGTCGATGTGAAACCATTCGACTCGAGCCCCCCCGGTTACGGTCGTCGACGAAGTCAATGAAAGGGATTCCAGCAGATAAATTGCCCGATTTTCCTGTTTCGCATCGACTTTATGTACTGGTTGTCCGATTGTGGTGGGTGAAGCCGCCAACGCCAGATTGTAGTTCCATGTGTACCAATCGAATCCCGCCACCAGGTTCCCGTTCAATCCAAATTCCGAATGATCCAGGCGGATTCGCGGCGTCATTGCAAGAACATCCAGATTTATTTCCCGATAGTCCGGAAATCCGTTGAAATCGAAATAGGATTTCTGTTCTTTCTGGCGATACGAGACGCCGACTATTCCCGTTATCGGACCATTTGAACCCGACCAATCAAATTGCAGGACGCTATCGTCTCGCAATGCGTAGTCCTTCGGGGTGGAGGTTCCCTTGCGGTCGGTTTCAAGCTCGTTGAGCCCTATGCTCGGCTGAATGGTGCGCGCGCCCGGAAGCCTGAGATTTTCGCTCGCACCGGCGAAACGCAATGAGAGATCTCCGGCGGCACCCCTCCAGCGGGTTTCCGCCGACGCGGTGGATTGAATATCGCGGTTGTTGTCGCGATAACCCTTCGAATCGAAATAGGTGCCCCCGAGCCGGAGGCCGGCCGTGTCCCCGCCCAATTCCCCGCTGGCGCGCGCCTGGAAGGTGTCGAAGCTACCCGCCTCGGCGGCTATGCTTGCCTGCGGGCCGTTCTTCCCGGGCTTTCGCGTGATGATATTGATGACGCCGCCGACGGCGCCATCTCCATACTGCACGGCGCCGCTGCCGCGAATGATTTCTATGCGCTCTATCGAATCCAGCGGCAATGCTGACCACTGCACGCCCGATAGGTCTATGTCGTTCAATTTTCTGCCGTCGAGCAATACCAGCGTGTTCTGCGCGGCGGTGGCGCCGAATCCGCGCATGTCGACCGTTGCTTGCGATGCATTGTTTCCGAACAAGTCGCGCCCGCCCAGTCCGGCCTGATACGAAAGCAATTGCGGCAAGGTGCGGGCCGGAGAATGTCGGATGTCGTCGGAAGTGATGACGGTCATGTTCAACGGTTTGTCGGCATAGGTATCTTCGAAGCGCGTGGCGGTAACGACGACTTCGTCCGCCTTCAAATCCGCCTTTTGCGCATGGGCCGTCCCGGCCAGCAGGACGGCTGTCAACAGGTAAATCCCGTACTTGTTCATTACTGCTCCCCTGGTGCGCAAGCCCGCCGCATGCGCGAATATTAAAAAGGGAGTTCCACAGGTGAGAGCTGGTGAAGGGGATGCCGACACCGGATGCCCGCCCCGCGCGGAATCTCCGTTCGCGTCCAATGGGCCGGTATCCGGGCTTGCGCTTCGGGCGTGTCGCCTTCCCATGAGGCGGCCGATGGATCCCGGCCGGTCTTCACAGTGGCATCGTGACACGCCCCTTGGTCGCTTACCGTTGCGGGGGCAGCACAGGAATTGCACCTGTTTCCCGTTTGACTCCGCCAAAGAAAATCGGTCGGGGCACCCGAGAACGTGCGTGGATTCTACCCTATTGGCATGTCGGGTCCGCCACGTGGGTTGTCCGGATGCCGGAAACGAATGCTCTCCGGGTCATTCCAAGGCAGGAGATTGCAGGCATCCCTACATATGCCAAAGCACATTCAAAAAAATCCGTTAGCAGTTGACTTTTCACGCTTTTCATAACTATAGTGTATTCATGGAAGCCGAGCTTACCGCCCTCGACGACAAGATCAGTCAACTCGTTCAGCTGACGCAGAAACTCCGCAAGGACAATTCCCAGTTGCGGCAGAATCTGGCTTCAGCCCAGAACGAAAACAAGCGTCTTTCGGAGAAAGTGAATACGGCCAAGGTCCGTCTGGAATCCTTGCTTGCCCAGATTCCGGACGGCGCGGAATGAACAGTCAGACCAAGGGCGGCCTCGACGTAAGCATCATGGGACGCGAGTTCCGTATCGCCTGCGCGGAAGACGAGCAGAAGGACCTGCTCAAGGCGATCGAATACCTGAACGACAAGATGCGCGAAATCCGCGATGCCGGAAAAGTCATCGGCGTCGAGCGCATCGCCATCATGGCCGCGTTGAACATCACGCACGAATTCCTTTCCACGCGCGTGGAAGGCGGATTTGATGTCGGCGAGTTTAAGCGTAGAATCTTCAGCATGCAGGCAGCCATCGACCAGGCCATGAACGGTCAGGATGAGTTGTTCTGATGCCAGTCAATGTCCCCTGCGGCGTTCGTCAGGCTGTAATTCTTTGAACCAATGTTAATCACTTTGGTTGCTGCCTAAAGTAGCGCTGTTGTGCGCGTCCCAACGGGAAGCGCCTGATGTGCTCGGAAAGCGACCGCCTTGAACCCTAGGTTCAAGATGCCGGCCTGACGGGAATCGCGGGGGGCACCCTTTGCCGTTGTAAAAACGGATGCGAGCGACTTTGCTTTTGCTAAAGTCCGGCATCCGATAGAGTTCCGGCATTCCGGGACTCTTTTTTTTGCGCGGCAGAATCATGAACTACTGGTTGATGAAATCAGAACCCGGCGTATTCGGGGTCGACGATCTGGCGAATTCGCCGGGCAAGACCGCGGCCTGGTGGGGAGTGCGCAATTATCAGGCGCGCAATTTCATGCGCGATCAGATGCAAGTCGGCGACCGCGTCTTCTTCTACCATTCGAGCTGTCCGGAGCCCGGCATCGCGGGAATCGCAAAGGTTTCCAAGCTCGCTTATCCGGACGAGACCCAGTTCGATCGCAAGAGCGAATATTTCGATCCCAAGGCATCCTGCGACAGCCCTCGCTGGTTCAATGTCGACGTGACGCTCGTCAAGAAAACCCGCCTGCTCAGCCTGCCGGAGATGCACACGCATCCGCAGCTCGCCTCGATGCGGGTGCTCCAGCGTGGTAACCGGCTGTCGATCACACCTGTGGAACCGCACGAAGCGGAGTTCATATTGAAGTTGCTATAGACGGATTTTTCGCTCATGGAATGGTGGATCGTTTACCTGTTGATGGGCTTGTTCGTCGGTTTCTTCGCCGGGTTGCTCGGCATCGGTGGCGGACTGATCCTGGTCACCCTGATGGTGTATATGTTCACCCTGCAGGGATTTCCGGCCGATCGTCTGTTGCATCTGGCGCTCGGCACTTCCATCGCCAGCATAGTGTTCACGTCGATTTCCAGCCTGCTCGCCCATCACAAACACGGCGCGGTTCGCTGGGACATCCTGCGTATGGTGATTCCGGGATTGGTTATCGGAACGCTGCTCGGCACGGTGGTCGCCGATCTGCTGAAATCGAAGTACCTGGCGATCTTTTTCGTTATCTTCGTCTATTGTGCAGCCGTGCAGATGTTCGCCAATGTAAAACCGAAGCCGACGCGGCAGCTTCCCGGCAAGGCCGGCTTGACTGCCGTCGCTGTGATCGTCGGCATAGTTTCCAGTCTGGTCGGCGTCGGCGGCGGTGTAATGACCATCCCGTTGATGAGCCTGTGCAACGTGCCGATGCGTCAGACGATCGGAACTTCCGCAGCGCTCGGCCTGCCCATCGCCCTCGCCGGAACGGTTGGTTATGTCGTCATGGGGCTGGGCAAGGATCACCTGCCGCCGCTCAGTGTCGGCTATATCTATCTGCCGGCGCTGATCGGAATCGTGATCGGCACCTTCGTCACCGTACCCTGGGGTGCAAAGGCGGCGCATGCGATGCCCGTGCCGCGGCTGAAGAAGATTTTCGCGGTGATCCTGTTCATTCTCGCGACCAAGATGTTGTGGTCGCTGTTCTGATCAGCGCGTCTTGAACCAGCCGGCGATGCTCATGCGTTCGCGCGTCGCCGGCAAGACTTCATGGGCGAACTGCCCGCTCAGGAAAACCACCAGCCTACCGCCTTGAGGAAGCACGTCTTCGAATTCGGGGTTGTCGCCGTTCAGGTAGAAGCGCAGTTGACCGCCTTCTTCAGCCACCCAGTTTTCGTTCAGGTAGAGCACGCAGGACAACTTGCGATGGCTGTCGCCACGAAACTGGTCCATGTGTCTGGCGTAGAAAGCGCCCGCGGGGTAGCGGGCAAAGTGACTTTCGAATTCAAATAGCCCAAGCTGCAGCGTCCGGTTGAGCATCAGGCGCAGTTGTTCGAAACGTTCCTGGCATACACGTTGAGGTTCACTGGACGCCGGCTGCCGCATCCACAGGATCTCATCGCTCCTGACCCCGGGTCGGGTCTGACGCCGTTCGCCCCGGCCCACCGCTGCTTCGCGGAATTCGCCTTGCCCGCCCGACGTCCGGCAATCACCGCGCAGCGCCGCTATCAGCTCGGATCCGAAAAAATCGTCGACCACCGTCCAGCCCTGCATCGCGAGGCCGTCAGCGATTCGGTCGAGATTTTCCGGTTCCGTGAATGCGGGCAATGCGCGGCGCCGTGTGAATTACCCTCGCCTAAAGGCGAGGGCTTCAAATGACGGCTCAAGCCGGTGAGAGTCGGCCATGCGGCCGACTGCCTTACACAACCTTGAAGTGGTC
>WNFM01007759.1_pt1 | contig 59843 bp, 52 predicted proteins | sample 5400271 | NCBI WGS metagenome assembly WNFM01 (sample SAMN13153352, study PRJNA577476) | soil metagenome | isolation source: 60 cm saprolite on Douglas fir-dominated hillslope | place: USA:California | collected 2013-09-17
GCGGACATCTTCATCCCGACGCTGATTGCCACGTTCGCCGGCACGCTGGTGGCCTTCATCGCGGTGGCCCTGCGCCAGCGCATCCGCCTCCTGGACCCGGTCATCGTCTCGTGGCTCGTCGGCCTGACCGTGGCCGTCGCGGGGCTGGTGTGGTTCTTCGCGACGCAGCTCACCAAGACGCAGATCCAGCTCGTGTCGCGCGTGGCGGGGAACCTGATCCTGCTCACCTTGATCGTGGGTTTCATCGCCTGGGGACTCTACCGGCGCGTGAACGTCTACGACGCGTTCATCGAGGGCGCCAAGGGCGGCTTCCAAACCTCGATCATGATCATCCCGTTCCTGGTGGGAATGCTGGTCGCGATCGGGATGCTGCGCAATTCCGGCGTGCTCGACATGGTGGTGGGCGGCTGCGCGTGGCTCTTCGCCGCGATGGGGCTCAACACGGAGTTCACGCCGGCGCTTCCCACCGCGTTCATGAAGTCGGTGAGCGGGGGCGGCGCGCGCGCGATGATGATCGAGGCGATGAAGACCTACGGGCCCGATTCCTTCGTGGGGCGGCTGGTGAGCATCGTCGGCGGCTCGTCGGACACGACCTTCTACATCATCGCGCTCTATTTCGGCTCCGTGGGAATCACCAGGACGCGCTACGCGATCACCTTCGGGCTACTGGCGGATCTCGCCGCGGTGGTGGCGGCGATCCTCGTCGCCTACCTCTTCTTCCACTAGGCGAAGACGCGCGGGTTGGGCCGCGCCACATAGAACCACTCGTGGCCGGGCTTCGCGCCCACGTCGGGGAAGACGATCCAGCCGTCCTCCTCGGCCGCGAGCACGGTTCCCTCGTGGCGCGTGCCGATGACGTCGCCTTTCTTCAACGGGTCGAAGCTCGCCCACGGGCGGCTGAAGCGGTCGGCCTCGTGCGCCTTGTCGATCACTTCGTGCAGGCTGAGCGCCTCGTATTGCTCGACGCGTGGAGGCGCGGGTCCGGCGCCGATGCCGAGATGGTCGAGGACGTTGCGGATGGCGCGATACGCCACTTCCGGGGACGACGGCGACTCGTGCTGCCCGCATTCGAGCGTGATGGCATAGCCGCCCACGGCGCGCATGTACTCGGTGGTGCCCACGCCGTAGCGCGGATCGGTGTTGAGCCCGCTCCCCAGGCCCGCGGCGGTGCGGCGCTCGACGCCCTTGGCGTAGGTGCCGAGCCAGCCGTCGACGAAGCGGCGTACGCCGAGGATGCGCGCCATGGCGCGTTCCTTCGCCGAGTGCGCGAACGGCTCGATGGGGCCCGCGTTGTCGCGCGGGCCGAGCATCGCGAAAGGCTCCGCGGCGCCGCGCGTCGAGTGCAGGTCGAGCAGCACGTCGTGCCGCGCAAGCAGCAGGCACAGCCAATTGGCGATACGGTCCTCGAAGTCCGAGGGATGGTCCTTGGGTCCCAGGTTGCGGTTCAGGTTGCGCTCGCCCGCGCGATCGCCGCGCGCGTAGGCCAGCGGATTGGTGATGGGGACGAAGGTGACCTCGCCGGACTTGATCTCGAGCGAGCCGGAGTCGATCTCGTCCATCACGCGGCGGATCGCTTTCGTGCCGCAGGTCTCGTTGCCGTGCACGGCGCCGGTGACGATGAGGCGCGGCCCCGCCTCCTGGCCGCGATAGGTGACGGATTTGAAGTGGAGCTCGGTGGTGGCGTGGGTGTCGTTCATCTTGTGATTCTAGCGGCCCGCGCCCTCATCGCGATTGCGTGCGGCGCAGCGCGAGCGCGACCAGCCCGCGCAGGACGTGTTCCTCGATTCCACGCGCAGCGGCGAGGCCCATGCGCGCGAGTGCGCGCGAATCCTCGGGCGAGGGCTCGGCATTCGCAAGAGCGGCGGCGAGCGTGAGTCTCCCGCGCCACGTCGCGGCGCTGCGTTTGAGCCACATGAGCGCGGGAACGAGACGCTGCTCGTCCGCGTCGAAATCGGTGCCCAGCGGAAACATCGGCGCGAGCCCTCGTGCGGCCAGCGGCGCGAGCCGTGCGGCGAGGCGCGCGGGCGTGTTGTCGAGCGCTTCCTCCGGAATGCGCCAGTCAAGCGGCAGCTTTCCCGCCGCCTTCGCCGTCCGGACGAGGCCTTCCTGGAAGCGCGCATCGGTGATGGCGATGAGCGCCGCCGCCACTTCGGCATCGGTGCGCCCGCGCAGGTCGGCGACGCCGTACTCGGTGACGACGATGTCGCGCAGGTGCCGCGGAATCGTGACGTGCCCATAGTTGAAGACGATGTTCGACTCGACGCGGCCGCCGGCCTCCCGGGTCGAACGCAGCAGGAGGATCGAGCGCGCGCGCTCCAGCTCGTGGGCCATCGCGACGAAGTTGTACTGGCCGCCCACGCCGCTCACCACGCGCCCGTCGGCGAGGCCGTCGGACACCGCGGCGCCGGACAACGTCACCATCATGCAGATGTTGATGAAGCGGGCGTCGTGGCGCTGGCGCCGTGCGAGGCTCTCTTCGCCGAAGAGGTCGTTCACGCGCAGGACGGAAGTCATCAGGATCGAGTCGCGCTCCTCGTCTCCGAGGTCGCGCAGCCGCCGATAGAACTCCTCGGGCCCGAGGAAGAACGCGGCTTGCAGGATCGGGCCCGAGCCGCTTTCGGCGCGGCGGCGGATGGCCCCGGCGCGGATCAGGGTCATGAGCCCCCAGGTGAACATCTCGGTCGAGGCGAAGAGCCCCTGCGCGAACGGCTCGAGCCCGCCCTCGCGGTCGATGAGCGCGTGGTGTCGCTCGATGCCCAACGCCTCGGCCGCCGCGGAGTAGGCCGCGTTATCCACGTGCCGCTGGCGCAGCCAATGCGCGACCGCGTCGCCGACCGAGCCGATGCCGAGCTGCAGCGTGCCGCCGTCCTTCACCAGCGCCGACGCATGGATGCCAATCGCATGGTCCGCGGTCTCGATCGCCGGATTCGGGACTGCGAAGAGCGCATGCGCGGTCTCGGGCGTATCGAGCAGGATGTCGAAGAAGCCGGCATCGACCTCGGCGTCGCCGGTCATGAAGGGCAGATTGCGATTGACGGCGGCTACGACCACGCACGGCGCGCCGCGCGCTCGCATACCCTCGACCACGTCGACGGTGAGATCGGGGTTGCAGCTGAGGCTGTAGCGCCCGCCGCGCTCGGCGACCATGACCAGGACCGCATTCACGCCGCGCGCGAGCATGTCGCGCCCCGCATGGGTGTAGTTGCTGCTCATGTAGTTCTGCTGCGCGTGGGGAATGCCCAGCATGGCCCCGGGCCGGAAGTAGAACTCGAAGACCTCGATGTTCGGCGGCAGGGTGTCGCCACGCAGATCGTTCAGATAGTCGAGGGCGGGCACGCCCGCGAACGCGCGCCGCAGGTAGGGCTCGAGGAAGCGCCGCTCCAGCTTGCCGCTCGCGCGCGGAACCTCGAGGGACAATGCGGTGAGTATCGAAAGGTGCAGCGCCGGGATCGCCTTCACGCGCGCATAGAGCGCGTTGAGGAGCGTTACGGGCTTGCCCAGCCCGAGCGGGGTCGCGCACACCACGCGCTCGCCGGTGCGGGCGAGGATGGCATCGACGCAGGCTTCAAGGTCGGCAACGCTCAAATTGGCCGGTCCGGCTTGTGGATAACGCCCGCAATTGTGACCCGATATCGCCGCTTATCCACATTCATTTTTTCATTGCGTCGCGGGCGTCACGCCCGGTCTCTCCGCGCGTAAAATTTGAGCATGCCGCTCAAGACCACCGCGGGAGACCATGGCCAGCAAGTGAAAGGCCGCGGCGCGACCATCAACATCGAGGGCCGTTTCGACATCTGGAATCGCGAGGCCTCCGACGACGGCTGGTTCCAGGACCCTGGCGACGAGCCCGCGCGCGTGAAGACGGTGATCTCGATCGAGCACGCGAAGAGCGTGATCTCTCGGCACGACTCACCAGACGTCGGATTCGCTCAGTCGATCAATCCGTATCGCGGATGTGCGCATGGTTGTGGGTACTGCCAGGCAGGTGACACTCCAATTTTGATGGGGGACGGACGTACGCGCGCACTCTCCGAATTGAAGGTGGGCGACGAAATTTACGGCACCAAGCGCGCTGGAAATTATCGGCGGTATGTGAAGTCTCGAGTCCTCGCGCATTGGAGCACGATCAAGCCGGCGTACCGCATCACTCTCGAAGATGGAACCGAGCTCGTCTGCAGCGGTGATCACCGTTACCTATCCGATCGCGGGTGGAAGTTCGTCACCGGCACCGAGCAGGGGAGGTCGAGAAGACCATTCTTGACTTTGTCAAACAAGTTGATGGGGACAGGCGCATTCGCCGAAGGTCCGCTCGACAGCGACGATTACCGGCGCGGATACTTGGGAGGCTTGATTCGCGGCGACGCTCACTTCACCACAGGGCAATACCTGAGCAGAAACGGCCGCCAGAGCGTAAGAAATGTATTCCGCCTCGCACTGGTTGATGCTGAAGCCCTTCTACGCGCCCAGGATTACTTGCTCGACTTCGAGATCGCGACCCGGGAATTTATGTTTCAGGCCGCGGTTGGTAATCGACGTGAAATGAATGCGATCGGGGCTTCATCGCTTTCCAAACTCACGCTCATCCAACAATTGATCGCGTGGCCACTGGAACCTTCAATGGACTGGTCAAAGGGGTTTCTCGCTGGGATCTTCGATGCTGAGGGCAGCTTCAGCCAAACGATCTTGAGAATTCCAAACACGGATCCGGAAATCATCGGCTGGATCTCGCGGTCTCTGCGCATGTTCGGCTTTTGCTTCGCAATCGAACACACTCATTACGAGGATAGAAGGCCCATTGACAGAGTCAGAGTCGTTGGAGGTCTGAAGGAACACCTGCGTTTTTTTCATACGTTCCGACCGGCAATCACTCGCAAGCTGGACCTCACGGGCCAAGCGATCAAAGGGGATGCCAAGTTGCGCGTAGTCAGCATAGAGCCGCTCGGGAAAGCGATGCGCCTCTACGACATCACCACGCAGACCGAGGACTTCATCGCCAACGGCGTCGTGAGCCATAACTGCTTCGCCCGTCCCACTCACGCCTATCTTGGCCTCTCGCCGGGCTTGGATTTCGAAACTCGCCTCAGCGCCAAGGTGAACGCGGCCGAGAGACTTCGCGAGGAGCTCGCCAAGCCCGGCTATCGTTGCGAGCCGCTCACCATCGGCGTCAACACGGACGCCTATCAGCCGATCGAGCGGCAGTACAGGATCACGCGCTCCATTCTCGAGCTCGCATCCGAGACAAACCATCCCGTGTCGCTGATCACGAAGTCCGCCCTCATCGAACGCGACATCGACATTCTCGCGCCCATGGCCAAGAAGGGCCTGGTGTCCGCAACGCTTTCGGTAACGACTTTGGACCATTCCCTGTCGATGAAGATGGAGCCGCGCACGAGCGCCCCGGCGCGCAGGATCCTTGCGATCAAGCGCCTTTCCGAGGCCGGCATTCCCGTCAACGTGAACGTCGCCCCGGTCATCCCATTTCTCACCGATTCCGAGCTGGAATCGATCATGGAGGCGGCTGCGAACGCGGGCGCCACCACCGCCGGCTACGTCCTCATTCGCCTGCCCTGGGAAGTCCGCCCGATCTTCAAGGAATGGCTCGAGAAGAATTTCCCGTTGAAGGCCGAACACGTGATGTCGAGGATCCGCGACATGCGCGAGGGCCGCGAGAACGACCCCAATTTCGGCTCGCGAATGGTGGGCAAGGGCACGCTCGCCGAGCTCCTCTCGCAGCGTTTCCGCAAAGCGATCACCCGCTTCGGCCTGGACCGGGATTTCCACGAGCTGGATTGCAGTCTGTTCGTCCCGCCCTCACTTAATGGGCAGAAAACGCTCTTCTGAGCGAAACACTGCTGGCTCCGAAGCGGTCCAACCGCTTATAATTTGCCGCTTTTTCCCGCCGAGGACACAATCCGAAGGCTGGAAGCATCACGCCCCAAAGCACCCCTTTTGAGGAGCATGAATGTCCGCGCTGCCCGTCTCGCTGGAAGACAAGTACACCCTGGCTTCCGGCCGCGTCTATCTCAATGGCACCCAGGCCCTCGTGCGCCTCGCGCTGATGCAGCGCGAGCGCGACGCCGCCGCGGGCCTCAACACCGCCGGCTTCATCTCGGGCTATCGCGGCTCCCCCCTGGGCGGCTTCGACCAGGCGCTCTGGAAGGCCAAGGACAACCTCAAGGAGCACCACGTCTTCTTCACGCCGGGCGTGAACGAGGAGCTCGCCGCCACCGCCGTGTGGGGCTCGCAGCAGGTGCAGCTCTTCGAGGGCGCCCGGTACGACGGCGTGTATGCCATGTGGTATGGCAAGGGCCCCGGCGTCGATCGCAGCGGCGACGTGTTCAAGCACGCGAACGCCGCGGGAACTTCCAAGCACGGCGGCGTGCTCCTCCTCGCCGGCGACGACCACGCGTGCAAGTCCTCGACGCTCCCGCACCAGAGCGAGCACGCCTTCGACGCGGCGATGATCCCGGTGCTCTATCCCACCGGCGTGCAGGAGATCATCGACATGGGGCTGCACGGCTTCGCCATGTCGCGCTATTCCGGGTGCTATGTCGCTTTCAAGGTGATCTCCGAGACCGTCGACTCGTCGGCCTCGATCTACGTGAGCGCCGACAGCCCGAAGATCCTGCTCCCCGAGGATTTCGTGCTGCCGGCGGGCGGGGTGAACCTGCGCTGGCCCGATGGACCCATGGAGCAGGAGCTGCGCCTGCAGCACGACAAGATCTACGCGGCGCTCGCCTACGCGCGCGTCAACAAGCTGAACCGCATCACGGTGGATTCGCCCAATCCGCGCCTGGGCATCATCGCCTCGGGGAAGAGCTACCTCGACGTGCTGCAGGCGTTGGAGGACCTGGGCATCGATGAGCGCCACGCCGCGCAGATCGGCATCCGGCTGTGCAAGGTCGGCATGTCGTGGCCGCTCGAGCCCACCGGCGTGCGCGCATTCGCGAAGGGCCTGGCGGAGATCCTCGTGGTCGAGGAGAAGCGCCAGCTCATCGAATATCAGCTCAAGGAGCAGCTCTACAACTGGCCCGACGGCGAACGCCCGCGCGTGATCGGCAAGTACGACGAGCACGGCGAATGGGAAGTGCATCGCAGCGAGTGGCTCCTGCCCGCCGCCGGCGAGCTCACCCCGGCGATGATCGCGCGCGTGATCGCGCAGCGCATCGGCAAGTTCTATACGTCGGAAACCATCCAGGCGCGCCTCAAATTCCTGGTGGCGAAGGAGGCGGCGCTCGCGCAGCCCCGCGCCAAGATCGCTCGCATCCCCTATTTCTGCTCGGGCTGCCCGCACAACACGTCCACGCGAGTCCCGGAAGGATCGAAGGCGCTGGCCGGCATCGGCTGCCACTACATGGCGATCTGGATCCGTCCCGACGAGACCATGACCTTCACGCAGATGGGCGGCGAGGGGGTGCCATGGATCGGCATCGCGCCCTTCACGGATACGAAGCACGTGTTCGCGAACCTGGGCGACGGCACCTATTTCCACAGCGGCCTTCTCGCCATCCGTGCCGCCGCGTCGGCCAACATGAACATCACCTACAAGATCCTCTTCAACGACGCGGTGGCGATGACGGGCGGGCAGCCCGTGGATGGCCAGCTCACGGTGCCGATGGTGACGCGCCAGGTGCTGGCCGAAGGCGTGAAGAAGGTCGTCATCGTCACCGACGAGCCGGAGAAGTACGATCACGTCACCGACCTCGCGCCCGGAACCACCGTCCACCATCGCGACGATCTCGACGCGGTGCAGCGCGAGCTGCGCGACATTCCCGGCACCACGGTGCTGGTGTACGACCAGACGTGCGCCGCGGAGAAGCGCCGGCGCCGCAAGCGCGGCAAGTTTCCCGATCCGGCCAAGCGCGTCGTCATCAACGAGCTGGTGTGCGAGGGCTGCGGCGATTGCAGCGTGAAGTCCAACTGCCTGTCGGTCGTCCCGGTCGAGACGGAGTTCGGCCGCAAGCGCGCCATCGACCAGAGCACGTGCAACAAGGACTACTCGTGCCTGAAGGGCTTCTGCCCGAGCTTCGTAACCGTCGAAGGCGGCCAGCTTCGCAAGAAGCGCCCGCTGGTGCAGGAAGTGCTCGGCGCGTTGCCGCAGCCCGCGCTCCCCGCGCTCGACCGCCCCTACGGGATTCTCGTCACCGGCGTCGGCGGTACGGGAGTCGTCACCATCGGCGCGATCCTCGGCATGGCGGCGCACATCGAAGGCAAGGGCGCCACCGTTCTCGACATGGCGGGGCTCGCGCAGAAGGGCGGCTCGGTGTATTCGCACATCCGCCTTGCGGCCAGGCCCGACGAAATCCATGCGGTGCGAATCGCCGCGGGCGATGCGCGCGTGGTGCTGGGCTGCGACATGATCGTCGCCGCCTCCGACGAGGCGATCGCCAAGATGCAAAGCGGCTTCACGCGGGCGGTCATCAACGCCGACGTGGCGACCACCGGCGGATTCACCAAGGATCCGGACCTGCAGGTCCCCACGGGCGACATGGCCGACACGATCCGGGAAGCGTGCGGGCCGGGTGCCGCGGACTTCGTCGACGCTACGGAGCTTGCGACCGGCCTCATCGGGGACTCCATCGCGACCAACCTCTTCATGGTCGGCTACGCGTGGCAGAAGGGCCTCATCCCCATCGGCGAGGCGGCGATCGTGCAGGCGATCGAGCTGAACGGCGCGGCGGTCGAGTCCAACAAGAAGGCGTTCGAATGGGGGCGCCGTGCCGCGGTGGACCTGACGTCGGTGCAGCGCGCCGCCACGCCGCCGGAAGCGCGCCCGGAAAGCCAGCGCCTCTCGCAGAGCCTTGAGGAAACGATTTCCCGCCGTCGGTCGTTTCTCACCGCATACCAGGACGAGGCGTACGCGAAGCGCTACGAGGAGTTCGTCGCGCGCGTGCGCGCGGCCGAAGGCGCCAAGGTGCCGGGCTCGACGCTCCTCACCTCCGTCGTCGCCCGCTACCTCTTCAAGCTCATGGCGTACAAGGACGAGTACGAAGTCGCGCGCCTCTATACCGACACCGATTTCCTGAAGCGCGTGGCCGGACAGTTCGAGGGCGACTATCGGCTGAAGCTGCACCTTGCGCCGCCGCTCTGGGCGAAGAACGACCCGCTCACGGGCGAGCCGCGCAAGCGCGAATTCGGGCCCTGGATGCTGGGCGCGATGCGGGTGCTGGCGAAGATGAAGTTCCTGCGCGGCACGGCCTTCGACGTATTCGGCTACAGCCGCGAGCGGCGCGGCGAACGTGCTCTCATCGCCGATTACGAACGCGTGGTGGGCGAGCTCCTCGAGAAGCTCGACGCGAGCCGCATCGAGCTCGCCGCCGAGATCGCCTCGATTCCCGAATTCATCCGCGGCTACGGCCCGGTGAAGGAGCGCCACCTCAAGGACGCGAAGGCGCGCGAGGCGCAGCTCCTCGCTCAGTGGCGCGATCCTTCGGAGGCCTCACGCCTGAAGCGCATCCCGATTCGCGCGGCCGCTTGAAGAAAAGTGGTGTCAGGTACGACTTTTCGAAAAGTCGTACCTGACACCACTTTTCAGCTTTGCACGTGGCCCGAGAAGCGCAGCGAGCAGGTGCCCGCGCCGATGGCGAGCGTGCCCGGCGCGCCGAAGGGAAGCGTCACCTTGCGCGCCACGTGCCCGAACGGCAGCCCGGTGATGACCGGGTAGGGAAGGAGCCGGCGCAGGGTCTCGATCACCTCGTCCATCGAGTACGGGTAGCGAACCGTGTTGGTGGGCTTGCAGTCGCTGAAGTCGCCCAGCAGGAGCGCGCGCTGGCGCCCCAGCACGCCGCCGTGGTGGAGCTGCAGGAAAGCGCGCTCGATCGCGTAGGGCTCCTCGCCGATCTCCTCGACGTAGACGATGCCGTCGTCGATCGCCGGGAAGTAGGGCGTTCCCATGAGGTTCACGAGGAGCGAGAGGTTGCCGCCCCAGAGCGGGCCTTCGATGCGGCGCGGGTCGTAGCCGTGGCCGCCGGCGAAATCGTCGATGCGGTGGCTCGCGCGGCTCAACGCCATCCAGAAGTGCTGCTGCGCGAAGCTGCTCGGATCGCCGTTGCCGAAGTCGACGGCGAGCAGCGGCCCGTGGAAGGTGACGAGGTTGGCGCAGGCGTAGGCCGCCATGTTGAACGCGGTGAAGTCGCTGAAGCCGCAGAACGCCTTGCCGCTCGCCGCCACGCGGTTCCAGTCGATGCGCGCGAGGAGCCGCGTGAGGCCGTAGCCGCCGCGCGCCGATATCACCAGGTCGACCGCGGGATCGTCGATGAGCGCGTGGAAGCCCGCCAGCCGCTCCTCGTCGGTGCCGGCGAAATAGCGCCATTCGTGCAGCGTTTCTTCGGGAATGACCACGCGATGACCGAGGTCGCGCAGGTACTCGACCGCGGCGGCGAGCTGCGCCTCGTCGACGCGGCCGGAAAGCGCGCACACGCCGATGGTCGCCGGCTCGGGCAGCGCGCGCGGCAGGCGCGGGCCGCGCGCGCGCAGCGGCGCCAGGCTCGCGCGCACGCTCTCAGGCACCGTGCAGCTCCTCGAACGCGATGAGGTTGCCGTCGGGGTCGCGCACCACGAACCAGCGCGTGCCCCATTGGGTCGATTCGGGCTCGATCACGACGTGCGTGCCCTTGGGCAGCGCGCGGAAGCGCTCGTCGATGTCGTGGATGTCGAGGTGCACATCGGGGCGCGCCGTCGCATCGCCGGTGGCGCGCGATTCCGGCACGCGCTCGGCGAGGACCACTTTGATGCCGCCCCCGGAGAGCATCGCGCCGCGCCCCTTGCCGTTGCCGCCCCAATCGTCGGTGACCGACCAGCCGAGCACGTCGCGATAGAACGCGAGCGAGGCCTCGAAATCCGCGGGGCGGATGAACAGGTGGTGAAAGCGGTCGCTCATGCCGTGCGTCCCGCGGACTGCTTTTCCTGCTCCTGCGCGTCCAGCACCGCGAGCGCCGTCATGTTGATGATGCGCCGCACGGTCGCGGTGGGCGTGAGGATGTGCACGGGCTTGGCCGCTCCCAGCAGGATCGGGCCCACGGTGATGCCGGCGCCGCCGACCACTTTCAGCAGGTTGAACGAGATGTTGGCCGCGTCGAGCGTGGGCATGATGAGGAGGTTGGCGTCTCCCTTGAGGCGCGAGTTCGGGAAGGCCTTGGAGCGCACCTCCTCGGAGAGCGCCGCGTCCCCGTGCATCTCGCCCTCGACATCGAGCGCCGGCATCTTCTCGCGGATCATCGCGAGCGCCGTGCGCATCTTGCGCGCCGAGGGCGCGTCGCTGGTGCCGAAGCTCGAGTGGGAAACGAGCGCCACCTTCGGCGCGAGGCCGAAGCGGCGGATCTCCTCCGCGGCGAGCATCGTCATCTCGACGATCTGCTCGGGCGTGGGATCCACGTTCACGTAGGTGTCGCAGATGAACACGGTGCGCTTGGGCAGCATGAGCAGGTTCATCGCGTAGTAGTCGCGGATCCCGGGGCGCTTGCCGATCACCTGGTCGATGTATTGCAGATGCAGGTCATGGGTGCCGAAGGTGCCGCAGATCATCGCGTCGGCCTCGCCGCGGTGGATCATCATCGAGCCGATCAACGTGTGGCGCCGGCGCATCTCGATCTGCGCGTAGGCGAGCGACACCCCGCGGCGCTCGGCGAGGCGATGGTACTCGGTGAAGTAGTCGCGATAGCGCGGGTCGCCTTCGGGATTCACGGCCTGGAAGTCCACGCCCGCCTTCAGGCGCAGGCCGAAGCGCTCGATGCGCCGCTCGAGCACCGCGGGGCGCCCCACGAGGATCGGCTTGGCGAGCCCTTCGTCCACCACCACCTGCGTGGCGCGCAGCACGCGTTCGTCCTCGCCCTCCGCGAACACGATGCGGCGCGGCGACTCCTTGGCCGCGGTGAAGATGGGCTTCATGATGAGCCCGGAGTGGTAGACGAACTCGTTCAGCCGCTGCACGTACGCGGGGAAATCCTTGATCGGGTCGGTGGCCACCCCGCTCGCCATGGCGGCCTCGGCCACCGCCGGGGCGATCTTCACGATGAGGCGCGGATCGAAGGGCCGCGGGATGAGGTAGTCGCGACCGAAGGAGAGCTGCTCGCTGCCGTACGCCTGGGCGACGATGTCGGACTGCTCCGCCATGGCGAGGTCGGCGATCGCGTTCACGGCGGCGAGCTTCATCGGCTCGTTGATGGTGGTGGCACCCACGTCGAGCGCGCCGCGGAAGATGAACGGGAAGCAAAGGACGTTGTTCACCTGGTTGGGATAGTCGCTGCGCCCGGTGGCGATCACCGCGTCGTCGCGCACCGCCTTGATCTGCTCGGGAAGGATCTCCGGCTCGGGATTGGCGAGCGCGAGGATCAGCGGCTTGGCCGCCATCTTCTTCACCATTTCCGGCTTCAGCACCCCGCCCGCGGACAGGCCCAGGAAGACGTCCGCGCCTTCGATCACGTCGGCGAGCTTGCGCGCCGGGGTATCGCGTGCGTAGCGGGCCTTGTTGTCGTCCATCTCTTCCTTGCGACCCCTGTAGACCACGCCCTTGATGTCCGTGACCCAGATGTTCTCCATGCGCATGCCGAGCGCCACCAGCATGTCGAGGCAGGCGAGCGCCGCGGCGCCCGCGCCGGAAACCACCAGCTTCACCCTGGCGATGTCCTTCTCGACCACGCGCAGCCCATTCCTCACCGCGGCGCCGACGATGATGGCGGTGCCGTGCTGGTCGTCGTGGAACACCGGGATCTTCATGCGCTCGCGCAGCTTCCTCTCGATGTAGAAGCACTCGGGCGCCTTGATGTCCTCGAGGTTGATGCCGCCGAAGGTGGGCTCGAGAGCCGCGATGATGTCGACCAGCTTGTCGGGGTCGTTCTCCGCGAGCTCGATGTCGAAGACATTGATGCCGGCGAACTTCTTGAAGAGCACGGCCTTGCCTTCCATCACCGGCTTGGAGGCGAGCGGGCCGATGTTGCCCAGGCCCAGCACCGCGGTGCCGTTGGTGACCACCGCGACCAGGTTGCCGCGCACGGTGAGCTCGCGGGCGCTGTGGGGGTTCTCCACGATAGCGTCGCAGGCGGCGGCGACGCCTGGCGTGTAGGCGAGGGCGAGGTCGCGCTGGGTGATGAGCGACTTGGTGGCGGTGACCTCGATCTTCCCGGGAACGGGAAGCCGATGGTATTCGAGCGCGGCTTTGCGGAGGTCGTCGAGCATGGCTAACTGGTTGAGCTAAAACCTCTTTTTAGTTCATTTCAGTGTATCACGGGCGCGCCGCGCGCGGGCGGGGCGGGCGTGGGGGGTTGACGAAACATAACGATATAATTAAGAATGTGGTTATGAATCGGAACTACCTGCGGGCGATCCCGCGCGAGTGGCGCAACATCTCGCGTGCCTTCACGGCGCTGGGCGACGAGCACCGCCAGCGGATATTGCTCACGTTCGAGAAAGGCGAGCGGCTGAACGTGGGGCAGATCGCCGCCGTGTCGACGCTTTCGCGCTCCGCGGTATCGCACCATTTGAAGCTCCTCAAGGAGTCCGGCGTGCTCGAATCGGAGAAGGTCGGCAAGGAAGTGTTCTTCTGGGTGAATCGCGAGTTCCTCGAGGACTCCCTCGAGGCCGTGCTGTCCTTCATTCGCGAGCACTCGTGATGTCGGGCGAGAGCCAGTTCCGGCTGCTTTCCGAGCGCCGCTTCGGCCCGCTCTTCTGGACGCAGTTCCTCGGCGCGGCCAACGACAACCTCTTCAAGTTCTCCTTCACGCTGCTCGCCACCTACCACGCCGCCGAGTGGGGCGGCGTGGATCCCGCCACCGCGGGCTTCGTGATCGGCGCCATCTTCATCGCTCCGTTCCTCATCTTCTCCGCGACCTCGGGGCAGCTCGCCGACAAGATCGAGAAGGGGCGCCTGATGCGCTTCGTGAAGAGCTTCGAGATCGCGGTGATGGCGCTCGCGGCGTTCGGCTTCGTCACCGCGAACGCGACGGCGCTCTACGCTTGCGTGTTCCTCATGGGCCTGCATTCCACGCTCTTCGGGCCGGTGAAGTACGCCTACCTGCCGCAGCACCTCGAAGAATCGGAGCTCACCGGCGGCAACGGGCTGGTGGAGATGGGGACCTTCGTCGCGATCCTCGCCGGCACCATGGCGGGCGGGATCCTCGTCAAGTCCTCGCCGGGCGGCGCGAGCTGGGTCGCGCTCGCCTGCGTGGCGACCGCGGTCGCGGGACGCATCGCGGCGCACTTCGTTCCGCGGTCGCCGGCGCCCGACCCCGCGCTCGCCATCAACTGGAACCCGTTCACCGAGACCTGGCGCAACCTCGCCATCGCGGCGCGCGATCGCGCGGTGTTCCACTCGCTGCTGGGCATCTCGTGGCTGTGGTTCTTCGGCTCCATCTTCCTCACGTCGTTCACGCCCTTCGCGCGCCTGGTGCTGGGCGGCGACGAGAACGTGGTGACGCTGCTCCTCGCCGTCTTCTCGATCGGCATCGGCCTGGGCGCGCTCGCCTGCGAGAAACTTTCCGGGCGCAAGGTCGAGATCGGCCTGGTGCCGTTCGGCTCCATCGGCATGACGCTGTTCGCGGTCGACCTGTGGCTCGCCACGCGCGGCATGGCGGGCGGCGACGGGCACGCGGTCGGCGCGTTCCTCGCCGATGCGACGAGCTGGCGCGTGATGGCGGATCTCTTCTTCCTCGCCTTCTTCGGCGGGCTTTTCTCGGTGCCGCTCTATGCGCTCATCCAGAGCCGCTCGCAGCCGAGCCACCGCGCGCGCATCATCGCCGCCAACAACATCCTCAACGCGCTCTTCATGATCGTGGCCGCGCTCATGGCCAAGGCGCTCCTCGACGCGGGCCTCACGTTTCCGCAGCTCTTCCTCGTGGTGGGCCTCATGAACGCCGCGGTCGCCGCGTACATCTACCTGCTGGTGCCCGAGTTCCTGATGCGCTTCATCTGCTGGCTGCTGGTGCATTCGTTCTACCGGCTTGAGAAGAGCGGCCTCGACAACATTCCACACGAAGGCCCCGCGGTGCTGGTGTGCAACCACGTGAGCTTCGTCGATCCGCTGGTGATCCTCGCGGCGAGCCCGCGGCCGATCCGCTTCGTGATGGACCACCGCATTTTCTCGACGCCGGTGATCTCGTTCGTGTTCCGCACCGGCAAGGCGATCCCGATCGCGCCGGCGAAGGAGGACGAGGCGTTGTTGAACGAGGCCTACGAGAAGATCGCCGCGGCGCTCGAGGCGGGCGAGCTGGTCGCGATATTTCCGGAGGGGCGCATCACCGACACGGGCGAGCTCTATCCCTTCCGCGCCGGCATCCGCCGCATCGTCGATCGCACCCCCGTGCCGGTGATCGCGCTCGCGTTGAAAGGGCTGTGGGGAAGCTTCTTCAGCCGTCGCTACGGGCCGGCGATGTCGAAGCCTTTCCGGCGCGGCCTCTTCTCGCGCATCGCGCTCGAGGCCGCGCCCGCGATAGCGCCGGCGAGCGCGACTCCGGAATCGTTGCAGGCGACCGTGCAAGCCATGCGCGGCGATCGAAAGTAATCGAGGGGAGGATTCGACATGGTCTGGCTCTGCATCGTGATCGGCGTCGTCGTCGGCGCCGCCCTGTGGGGATTCGCCGGCGCGCTCACGCTGGGATTCCTCGGCTGGCTCGTGGGGCTCATCTTCCAGTCGAAACGCCAGCCCGCCGCACCGGCGCCGGCGATCGCCTCCGTGGGCGCGCCTGCCGACGTCCTCGAGCGCAGGCTCGCCGCGCTGGAGGCGCGCCTCGCGCGCGTGGAGCGCGCCGCGCTCGGCGAAGACTTCGTGGCGGTGCGCTCCGAAGAACCCGCCGCGGCGCCCGCGCCGCTCGCCTCGGTCGTGCCGGCAATTGCCGCCGCACCGGTGGTGCCGAGCGAAGCCGTTGCGGCTGCGGACGCCCCGGCGGGCGCCGCACCGGCGCCGAGCGCCCCGCCCTCCAAGCCCAACTTCATCGTCGCCTGGCTCGCCGGCGGCAATACCATCGTGCGGGCAGGGCTGGTGATCCTCTTCGTGGGGCTCGCTTTCCTCATCAAATACAGCGTCGAGCACCAGCTCGTCCCGGTCGAGCTGCGCGTGGCCGCGGTGGCCGCGGCGGGCCTGGCGCTCCTCGCGATCGGCTGGCGGCTTCGTTCGCGGCGCGCGGATTACGCGCTCAGCCTGCAGGGCGCGGGCGTGGCGGTCCTTTACCTCACCATCTTCGGGGCGCTGCGATTGTACGGACTGCTGCCGGCGGGGATGGCCTTCGCGCTCCTCGCCGCGATCGCGGTCCTCTCCGCATTTCTCGCCATCGCCCAGGATTCCCTCGCGCTCGCGGCCTTCGGCGCCGCCGGCGGCTTCCTCGCGCCGGTGCTCGCCTCGACCGGCGGCGGCAGCCACGTGATGCTGTTCAGCTATTTCCTGCTGCTGAATGCCGGCATCGTCGCGATCGCCTGGTTCAAGGCGTGGCGTGTGCTGAACCTGATCGGCTTCGTTTTCACGTTCCTGATCGGGCTCGCATGGGGCGTGCGCTCCTATCGCCCCGAGGATTTCGACACCACCGAGCCTTTCCTGGCCGCGTTCTTCCTCATCTACGTGGCGATCGCGATCCTCTTCGCGCGCAGGCAGGAGGCCGCGCATCGCAACTACGTGGACGCCACGATCGTGTTCGGCAACCCGATCGCGGCGTTCGGCCTGCAGGCGGGGCTCATGCGCGGCTCCGAATTCGGCCTCGCCTTCTCGAGCCTCGCCGCGGCCGCGCTCTACCTCGCGCTCGCCGCCGTCCTCATGCGCGTGCGCAGCGATCGCTGGAAGCTCCTCGCCGAATCGTTCCTCGCGCTGGGCGTGGTCTTCGCGTCGCTCGCCATTCCGCTCGCCCTCGACGCGCGTTGGACCAGCGCCGCGTGGGCGCTCGAGGGTGCCGCCGTGGTATGGATCGGCGTGCGCCAGCGAAGGACGCTCGCGCGCGCGTTCGGCACTCTGCTCGAGCTGGGCGCGGGCGTGGCGTTCATGAACGCCTATCCGCGCCTTCCCGAGGGGCCGTCGCTCGCCGATTCCGTGTTCGTGGGCGCGATGCTGCTCGCGCTGGCGGGCCTCTGGAGCCATCGGGTCCTGGCGCGCGCGGGCGATCGCATCACGGTGCCCGAGAAGGACCTCGCGCCGGCGTGGTTCCTGTGGGGGATCGCATGGTGGCTCTTCGCCGGCGTGCACGAGATCCACGCGTTCATCCTGCAGCCCTATCGCGTGAACGCGCTGGCGGCCTTCGTCGCCGCGACCGCACTCGCGTTCTCGCTCCTCGCGGCGCGCTGGGAATGGCGCGAAGCGCGCTGGCCCGCGTGCGCGCTCGTGCCCGCGCTTTTCGCGCTGGCGATCGCGAGCTTCGCGACGCAGCCCCATCCGCTCGACAACCTCGGGTGGCTCGCTTGGCCGCTCGCCTTCGCCGTGCACTTCTTCCTGCTGCGCCGCGAGGAGGATTCGATGCCGGGCGCCTGGCTCCAGGCGCTGCATGCCCTCGGCGTGATCGTGCTGGCGCTCCTCGGGGCGGCCGAGCTCGAGTGGCTCGCCGCCGACTACACGGCGCGCGGCACGGCGTGGAGCCTCGCCGCGCGCATCGTGGTGCCTGCGTTCCTCATCCTCCTCATCTCGAGCAAAGCCGCGGACGATCGCTGGCCGGTGGGCCGCCATGCGAAGGCCTACCGCCTGGGCGCGGTGGGTCCTCTCGTCGCGCTGATCGCGCTCTGGTCGCTGCACATCAACTTCGCCCACGGCGGGCGCAGCGCCCCGTTGCCGTACCTGCCGATCCTGAACGCGATCGACCTCGCGCACGTGCTGGCCGTGCTCGCGATCGCCGCGGCCTGGCGCGCGCTGAAACGCAGCGCCCTCGAGGCGCCCCGCGCCGTGCGCGGCCAGGCGGGGCTCGCGATCGCGGGCGGTCTCGTGTTCGTCTGGCTGAACGCGATACTGCTTCGCACGCTGCATCACTGGATGGGCATTCCCTACCAGTTCCACGCGATGACGCACTCGGTGGAGGTGCAGGCCGCGCTTTCGGTCTTCTGGGCCTTCCTCGCGCTGGCGCTGATGATCTTCTCCACGCGCGTGGGGCGCCGGGTCCTGTGGATGGTGGGGGCCGGGTTGATGGCCGTGGTGGTGGCGAAGCTCGTGCTGGTCGATCTGTCGCGCCTGAGCGGAATCGAGCGCATCGTTTCCTTCATCGGCGTCGGCGTCCTCATGCTGGTCATCGGATACTTCTCGCCGGTCCCGCCGCGCAAGATGGAGGCATCCGCATGAGACAACTCGCGCTGGCCGCGCTCGTGGCGGCTTGCCATGCGTCGGCCGAATCGCCGGCCGACTTCCGCACGTCCGCGCCGGTCACCGTGACGGCGGCCGATGCGCTGCAGCGCGTGACGCTGCCTTTCGAGGCCTATCGCGACGCGCGCCGCGACTTCGCCGACCTGCGCGTGTTCAACGCGCGCGGGGAAGCGTTGCCGATCGCATTCGCCGGCGAGGCCGAGGCGAAGCGCGAGGCACCGCCGCGCGTCGCGCTGCAGCTCTTTCCGATCGCCGCGGCGCCGTCGGCACGCGGCTCCGCGGATCTCGACGTGCTCGTGCGCAGCAATCCCAACGGCACGCTCATCTCGGTCCAGGGACGTCGCCAGGGCGCGGGCGCGCCACGCGCGGTCGCGTGGCTCGTCGATGCGAGCCAGTTGCAGAAACCCATCCGCGCGCTCGTCGTCGATTGGGACGCGGGGCCGGGCAGCGAGATCGCCAAGCTCAACGTCGAGGCGAGCGACGACTTGAAGTCGTGGCGCCTCGTCGCGTCGCGCGCGCCGGTGGTGCGTCTCGAGCAGGCGGGCGAGAAGCTCACGCAGCCGCGCGTGGAGCTGGGCGCGGAGCGCGCGAAATACCTGCGCGTGAGCGCCGAGCCCGGGGCGTTCGCGCTGCGCGCCGTGCAGGCCGAGCTGGAAGAAGTCTTGAAGCCGCCGCCGCGTTCGCGGCGCACGGTGTCGGCGAGCGCCGGCGCCAAGCCCGGTGAGTATCTCTTCGACCTCGGCGCGCGCCTTCCGGTCGAGGCGTTGCGAATCGTGTTGCCGGCCGCCAACTCCGTGGCACCCTTTGCGGTCGCCGCTCGCGACGCGCAAAGCGGGCCGTGGCAGAGCGTCGCCTCGGCCACCTTCTACCGCCTGGTGCGCGACGGGGCCGAGATCGAATCGCCGCCGCTCGCGATCGGACGCCGGCCGGCACGCTACTGGTCGATCCAGCTCGATCCGCGCAGCCCCGCGATCGGCGCCGCGCCCGCGCTCGAAGCGGAGTGGCGCCCCGCGCAGCTCGTCTTCGTCGCGCGCGGCGAGGGGCCCTACCAGCTCGCCTTCGGCAATCCCGACGCGCGGCGCGCCATCCTCGCGGTGAGCGAGCTCATTCCGGGCTACGAGCCGCGCGCGGAGCTGAAGCTTCCCGAGGCGAGCGTGGGCGCGGTGCAAGCGACGGCGGGCGGCGACGGCGCGTGGCGAACGCTCATGGGCGACACCAGCCCGCGCAAGGCGCTGCTGTGGGCGGTCCTCCTCGGCGCTGTTGTCACCCTGGGCGCGATGGCCTGGGGTCTGCGGCGCCAGATGCGCGCGCCGCCCGAGGGCGAGCCGCGCGAGTGATCGCGTCCCCGGTGATAGACTCGATGCGAGCCCTCCGCCACTAGAAGAACGCGATGTCCGGCAACACGCTCGGCACCCTTTTCACGGTCACCACCTTCGGCGAGTCCCACGGACCGGCAATCGGTTGCGTGATCGACGGTTGCCCGCCCGGCATGGCGTTATCCGAGGCGGACATCCAACCCGATCTCGACCGCCGCAAGCCCGGCACTTCGCGCCATGTGACGCAGCGGAAAGAGGACGACCTGGTGGAGATCCTCTCTGGGGTCTACGAAGGCAGGACCACGGGCACGCCCATCGCGCTCCTCATCCGCAACGTCGACCAACGCTCGAAGGACTACGCGAAGATCGCATCGAGCTTCCGGCCCGGGCACGCGGACTACACGTACCTGCGCAAGTACGGCCTGCGCGATCCGCGCGGAGGCGGGCGCTCGTCGGCGCGGCTCACCGCGCCCGCGGTCGCCGCGGGGGCCATCGCGCGCAAGTGGTTGCGTGAGCGCTATGGCGTCGAGGTGCGCGGTTATCTCTCGCAGCTCGGCCCCAACCGCATCGCGTTCAAGTCGTGGGGTCCGGTGCAGGACAATCCCTTCTTCGCGCCCGACGCGGGCGTCGTGCCCGAGCTCGAGACCTACATGGATCGCCTGCGCAAGTCCGGCGAGTCGTGCGGCGCGCGCCTCACGGTGATCGCGAGCGGGGTGCCGCCCGGCTGGGGCGAGCCGCTTTACGGACGCCTAGATGCCGACATCGCCCAGGCGATGATGGGCATCAACGCCGTGAAAGGCGTGGAGATCGGCGCGGGCTTCGCGAGCGTGGCGCAGCTCGGCACCGAGCACTCCGACGAGATGACGCCCGAGGGCTTCCTCTCCAACAACGCGGGCGGGATCCTGGGCGGCATCTCCACCGGGCAGGACGTCGTCGTGTCGATCGCGATCAAGCCCACCTCGAGCATTCGCCTGGCGCGCAAGACCGTCGACGTATCGGGCGCCGCCGCATCCATCGAAACCCACGGACGCCACGACCCGTGCGTCGGCATCCGCGCAACTCCGATCGCCGAAGCGTTCCTCGCGCTGGTGCTGGCCGATCATGCGCTGCGCCATCGCGCGCAGAACGCCGACGTCGCCGAGCAGACCCCGCGCATTCCGGCGCAGGCGCCGCTCGGGAAAGAGGGCGCGAAATCCGCTCCGCTCTTCGAGGATCCGGACCCCGCGGAGGCCTGAAACCCGAGGTCGGCGGGTTATACTTGTGGGCTCGAAAAGCCGCTTGCCATGACCACCCGCACTCTCTACGAAAAGCTCTGGGACTCCCATCTCGTCCGCGAAGAACCGGACGCGACGGCGCTCATCTACATCGACCGCCACCTGGTGCACGAAGTGACGAGCCCGCAGGCCTTCGAGGGCCTCGCGCTGCACGGCCGCACGCCGTGGCGCATCGATTCCGTGGTGGCGACCGCCGATCACAACGTTCCGACGACCGCACGCGACCAGGGCATCGCGGATCCGATCTCGCGCCTTCAAGTGGAGACGCTCGACCGCAACGTCGTGAAGTTCCACGTGAAGACCTATTTCGGCATGAACGACCAGCGCCAGGGCATCGTCCACGTGATCGGCCCCGAGCAGGGCGCGACGCTGCCGGGCATGACGGTGGTGTGCGGCGATTCGCACACCAGCACCCACGGCGCCTTCGCGGCGCTTGCCTTCGGCATCGGCACCAGCGAAGTCGAACACGTGCTCGCAACCCAGTGCCTGGTCACCAAGAAGCTGAAGACCCTGCTGATCCGCGCGGAGGGCGACCTTCCGCGCGGAGTCACTGCCAAGGACCTCGTGCTCGCCATCATCGGCAGGATCGGCACCGCGGGCGGCACCGGCTACGCCATCGAGTTCGGCGGCTCGGCGGTGCGCGCGCAGTCGATGGAAGGGCGCATGACCATCTGCAACATGGCGATCGAGGCGGGCGCGCGCTCGGGAATGGTCGCCGTGGACGAGACCACCGTCGCGTACCTGCGTGGACGCCCGTACGCCCCGCAAGGCGAGATGTTCGAGAAGGCCGCCGCGTACTGGCGCACGCTCGTCTCCGATGCCGGCGCGAAGTTCGACCGCCTGGTGGATATCGACGTCGCGTCGTTGAAGCCGCAGGTGACGTGGGGAACGTCGCCCGAAATGGTGGTGTCCATCGAGGACCGCGTGCCAGATCCCGGCAAGGAGAAGGACCCGGTGAAGCGCGGCGCCATCGAGCGCGCGCTCGAGTACATGGGGCTCGAGGCCAACGTGCCGATGAGCGAGATCGCCATCGACAAGGTCTTCATCGGCTCGTGCACCAACTCGCGCATCGAGGACTTGCGCGCCGCCGCGGCGGTCGTGAAGGGCCGGCGCATCGCGGGCAACGTGAAGCTCGCCCTGGTGGTGCCCGGCTCGGGGCTGGTGAAGACGCAAGCCGAGAAGGAAGGCCTCGACCGCGTGTTCCTCGATTCCGGATTCGAATGGCGCGATCCCGGCTGCTCGATGTGCCTGGGCATGAACGACGACAAGCTCTCGCCGGGTGAGCGCTGCGCCTCCACCTCGAACCGCAACTTCGAAGGCCGCCAGGGCGCCGGCGGGCGCACCCACCTGGTGAGCCCCGAGATGGCGGCGGCCGCGGCGATCGCCGGGCACTTCGTCGACATTCGGCATTCCCACTGATGCTCGACAAAGGAGGCCGCTGCCGAAGGCGGCGGACCGCGACAACTGGGCGGGGTGTCTACGAAAGTATTTGACCAAGTCAGATACTTTCGCGAGGGCACCGGCCCTGTCGTCGAGACCGCCCCTATAATTGTCGTTTCCCCGCGCCTTACCGTCATGGAAAAATTCACCGTCCACACCGGCCTCGTCGCCCCGCTCGATCGCGAGAACGTCGACACCGACGCGATCATCCCGAAGCAGTTCCTGAAGTCGATCAAGAAGACCGGCTTCGGACCGCATCTGTTCGACGCGTGGCGTTATCTCGATGTGGGCGAGCCCGGCATGGACATGTCGAAGCGCAAGCCCAATCCCGACTTCGTGCTGAACAAGGCACGGTACCAGGGCGCCTCGATCCTGCTCGCGCGCAAGAATTTCGGCTGCGGATCGTCGCGCGAGCACGCGCCGTGGGCGTTGCAGCAGGACGGGTTCAGGGCGGTGATCGCGCCGTCGTTCGGCGATATCTTCTTCAACAACTCCTTCAAGAATGCGTTCCTGCCCATCGTTCTCACCGAGGCCGAGATCTCGCAACTCTTTCGCGAGGCCGAAGCGGCAGCAGGCTACCAGCTCACCATCGACCTCGCCGCGCAGACCGTGACGACACCCTCGGGCCAGGTGATGCGCTTCCAGGTGGACCCGTCGCGGCGCGACTCCCTGCTCAACGGTTGGGACGAGATCGGGCTCACGCTGCGGCACAAGGACGAGATCAAGGCGTACGAGGAGAAGCGCAAGAGGACCGAACCCTGGATCTTCTCGTAGATGAAAATTGCATTGCTGGCCGGTGACGGCATCGGGCCGGAAATCCTTCGCGAAGCGAAAAAGGTTCTCGACGTGCTGCGCGGCGAGGACATGAAGATCGAGACCGAGGAAGCGCTGGTCGGCGGCGCCGCGTACGACGCGCATGGCGATCCGCTCCCGAAAGCGACGCTCGATCTGGTGAAGGTTTCGCACGCCGTGCTGTTCGGGGCGGTCGGCGGCCCGCAATACGACACGCTGCCACGCGACAAGCGTCCCGAGAAGGCGATCCTCGGGTTGCGCCGCGAGTGCGACTTCTTCGCCAACCTGCGGCCCGCGACCGTGTTCCCGGAGCTGGCGGACGCGTCGACGCTGAAGCCCGAGGTCGTTTCCGGCCTCGACATCATGATCGTGCGCGAGCTCACCGGGGATATCTACTTCGGCGAGCCGCGCGGCGTGAGCGGCGCGAAGGGCGCGCGCGTCGGCATCAACACCATGCATTACACCGAGGCGCAGATCCGCCGCATCCTGCACGCCGGATTCAGGACCGCGCGCGCGCGCGGCAAGCGCCTTTGCTCGGTCGACAAGATGAACGTGCTCGAGACGTCGCAGCTGTGGCGCGACCTCGCCGAGGAGATCGCCCCGGAATATCCCGAAGTGGCGCTTTCCCACATGCTCGTGGACAATTGCGCCATGCAGCTGGTGAGGAACCCGAGGCAATTCGACGTGATCGTGACCGGCAACCTGTTCGGCGACATTCTTTCCGACGAGGCCTCGATGCTCACCGGGTCGATCGGCATGTTGCCTTCCGCCTCGCTCGACGCGAACGGCAAGGGTTTGTACGAGCCCATCCACGGCTCGGCCCCCGACATCGCCGGCAAGGGCCTCGCCAACCCGCTCGCGATGATCCTGTCGATGGCCATGATGTTCCGCTATACGTTCGGCAAGGCCGAGGTCGCCGCGCGCATCGAGAAAGCGGTGCGCGCCGCGCTCGGCGCGGGGCTTCGCACCGCCGACATCGCGACGGCCGGCATGAAACCGTCCGCCACTGCGGCGATGGGCACCGCGGTGGCGAAAGCACTTTAGACCGGACCGAGAGCGCGGCGCGGAGAGGCGCAGCGCCTCTCCCCCGAGGACCAACACCGCCTCTCCGCTGACACGAGAATATCGACATGACAACCGTAGGATTCATCGGCTGGCGCGGCATGGTGGGCTCCGTATTGATGGAGCGCATGCGCGAGGAGCGCGACTTCGACGCGATCGATCCCGTCTTCTTCACCACTTCCAACGTGGGCGGCACGGGTCCCGCCATCGGCAAGCCAGTCGCCGCGCTGAAGGATGCGAACGATGTGCGCGAGCTCGCCAAGCTCGACGTGCTGGTGAGCTGCCAAGGGGGCGACTACACGAAGGGCGTGTACCCGAAGTTGCGTGCGGCCGGGTGGCCCGGCTATTGGATCGACGCGGCCTCGGCGCTGCGCATGGAGAAGGACGCCGTCATCGTCCTCGACCCGGTGAACCGGCCGGTGATCGACCGCGCGCTCGAATCGGGCGTGAAGAACCTCATCGGCGCCAACTGCACCGTGAGCCTCATGCTGATGGCGATCGATGGCCTCCTCAAGGCCGATCTCGTCGAATGGGTGAGCGCCATGACCTACCAGGCGGCCTCCGGCGCGGGCGCGCAGAACATGCGCGAGCTCCTGCAGCAGATGGGCGAGGTGCACTTCGCGGCGAAGAGCCTGCTCGCCGATCCCGCGTCCGCGATCCTCGACATCGACCGCGAGGTCGCCGGGATCCTGCGCGACGAGGGCTTTCCCACCGAGCATTTCGGCGTGCCTCTCGCGGGAAGCCTGCTGCCGTGGATCGACGCGGACCTGGGCAACGGCCAGAGCCGCGAAGAGTGGAAGGGCCACGCCGAGTCCAACAAGATCCTCGGACGCGAGTCGCATCCGGTCGCGGTGGACGGCCTGTGTGTTCGCGTCGGTGCGATGCGCTGCCACAGCCAGGGCCTCACGATGAAGCTGAAGCGCGACCTTCCGCTCGCCGAGATCGAGTCGATCCTCGCCAAGGGCAACGCGTGGGTGCGGGTCGTCCCCAATCGCCGCGAGGAAACATTGAAGCAACTCACGCCGGTAGCCGTCACCGGCACGCTCGAGGTGCCCATCGGGCGCGTGCGCAAGCTGCGCATGGGGGGCGAGTATCTTTCGGCTTTCACCGTGGGCGATCAGCTCCTGTGGGGGGCAGCCGAGCCGCTGCGCCGCATGCTCGGCATCCTCCTGAAGGCCCGTGTTGCAGCAGGCGCGGTGGTGTAAACCCCGGTTCCGTTAGGAAAAAGTGGTTGAAAAATGTCCCACTTAAGAGATAATGTGAAAATCCGGGTGAGATTGAAACAATAAGCCCTTGATGCAAATAATCTTTTCACCGATCTTCCGTGCGGGGATGGGCAAAAAATGGTGAGGACTCTTAGAAGCGCAGCAGTTGTCGCGCTCTTCATGGGTGCGGCGTTGGCGCAGGCCGCAGGCCTTGGAAAGCTCACGGTCAACTCGGCGCTCGGACAGATCCTCAACGCGGAAATCGACCTCGTTTCGCTGCAGCCCGGCGAGCTCGACTCGCTCACGGCGCGCGTCGCGTCGCCGGAAGCGTTCCGCGACGCGCGCATCGAATACACGCCTGCGTTACGCCTGCTGCGCTTCACCGTGGACAAGCGTGCGAACGGGCAACCCTATCTCAAGCTGACGAGCGCGGCTCCGGTGAACGAGCCCTTCGTCGACGCGCTCATCGAAGTGACGTGGCCCGCCGGGCGCGTGCAGCGCGAATATCCCATCCTCCTCGATCCCCCGGGCTATGCCCAGGGGCGAGTCGCACCGCCCGCGGTGACGGCGGCACTGCCGCGCTCCGCTGAAACGCCGCCGGCCGCAGCGCCGGCGGCGGCGCCTTCTGCTTCGTCATCGGCCGCCGCGGCCGGTGCCGGAACGCCTTCGGCGAGCGCCGAAATGCCCGCGGGCACTGCCCCGGCCGCGTCCGGAACCACGGCGGGCTCCGACACCTACGGCCCGGTGCAGAAAGGCGAGAACCTGCGCAAGATCGCCGAGCAGGTGAAGCCATCGACGGTGAGCATGGAGCAGATGCTGGTGTCGCTCTATCGCGAGAACAAGGCCGCGTTCGTCGGCAACAACATGAATCGCCTGAAGACCGGGCAGATCCTCAGGGTTCCGTCCGCCGAGGAAGTCGCGCAGGTCGAAACCAAGGAAGCCAATCGCGAGATCCGCACCCACGTCGCGGATTGGAAAGGGTATCGCGAGACGCTCGCGAGCGGCGTCGCATCGCTGCCGACGCGTGCCGAGACTTCGAACGTCGCCACCGGCCGCGTCGCCTCCGCGGCGGTCACGCCGCCCGCGCCGCCATCGACCGAAGGCAAGGATGTCCTCAAGCTTTCCCGCTCCGAATCCGGCAAGGCCGGCGCCGCCAAGGGTGGCGCGGGATCTCAGGACCGCGTCAACGCGCTGCAGGAAGAGGTGACGGCCAAGGACAAGGCGCTGAGGGAAGCGCAGTCGCGCGTCGCCGACCTCGAGAAACAGATTCGCGACATGCAGCGCCTGCTCGACCTCAAGGGCAGCGCCGCCAAACCCGGCGACACCAAGGTCGCCGCCGTTCCGCCCGCGCCGACCAAGGCGGAGCCGCCCAAGCCCGCGGAGCCGCCCAAGGTGGCGGAGGTGAAGCCCGAACCGCCCAAGGCGGTCACCGAGCCGCCCAAGGTGGCCGAAGTGAAGCCCGAGCCGCCCAAGGCCGTCACCGAGCCGCCCAAGGTTGCCGAGGCGCCGAAGCCCGAGGTGAAGCCGGCGCCGCCCAAAGCGGCCCCTGCCAAGAAAGCGCCGCCGCCGCCCGAGTGGTACGAAGAGATCAACCCGATCTACGTCGCGCTCGGCGGAGCGGTGATCCTCGGCGTTCCGCTCCTCCTTCTCTTCCTGCGGCGACGAAAGAACAGGGCTGAGGCGGGGCCTTCGAGCTCGATGACGAGCGCCTTCCCCTCCGACCTCAAGCCCAACACAGCGACGGGGAAAAGCGGCGGCGGCCTGGTGGACACCGGCAACAGCTCTTTCCTCACCGATTTCGACAAGACCGGCCCCGGCACCATCGACACCGACGAGGTCGACCCGGTGGCCGAGGCCGAGGTCTACATCGCCTATGGCCGCGACGCACAGGCCGAGGAGATCCTCAAGGAGGCCATGGCGCGCGACAAGGGCCGCCACGAGATCGCCCTGAAGCTCCTCGAGATCTATCACGCGCGCAAGAGCGCGACCGCGTTCGAGACGGTCGCCAAGGAGTTGCGCGCCTCGGTGGGCGATGCGAGCCCGCTGTGGCAGAAGGCCGCCGCGATGGGCGCGCAGATCGATCCGACCAATCCGCTCTATTCGGCGGCCGCGGCCGGCACCTCCACCTTCACCGCGATGTCGCCTGCGGCCGCGGCGGCGCCGGCGAAGCCCAACCTCGACTTCGACCTGGACGGCGGAGCTTCCGTCTCCGAGACCGAATCGCACGCGCCCGCGCCCGATTTCGACCTCGACCTCGATGCCGGCAAGAAGCACGAAGCCGCGCCCGACCTGCACACGGAGTCCGCACCATCGATCGATTTCGACCTCGCGCCCTCCGCGCACGCGCCAGCCGCCGAGGCCCCGAAGGAAGAGAGGCCCTCATTCGACTTCGACTTGTCGGGCCTCGATATGCCGTCGTCCAAGCCTGCAGCCGCGGCGGCAGCGCCCGCGGCGCCGAGCGGCGGGTCCATGGACCTCGCGGACCTGAGCCTCGATGCGCCCTCGGAAGCCGGCGCGGAAGCGGTCGGCACCAAGCTCGAGCTTGCCAAGGCGTACCTGGAGATCGGCGACAAGGATGGCGCGCGCGAGATCCTGCAGGAGGTCGCCAAGGAAGGCTCGTCGGCGCAGAAGGAAGAGGCGAGCAGGCTCATCGCCTCGCTGTAGCGCCACGCGCCATATCGTTGGCGGGGCCCGGCCCCGCCAATTTCATTCCGGGAACCCTTCATGCGGATCGCCCTGGGCCTCGAGTACGACGGCGCGGCGTTTTGCGGCTGGCAGACGCAGCCCGGCGGATGCGGCGTGCAAGACCACCTGCAGCAGGCCTTGTCGCGCTTCGCCGATGCGCCCATCGAGGTCACCGCCGCCGGCCGCACCGATAGGGGCGTTCACGCGACGGCGCAGGTGGTGCATTTCGACACCGACGCCCGGCGCGAGGAGGTCTCGTGGATCCGCGGCCCCAACGCGCATCTGCATGAAGGCGCGCGCGTCCTGTGGGCGCGCGGGGTCGCGCCCGACTTCCACGCGCGATATGGCGCGCGCTCGCGCACCTATCGGTATCTTCTCCTCGACGCGCCCGTTGCGCCGGCGATCCTGAGGGGGCGCGTGGGCTGGCATCATCGCGCGCTCGACGTGGGCGCCATGGCCAAGGGCCTCGCGGCACTCGTGGGCGAGCACGATTTCAGCTCGTTTCGCGACGCGCAGTGCCAGGCCAAGTCGCCGGTGCGCCATCTGCTGGCGGCCGAGGTCGAGCGCCATCGCGGCCTCGTGGTCTTCACGTTTCGCGCCAACGCGTTCCTGCACCACATGATCCGCAATGTCGTGGGCGCGCTGGTCTACGTAGGCATGGAGAAGCAGCCGCCCGCGTGGATCGCCCAACTCCTCGCCGCGCGCGACCGGCGGCTCGCCGCGCCGACCTTCGCGCCCGACGGGCTTTACCTCGCAGGCGTCGAGTATGATCCGGCGTTCGGCCTTCCCGACCCGCGCCTCCACCCGCTCCTCGACCCGCAATCGCCATGAGCCGCGAACGCACGCGAGTGAAGATCTGCGGCATCCGCGAGGAAGCGCACGCGCGCGTGGCAGCAGACGCGGGAGCCGACGCGGTCGGCCTCGTCTTCTACCGGGAAAGCCCGCGCTATGTCGATCCGCGGGCCGCCGCCGCCATTGCCCGCTCGCTCCCGCCGTTCGTGGCGGCCGTGGGGCTGTTCGTGAACGAGCCCGCGGAGGCGATCCGTCGCATCCTCGCCGAGGTCCCCCTCGACCTCCTGCAATTCCAGGGCGACGAGGACGCGGAGTTCTGCGCGCAGTTCGGCCGGGCCCACGTGCGCGCGGTGCGCATGGGGCCAGGGACCGATTTGCTAGAATACGCAGGTCGTTTCTCCCGGGCGAAGGCGCTGCTTCTCGATGCGCACGTTCCGGGCCAGCGGGGCGGAACGGGGCAGACTTTCGACTGGGCGGGCATCCCGCGCGAGTTTCCGCTTCCCCTCATACTTTCCGGCGGCCTGACGGCGCAAAACGTCGCCCGCGCGGTCCGCGAAGTCCGGCCCTGGGCCGTGGATGTGTCGAGCGGCGTGGAAGCGAGCCGCGGGATCAAGGATCCGGCGAAGATCGTCGAATTCATTCGGAGCGTGCGACTTGAAGATGCAGGGCAACCCACCTGACTGGGCGCGTTACGCGCTGCCGGATGCGCGCGGCCATTTCGGGCCTTACGGCGGCGTGTTCGTCGCGGAGACGCTGCGCGCGGCGCTGGACGAGCTCACGCTCGCCTACAGCCGATGCCGCGAAGATACCGCGTTCCAGAAGGAGCTCGCGTGGGAGCTCGAGCACTACGTGGGCCGGCCGAGCCCGATCTACCACGCGCGCCGCCTTTCCGAGAAGGCGGGCGGCGCGCAGATCTATCTCAAGCGCGAGGACCTGAACCACACCGGAGCCCACAAGGTGAACAACACCGTGGGCCAGGCGCTCCTCGCGCGCAAGATGGGCAAGCCGCGCGTGATCGCCGAGACCGGGGCAGGGCAGCACGGCGTGGCCACGGCCACCGTCGCGGCGCGCTACGGGATGGAGTGCGTCGTCTACATGGGCACCGAAGACGTGGCGCGCCAGGCGCAGAACGTCTATCGCATGAAGCTCCTCGGGGCGACCGTGGTTCCGGTGGAAAGCGGATCGAAGACGCTGAAGGACGCGCTCAACGAAGCGATGCGCGACTGGGTGACCCACGTCGACAACACGTTCTATATCATCGGCACCGTCGCCGGGCCCCACCCGTATCCGATGATGGTGCGCGACTTCAATTCCGTGGTCGGCAAGGAGTGCGTGACGCAGATGCCGGCGATGGCGGGGCGCCAGCCCGACGCCATCCTCGCCTGCGTGGGCGGCGGCTCCAACGCGATGGGCATCTTCCATTCGTATATCCCGCACGAAGAGGTGAAGCTGGTCGGGGTCGAAGCCGGCGGGCTCGGCCTCGAGACCGGCAAGCACGCCGCGTCGCTCTCGGCGGGCGTTCCCGGCGTGCTGCACGGCAATCGCACCTATCTCATGCAGGATGCGAACGGACAGATCCAGGAGACGCACTCGATCTCCGCGGGCCTCGACTATCCCGGCGTGGGCCCGGAGCACGCGTGGCTCAAGGATTCCGGGCGCGCGCAATACGTCTCGGTGACCGACGATGAGGCGCTCGCCGCCTTCCATGCGCTGTGCCGCCTCGAGGGCATCATTCCCGCGCTCGAATCGAGCCATGCGCTCGCCTACGCCATGAAGATCGCGCCATCGATGCGCCGCGACCAGATCCTCCTCGTGAACCTCTCCGGGCGCGGCGACAAGGACATGCACACGGTGGGCAAGGCTTCGGGGATCGTGTTCTGAAAGCCGCCGTGAGCCGCATCGGCGCCACTTTCGAGAAGCTGGGCAAAGCGCGGCGCGCCGCGCTGATCCCGTTCGTCACCGCGGGCGATCCGAGCCCGCGCCAGACCGTTCCCGTCATGCACGCGCTGGTGCGCGGCGGTGCGGACGTGATCGAGCTCGGCATGCCGTTCTCCGACCCGATGGCCGACGGCCCGGTGATCCAGCGCTCCTCGGAGCGCGCGCTGAAGCACGGCGTGGGCCTGCGCGACGTGCTTGCCGCGGTCGCCGAGTTCCGCCGCGACGACGCGCGCACGCCCGTCGTGCTCATGGGCTACGCGAACCCGATCGAGCGCATGGGCCTCGTCGATTTCGTCGCCGCCGCGCGCGCCGCGGGCGTCGATGGCGTCCTCATCGTCGATTACCCGCCGGAGGAGAGCGCCGAGTGGCTCGCCGCCCTCGAGGGCTCGGGGATCGACCCGATCTTCCTCATCTCGCCCACCTCGAGCGATGCGCGCATCGAGCTCGTCGCGCGCGTGGCGCGCGGCTATATCTACTACGTTTCCCTGAAAGGCGTGACGGGTGCGGCCAACATCGACACGCGGGAGGTGGAAGCCATGATCGCGCGCATCCGCGCGCGCACCGCGATCCCGGTCGGCGTGGGCTTCGGCATTCGCGATGGCGCGACCGCGCGCCGCGTCGCGCGCGTGGCCGACGCGGTGGTCATCGGCAGCCGCATCGTGCAGGAGATGACGGACGCTCCCGACAATGCCGCGGCGCGCGCCGAGGCGGTGACGCGCGAATTCCGCACGGCGATGGACGCCGCGCAGGTGCCGGCTTGAGCTGGTTCCGCAAACTCTTGCCGCCCAAGATCAAGCGCGAAGGCACGCAGCAGAAGAAAGCCGTGCCCGAAGGCCTGTGGAGCAAGTGCCCGTCGTGCGAGGCGGTGCTCTATTTCACCGACCTCGAGAATAATCTCCATGTCTGTCCCAAGTGCGGTTTCCACAACCGGCTCTCGGCGCGCCAGCGCCTCGACCTCTTCCTCGATCCTGAAGGACGCGCCGAACTCGCCTACGAAGTGACGCCCCTCGATCCGCTAAAGTTCAAGGACAGCCGCAAGTACAGCGAGCGCCTGGTCGAGGCCGAGAAGGAGACCGGCGAGACCGACGCCCTGGTGGTGATGCAAGGCGCGGTGAAGAACGTTCCCATCGTGGCCGCGGCTTTCGAGTTCGGATTCCTCGGCGGCTCCATGGGCTCGGTGGTGGGCGAGCGCTTCGTGCGGGGCGTGCAGGCCTCATGCGACGAGGGGCTTCCGTTCGTGTGCTTTACCGCCACGGGCGGCGCGCGCATGCAGGAAGGGCTCCTGTCGCTCATGCAGATGGCCAAGACCACCGCGGCCCTGCACCAGCTGTCGGCGGCGCGCCAGCCGTTCATCTCGATTCTCACCGATCCCACCATGGGCGGGGTGTCGGCGAGCTTCGCCTTCATCGGCGACGTCGTGATCGCCGAGCCGGGTGCCCTCATCGGCTTCGCCGGCCCGCGCGTCATCGAGCAGACCGTGCGCGAGACGCTTCCCGAGGGCTTCCAGCGCTCCGAGTTCCTGCTCGAGAAGGGCGCCATCGACATGATCGTCGACCGGCGCCGGCTGCGCGAAAAGGCGGCGCGCCTCATCACGTTGTTGAAGCGCGAGCCCGTCCCCGAAGCTTGAGCCGCTCGCTCGACGACTGGCTCGCCTACGTCTCGGCGCAGCATCCGGCGACCATCGCGCTCGGCCTGGAGCGGGTGCGCGAAGTCGCGCGGCGCATGGCCCTCGCCAGGCCCCCGGTCGTGGTCACGGTGGGCGGGACCAATGGCAAGGGCTCCACGTGCGCGTTCCTGGAGCGCATCCTCCTCGAAGCGGGCTATCGGGTAGGCCTCTACACGTCGCCGCACCTCATGCGCTACAACGAGCGCGTGCGCCTGCGGGGCGAGGAGACGGGCGACGAGCTCCTCGCGAGCGCCTTCGAGCGCGTAGAGGCGGCGCGCGGCGCCACGCCGCTCACCTATTTCGAGTTCGGCACGCTCGCGGCACTCCAGGTATTCGCCGACGCGGGGGTGGAGGCTGCGATCCTCGAGGTAGGCCTGGGCGGGCGGCTCGACGCCGTGAACATCGTCGATGCCGACGTCGCAGCCGTGGTGAGCGTGGACCTCGACCACCAGTCCTACCTGGGCGATGACCGCGAGTCGATCGGCTTCGAGAAGGCCGGAATCTTCCGCGCCGGGCGTCCGGCGATCTTCGGCGACTACGAGGCGCCGCGCCGGCTGGTGGAGCACGCGCAGGCGATCGGCGCGGACCTCATGCTCCTCGGTCACGACTTCCGCTACGAAGCGCACGAGCGCCAGTGGGACTTCATCGGGCGCAAGGGCGTGCGGCGCGCGCTTCCCATGCCGGCGCTGCGCGGGCGCTGGCAGCTGAAGAACGCCTCGGTCGCGCTCGCGGCGCTCGACGAGCTCGCCGATCGCCTGCCGGTGTCGCTGGGCGAGGTGAAGCGCGGTCTCACGCTGGTGCGGCTCGCCGGGCGCCTGCAGGCGCTGCCGGGGCGCCCCTCGGTGGTGATGGATGTCGCCCACAACCCGCACGCCGCGCGCGCGCTGGCCGAGGGACTTGGCGAGATGGGCTACTTCGAGAACACGTTCGCGGTATTCGCGATGCTCGCCGACAAGGACACCGGCCGCGTGGTGGACGCGATGCGCGATCGCATCGACCGCTGGTTCGTGAGCGCCGCGAACGCGGAGCGCGCGGCGCCGGCCGCGCGCGTGGCCGAAGTGCTCGCGAGCCGCGGCCTCGAGGCGCGCACGCGCGCCTTCGCGACCGTCGCCGCGGCCCTCGCGGCGGCGCGTCGCGAGGCCGGCCCGAATGATAGAATCGTCGTATTCGGTTCGTTCCACACCGTGGCGGAGGCGCTGCGGTCCGCCCGCTAGGCCGCCATGGCGTCTCCTCAGTCCCCCGAAGCGAGCGACATCCGGCGACGCGGCCGGCAACGACTGATCGGAGCCATCGCGATCGCGGTGCTGCTCGTGGTCTTCGTTCCGATGATCCTCGACTCCGAGCCGCGCTCCGCGCGCACCAGCCCCGCGCTCGACATCCCCGCGCGCCAGGACGCCCCCGCGCTTCCCGCGCCCGCGCGCGATCCGGCCGCGCCCAGAGTCCAGGCGGCGCCGCCCGTCGAGCCCGTGAATGCGCCGGCGCCGGAGCCCGCGAAAGCGCCCCCGGCCGGTCCCGCGAAAGCGCCGCCCGCCGAAGCGGCGAAGCCGGCGCAGGTCGCTCCACAGGTCGGGGCGCCGAAGCTCGAGGGCTTCGCCGTGCAAGTGGGCGCGTTCAAGGATGAGGAAAAGTTGAAGCAGGCGCGCGACAAGCTCTCCGCCGCGCGCATCACGCACTATATCGAGCGCATCGACACGCCCACGGGCGGGCTCACCCGGCTGCGAGCCGGGCCTTATGCGACGCGTGAGGCCGCCGAAAAGGCGCTCGCGGCCGTGAAGGCGAGCGCCCTCCAAGGGCAAGTGGTGGCGCTGCCATGACCGTTGAAATCGGCCGCCTTCGCCCCGATATAGAGCGTTCGCATACACTATCCGCGGGTTGCCGCCCGGACAAGGAAGCCTGAAGCGATGTGCGGAATCGTAGGGGTCGTGGCACGCAGTCCCGTGAACCAGCTTCTCTATGACGGGATGACGGTGCTGCAGCATCGCGGCCAGGATGCCGCGGGCATCGTCACGGCCGAGGGCCACAGCTTCCACATGCACAAGGGCAAGGGCCTGGTGCGCGACGTGTTCCGCACCCGCGACATGAGGAACCTGGTGGGCCATATGGGCATCGCCCACTGCCGCTATCCCACCGCGGGCTCGGCGGCCTCGGAAGCCGAGGCGCAGCCGTTCTACGTGAATTCGCCCTACGGCATCGTGCTCGGGCACAACGGCAACCTCATCAACGCCGAGGAGCTGCGCCGCGATCTGTTCGTCGCAGACCGGCGCCACGTCAACACCAACTCCGATTCCGAGATCCTGCTGAACGTCCTCGCGCACGAGATCCACGATGCGAGCGCCGGGCGCGAGCGCCTGAATCCCGACGTCATCTTCGCCGCGGTAGCGGGCGTGCATCGCCGCGTGAAGGGCGCCTACGCGGTGGTGGCGATGGTCGCGGGCCACGGCATGCTCGCCTTCCGCGACCCCCACGGCATCCGCCCGCTCATCATCGGGCGCGCCGATACCGAGAAGGGCGTGGAGTTCCTGGTGGCCTCCGAGAGCGTCACCGTCGACACGCTCGGCTTCAAGGTGATGCGCGACGTGGCTCCGGGAGAGGCGATCCTCATCGACGAGAGCGGCAACTTCCACAGCCGCCAATGCGCGCAGAACCCCGAGCTCAATCCGTGCATCTTCGAATACGTGTACCTCGCGCGCCCCGATTCCGTGATCGACGGCATCTCGGTTCACGAGAGCCGGCGCAACATGGGAATAAGCCTCGCCGACAAGGTCGAGGCGCTCGGGCTGAAGGTCGTGATCGACGTGGTGATCCCGATCCCGGACTCGAGCCGCCCGAGCGCGCTGGAAGTCGCGACCAAGCTCGGCAAGCCCTATCGCGAAGGCTTCATCAAGAACCGCTACATCGGGCGCACCTTCATCATGCCGGGCCAGGAGATGCGCCGCAAGAGCGTGCGCCAGAAGCTGAACGCGATGGCCAACGAGTTCCGCGGCAAGAACGTGCTGCTGGTGGACGACTCCATCGTGCGCGGCACCACCAGCCGCGAGATCGTGCAGATGGCGCGCGAGAGCGGCGCGAGCAAGGTGTTCTTCGCTTCGGCCGCGCCGCCGGTGCGCTTTCCCAATGTCTACGGCATCGACATGCCCACCAAGGGCGAGCTCATCGCCACCGGCCGCACCGAGCAGGAGATCGCCGAGGCGATCGGCGCCGACGCCGTGATCTACCAGGACCTGGAGGCGTTGATCGACGACGTGCGGCGCTTGAATCCGGCGATCAAGCGTTTCGACTGCTCGTGTTTCGACGGCGTCTATGTGACCGGCGACGTGTCGCAGGAGTATCTCGACGGCATCGAGCGAGGCCGCCGCGAGGGCGAGTCTAACGACACGCGCCTGTCGAGCTATCAACTGGACCTCGGTCTTTCCCGGGTCGACAACTAGAAGAAGTTCCCATGGCTCCTCCCCACAAGCCAGACACCCTCGGTGTCCGCGCCGGCGCTCTGCGCAGCGATTTCCAGGAGCACGCCGAGGCGCTGGTACTCACCTCGAGCTTCGTCTACAAGAGCGCGGCCGAGGCGGCGCGCAGGTTCGCCAACGAGGAGCCGGGCAACATCTACTCGCGCTTCACCAATCCCACGGTGAAGATGTTCCAGGACCGCCTCGCCGCGCTCGAGGGTGCCGAGGCGTGCGTCGCCACCGCCACCGGCATGGGGGCGGTCGCGACCACCGCGTTCGGGCTCCTCAAGTCGGGCGACCACATCATCGCGGCGCGCGGCGTGTTCGGCACCGTGGTCCCGCTCTTCGACCAGATCCTCGCGCGCTTCGGTGTCGCCACGACGTGGGTCGGCCTCACCGACCTCGACGCATGGAAGAAGGCGGTGCGCCCCACGACGCGCCTCATCTTCGTCGAGACGCCTTCGAACCCGGTTGGAGAAATCGCCGACATCGCGGCGCTCGCCGAGATCGCGCGCGGCGCGCGCGCCATCCTCGCCGTGGACAACTGCATGGGCTCTCCCGCGCTGCAGCGTCCCATCGAGCTCGGCGCGGACCTGGTGATCCATTCCGCGACCAAGTACCTCGATGGGCAGGGGCGCGTCCTCGCCGGCGCGGTCGCCGGGCGCGCCGATCTCGTGTCGGGGCCGCTCCTCGCGTTCGTACGCACCGCGGGCCCGGCGATCTCGCCTTTCAACGCGTGGATCTGCCTGAAGGGAATGGAGACGCTGCGCCTGAGGATGGACGCGCAGTCCGCCAACGCGCTCGCCATCGCGCGCTGGCTGGAAGGCCATGGCAGGGTCGAGCGCGTCCACTATCCGGGCCTCGCGTCGCATCCGCAGCACGCCCTCGCATCGCGCCAGCAATCGGCGGGCGGCGCGCTCCTCTCTTTCGTGGTGAAGGGCGGGCGCGAGGCCGCATGGCGCGTGATCGACGCCGTGCAGCTCGTTTCCAATACCGCGAACTTCGGCGACGTGAAGACCACCATCTGCCATCCCGCCACCACGACCCATGGCCGCATCCCCGCCGCCGAGCGCGAGGCCTGCGGGATTGTCGAGGGGCTGGTGCGGTTGGGCGTGGGGCTCGAGGATCCGTCGGACGTGCGCGCCGATCTCGAGCGGGGGTTGGGGGCGTAGTGCTTTTTATTTCGAGCCTCCAACCCACTTTGCAGCCGCGCAATCCGCGGGGCCATTGGGTAAAGGTGCGGCCCGGGCGGAGTGACTCGGTAATGAGTGTGAGTGAAAAGGGCGACCTTTACCCAATGGCTCCCGGATTGCGCGGCACCCGCAACCTCGCTTCAGAAGGAATGCCCACTCCCACCGTCCGCGCATTCGCCATCGCTGTCGGAACATGGCGCTAACGCAATGGCCCGCAGCCCCCGCGTCTTCCTCATGTGCCCGCCCGAGTATTTCAACGTGGCGTACATCATCAATCCGTGGATGCACGGCAACCTGCGCAAGATCGACAACGCGGTGGCGAAGCAGCAGTGGCGCTCGCTCTACGATGTCCTCACCGACCACGCGACGGTGCGCCTCGTGCTGCCGCAGCCCGGCTCCCCGGACATGGTGTTCACCGCCAACGCGGGCCTGGTGAAAGGCAACCGCTTCATCGTCTCGCGCTTCCGCTTTCCCGAGCGCCAATACGAGGAGCCGTACTTCGCCGACTGGTTCATGGACCGCGGCTACGAGGTGTCGCTCATGCCGCGCGACGTGCCCTTCGAGGGCGCGGGTGACGCGCTTTTCGATCGCACCGAGGATTGCCTGTGGATGGCGCACGGACACCGCTCGATTCCCGCCGCGCGCGAGGTGCTCGCGGAGCGCCTCGGCACCGACGTGGTGGTGCTGAGGCTCGTCGACCAGCGCTTCTACCACCTCGACACGTGCTTCTGCCCGCTCGAGGGCGGCTACCTCATGTATTACCCGCCGGCGTTCGACGAGGTCTCGCGCCAAAGCATCGAGAGCCGCGTCCCCGCGGCCAAGCGCATCGCCATCGGCGAGGAGGACGCGCTCGGCTTCGCCTGCAACGCGGTGAGCATCGAGACCGCGGTGGTGGTGAACCGTGCCACGCCCGGTTTCGTGAAGACCCTCGCGCGCCAGGGATTCGAGGTCGTGCAAACGCCGCTCTCCGAGTTCATGAAGGCGGGCGGCTCCGCCAAGTGCCTCACCTTGAGACTGGACGAGCCATGATCCGAATCGCGCTGCTGTCGCTGGTCCTGGCCCCGCTCTGCGCCGCGGGCGAAATGTACAAATGGGTCGACGAGAAGGGCACCACGCACTATTCCGAGTCGCCGCCGCCCGAGGGCCAGGGCGGCAAGGTCGACGTGAAGCCCGCGGCGGGAACCGCCGTCGCTCCCGCCACGGACTGGAAGCAGAAGGAGCAGGATGCGCGCAAGGATCGCATCCAGAAGGAGCAGCAGGAGCGCCAGCAGAAGTCGCAATCGGAGAACCAGGCCGCGATTCGCCTCAACCAGTGCCGCGAGTCCCAACGCCAGCTCTCCATCGTGGAGATGGAGCGGCCGGTGTACCACCTGAACGAGAAGGGGGAAAAAGTCTACCTCGAGGACAGCGATCGCCGGCGCGAGATCGACCGGTGGAAGACGAACGTGCGCAAGTACTGCGATTGATGAAGGCCTTCGCGCGCGCGCTCGCCTCCTGCCTCGCCCTGGGGCTGGCCGGATGCAACATCACCGGCTATGTCCCCAAGGAGCGCGAGCCGCGCTTCGTCGCGCCGCAGGGCCCCGCGCCGCGCGTGGCCCTGGTGCTCGGCTCCGGCGGGCCGCGCGGCTTCGCGCACATCGGAGTGCTGAAGGCCCTGGACGACGCCGGCATCCGGCCCGACATCGTGATCGGCTCGAGCGTGGGCTCGATGGTGGGCGCGCTCTACGCGGGCGGCATGAGCGCTCGCGAGCTCGAGCGGCTCGCCTACGGGATCAACGTGCTCGAGTTCTTCGAATTCCGCGCGCTGGCCGGCGGGCTCGCCACCGGCGGCACGATCCAGAACTATGTGAACGGCAAGGTCGACGGGCGCTCCATCGAGCAGCTCAAGATCCCGTTCGTCGCCGCCGCGACGCGCCTTGCCGACGGCAAGCTCGCGCTCTTCAACCATGGCGACACCGGGCTCGCGGTGCGAGCTTCGGGCGCGAGCCCCGGGCAGTTCGAGCCGGTGCGCATCGGCGACGAGCTCTACGTGGACGGCGACGAGGCGAGCCCGGTGCCGATCCACGTGGCGCGGGAGCTGGGCGCGAAGGTCGTGATCGCCGTGGACGTCTCCGCGTTCGTCGAGGACACGCCGCAGACGGCACTGCGGGAGTGGGTGATGAAGGACGAGCGCAGGGCCCGCCAGGTTGCCGCGGAAGCGGGGGAGGCCGACATCCTCCTGCATCCCAACATCGGCTACTACGCGGGCCACACCGAGTCCTACCGGCGCCGCGTGATCGCAATCGCCGAGCAGGCCGCGCGCGAGAAGATTCCCGCGATCCAGGCGGCGCTCGCGCGCGCTGGCGTCGCGCCGAATGCGCTGGCCGCTACGCCGCCTCAGAACGCCGCAACGGCGCGAATGCCGGCGGGCGAGGCCTCGAGGTAGCCGCCGCGCTCGTACCAGTCGGGCAGCACCCAGCGCACGCGATCGCGCCCGCCCACGCGATATTCGTGGCGCCCGGGCCGGTGCGTGTGGCCATGGATCATCACGTCGCACCCCGATTCCACGAAGGCGCGCTCGACGGCGTCGCGGGCGACGTCCATGATCTCCACGGCCTTCGCCTGCTTGGCACCCTCGCTCTCGCTCCTCATGCCCTGGGCGATCGCCACGCGCTCCTCGATCGGGCGCGCGAGGGCCGCGCGTTGCCAGGCGGGATCGCGCACCCGTGCGCGGAACGCCTGGTAGGGTGCATCGTCGGTGCACAGCGTGTCGCCGTGCAGGAGCAGCGCAGGCTGCCCATACAGGTCGATCACGGTGGGATCCGCGATGATCTCGGTGCCGGTCGCCTCGGCGAAGCCCTGCGCCACCATGAAGTCGCGGTTGCCGTGCATGAAGCGCACCGGCACACGCGCGGCGAGCGGGCGCAACGCCGCGGCGATGCGGCAGGGGAAGGGTAGCGCAAGGCCGTCGTCACCCACCCAGTATTCGAAGAGGTCCCCGAGGATGTAGAGCGCTTCCGACCGGGGCGCAATCTCCTCGAGGAAGCGTTCGAATTGCGCGGCGATGGCTGGCCGCGCGGCGTCCAGGTGCAGGTCGGAGATGAAAAGCGTGTGCGTCAGACGCACTCGGCCTTTTCGATGACGATGGGCGCGGTGGGCACGTTCTGGTGGCCGCCGGTGGTGGCGGTGGGGACCTTCTTCATCTTGTCGACCACCTCCTTGCCCTCGACCACCTTGCCGAACACGGCGTATCCGGGGTTCGCATCGTCCGCGAAGTTGAGGAAGTCGTTGTCCTTCACGTTGATGAAGAACTGGCTGGTCGCCGAGTCGCGCACGTTGGTGCGCGCCATGGCCACGGTGTAGTTGTCGTTCTTCAGGCCGTTGGTGGACTCGTTCTTGATCGGGGCGTTGACCGGCTTCTGGCGCATGTCCTTGGAGAAGCCGCCGCCCTGCACCATGAAACCGTCGATCACGCGATGGAAGATGGTGCCGCTGTAGTGGCCCGCCTCGACGTACTTCACGAAGTTCTCCGTGGAGACGGGCGCCTTTTCCCTGTCGAGCTGGATGACGATCGGGCCCATGGAGGTCGTGAGTTTCACTTTCATCGGTGCGGTTCCTTTCGGGGTGCAGCTGCTGGCGGCGGGAGCCTCGCCGAGCGCCGCGAGCGGCAGGGCCGAGGCGATGACGAGGGATGCGATGAGGCTGCGGCGTTTCGATTGCATGGGAGTTCCGTGTGAAGCGGGTTGAAGGAATCAGGAGGTGACGACCGCCTCGTGGACGATGCGCCATTGCCCGCCCTCGCGGCTCCAGTACTGGCGCTTCGAGGTACGGTTGGAAAGGTTGTTCGAGCGGTAGTCCTGCTCGAAGCTCACCATCATGAGGTCGTGTGATCCGGGGTACTCGAAGAGGCTCACCTCGGAGAGGCCCACCTTGACCCAGGTCTTGCCGGTCGCGAGCGCGCGCTTGCGGGTGGCCCACGAGGCGAAATCGCGGCTCTCGGAGCGGAAGTTGCGCGAGTAGTGCGAAAGGTAGCGGTTGGCGTCGAGGCTTTCCCAGTCGCTCCTCCACTTCCGGAACGCGGCGAGGAAGCCGTCGCGCTCGGCCTCCCATTGCGCGGGCTCGCGCCATTCGACCGCCTGGCCGATCACCACTGGCGTGTGGCTCACGTCCACATACCTCGAAAGGCGCGCGAGGTCCTCGTTGGTGAGCACGAGGCAGCCGTCCGTGGCCCAGGGCGCGCGCGCGTACGTCTCCGAGGGCGTGCCGTGCAGCCAGATGCCGTGCCCGTTGCGGCCGTTGATGCGGTCCCAGTCGTTGGGGTAGGTGAGGGGATAGGCGCCGGGGCCGTAGAAGTCGGGAAGCTTGTCCTTCAGCGGCAGGATGTTGTAGACGCCGATGGGCGTCTTCTGGTCGCCCTCGCGCGCCTTGTCCACGCCGTTCCTGCCCAGGCTGATGTAGAAATCGGTGACGTAGCGCGGGCGGCCGAGATCGTTCGCATACACAAAGAGGCGCGAGCGCGAGGTGTCGATGAGCAGCGCATGCGACTGCTTCGGCGCGAGCTGCAGGAGCGGCGCGGGAAGGTAATCCACGGGTGGCGCGTCCGTGTAGCGCTTCATGCGCACGCGCGCCTCGTCCTGCAGCGGCGTCACGCTGGCTGCCATCGCGGCGCTCGAAGCGAAGGCCACCGGTTGCCCGGCGCTCGCCATCAGCAGATCGCCCTTGATCAAGTGGCCCAGCTTGTAGTTGGGATTGCGCGCGAGGAGCTTGTCGACTTCGAGCATCGCGGTCTTCAGTCCGTGCTCGCGCAGACCCGTGATGGCGCGCACCAGCGCGCCCTCCGCCTCGTTGCTGAATACCGCCGCCGGAAGCGCCAGGGCGCCGCCGCCGCTGCCGTCGGCGAGCGCCGAGGCGGCCATCGCGAAGGCGAGAATCGCGAGGCGTTGCGTCGGGCGAACGCCCTGGCGGAAGGAAATTCTGCCGGTCACCCGCCCGCCCGCTCCTGCTTGATCAGCCAACGGTCGCCGGATCGCACGAGCTTGAGGGTCTTGGTGTTGTTGCTCTTCAACGTGTCCGACCGGTACGACTGGCGGAATGTGACAGTGGCCTCGTTGTCGCTCGCCTGGACGCTCAGCACCTTCACGCCGACGTCGATCGACTTGGGCCGCTGGATGCGCTCGGCGCGCTCTTTCTCCCACGCCTCGCGCGAAGCTCCCCCGGGAACCTCGAAGTCGGGGGCGTAGTGGCCAAGGTAGCCTTTCACGTCCTTGGCGCCCCACGCCTTGGCCCAGCTTTCCACGGTGGCGATGGCCTGGGCTTTCGCCGGGTTCGCGGCGAGTGCCGGGGGCGCCACCGGGGGCGGGATGCTCGCCGCGGGCGTCGATGCCGGCTTCACTTCCGGCGCGGGCGCGCTCTTCGGCGGCTCGGCCTTGGCCACGACCTCGGGCTTGCGCGGCTCGGGCTTCGGCAACTCGGCCTTCGCGGATGGCACGGCTGGCGCGGCGACCTTCGGTTCGGCGCGCGGCGCGGCGCCCGCGGCCTTCGGGCCGAACAGCTCCTTCACCATGGCGAGCTTCAGTTGCGCGGTGGTGTTGCTCTTGTCGAGCTGCAGGGCGCGGTCGTAGGCGCGGCTTGCGAGCTGTGCATAGATGTCGCCGAGGTTCTCGTGGGCGGTCGCGTAGCTCGGGTGCGTGTGGATCGCGAGCTCGAGGGCCGATTTCGCCTTGTCGTAATTGCCTTGCGACGCGTAGAGCACCGCGAGGTTGTTGTACGGCTCGGGCAGCTCGGGAAAATCCTCGGTGAGGCCGGTGAAGACCTGGATCGCCTCGGGGATGCGCTTCTGCTCCGTGAGGAGCAGGCCCTTCAGGAAGCGCCCCTGCGGATCGCGCGGCATCGCCTTGAGGAAGGTCTCGACCTTCTCCAGCGCGGGCTGCAGCTTCTGCTGACCGTAGAGCTTCTGCGCCTCGCGCAGGTCGTCGGCGGGGGCCGCCCACGCGCCGCCGGCCGCGCCGAGCGTGGCCGCAAAAAGGGCCGCGGCGAGGCGGGCCTTGATCGGAATGCGGTGCAGCATCGTGTTATAATTTGTTGAATTTAATAAGAAACAATATTCTACCCGCCTTCGTGAGCCATAACAATCGCCCGCGGCTCGCGGCCCGGCCCCGTTCATGCCCGTGACCGACATGTCCGCGCTGCAAATCCATAACACCCTCACGCGCACGAAGGATCGATTCGTTGCGCGCATCGCCGGCAAGGTCGGGGTGTACGTCTGCGGCCCCACGGTGTACGACTATTTTCACATCGGAAACGCCCGTACGTTCACGGTATTCGATCTCGTGGTGCGGTGGCTGCGCGCCAGCGGATTCGGCGTCAGGTACGTGCGTAACATCACCGACATCGACGACAAGATCATGGATCGCGCGCGTGAAAAAGGCGAGCCGATCGAGGCGCTCACCGAGCGCATGGTCGAAGCGTTCGCCGCCGACTGCGCGCGCCTGAACCTCGTGAAGCCCGACCTCGAGCCGCGCGCCACGCGCTACGTGGGGCCGATGCTGGAGATGATCGAGACGCTCGAGAGGAAAGGCCTCGCCTATCGCGGCGTCAACGGCGACGTGTATTTCTCGGTGCGCAGCTTTCCCGAGTACGGCAAGCTCTCGCGCCGCAACCTGGACGACCTGCGCGCGGGCGAGCGCGTCGCGGTGGAAGCGGCGAAGCGCGATCCGCTCGACTTCGTGCTGTGGAAGGCGGCGAAACCGGGCGAGCCGAAGTGGGCCTCGATCTTCGGCGAAGGGCGCCCGGGCTGGCACATCGAGTGCTCGGCGATGTCGTGCCGCGAGTTGGGCGTGCCGTTCGACATCCACGGCGGCGGCTGGGACCTGCAGTTTCCGCACCACGAAAACGAGATCGCGCAGAGCGAGGGCGCGACCGGCGAGCGCTTCGTGAACTGCTGGATGCACTCCGCGTTCCTCAACATGGATCACGAGAAGATGTCGAAGTCGCTCGGCAACTTCTTCACCACGCGCGAGGTGCTCGACAAGCTGGACCCGGTGCAGGGCGGCGAGCAGCTGCGCTTTTTCCTGATTCGCGCGCACTACCGCAGCACCGTGAACTTTTCGTGGGAGGCGCTGCAGGACGCCGGCAACACGCTGGGGAGCTTCTACACGACGCTTCGCGAGGTGGCGCCCGCCGAGGCTCCTGTCGACTGGGCCAACGCGTACGCCGCGCGTTTCCGCGACGCGATGAACGACGACTTCGACGCGCCGATCGCGCTCGCGGTCCTGCACGACCTGCGCGGCGAGGTGAACCGCACGCGCTCCGCGCCACTCTCGGGATTGCTGAAGGCGCTGGGCGGCACCATCGGGCTGCTGCAGCAGGACGCGGAGACATTCCTGAAGGCGGGCATCGACCTCGACGTGCAGGGGCTCATCGATGAGCGCAGCGCGGCGAAGAAGCGTGGTGACTACCCGCGCTCGGACCAGATCCGCAAGCACCTCGAATCGAAGGGCATCGTCCTCGAGGACAAGCCCGGCGGCGTCACGGAGTGGCGCAAGAAGTGAAGCGGGACGACACTCGCTTCAAGGGCTTGCCTCGATAACCCCGAACTGCGCCGGCACCCGAGCGTAGAACACCCTGATCTTGGCGGTTCTCACCAACTCCATGAGCTGGGACGCCTCGTCCTCGGTCACGATGAATTCGACTTCTACGGTGAGGTCTCCCGCGAGCTCGAAGAACTTCGATTCATGCGTGACCCCGTGCCTGCCATAGCCGGCCATCGCCTTGAAGGCGGTTCCACCGTGGATGCCGACCTTCTTTGCCTGTTCGAGAAGCCATTCGTAAAAAAGCAGCCCGTGAACCCGTCGATCCTCGTGGGTGTAGAAGCGCAGGTAGATGCCGTTCATCGCGAGCCTCCTGAAAGCAGCACGTCGGCCAGGCCGATCCCTGCAAACGTGGCGGCGACGGAGCCGACGACATGGATCAGGATCAAGGCCGCGGCCCACCCATGTTGGCCTCGGGACAATAGCGTCGCTGTTTCAGCGGAAAAGGTCGAGAAGGTCGTCAGGCCGCCGAGGAAACCCGTGGTCATGAGCAGGCGAAGCTCCGGCGACATGGCTTCGAAGTGACTCATGAGCGCCATGCTGATGCCCATCAGTAACCCGCCGATGATGTTCGCGGCCGCCGTTCCCAGGGGAACCGTCGGAAACACCGGGTTGAGCATGATCCCGAGCGCCCATCGAATCCACGCTCCGACCGCCGCTCCGCCACCGACCGCCAGCACCGCCCAGCCCGAAAGGTTCGCCGTCAAGGGATGCGGCTCCGGGTCATTTGGTCAGGAGCGCGGCGCTAGCGAACGAATTTCTGGTCTTTCGAAATGATCGTGAGGTCGACGAACTGCGAGCCGCTCCTCTTGCCGGGGCCGAAGTTCACCTTGAAGCCGCCCACGTCGTAGTCCTGGATCGTCTCCATGGCGCGCACGAAATTCTCGCGGTTCAGGTTCTTGCCCGCGCGGCGCAGGCCCTCGACCATCACCTTCGCGGCGATGAAGCCTTCGAGCGTGCCGAAGCCGGGCTCGCCCTTGCCCTCCGCCGCGAGGAGCCTCTGGTATTCCTTCACCACGGGCACCGAGCCGTCCCACGGGAACGGCACCACCTGCGAGATCTGCACGCCGCGGCCTTCCTTGTCGAGCTCCTTGGCGAGCGCCTTGCTGCCTACGAAGGAGACGTTCCAGAAGGTCGGGTTGGCGCCCGTCTTCTTCATCTCGCGGATGAATGCCGCGCAGCTCTTGTAGGCGCTGATCATCACCACCGCCTGCGGTTGCACCTTGTTGATCTCCTCGATCGCCTTCTTCACTTCCACGGTGTTGCGCTCGACCGTCCCCTTGGCGACCACCTCGAGGCCGCGCTTCTTCAGCGCGCGCTCCGTGCCGGTGAGGCCCGCGAGACCATATGCGTCGTTCTGGTAGAAGACCGCGATGCGGTTCACGCTCATGGCGGTCAAGTGCTGCACGATCGCCTCGGTCTCGTCGAAGTAGCTCGCGCGAACGTTGAAGATGTAGGGATTGACCGGGTTCCTCAGGAGCTCGGCGCCGGTGAAGGGGCCCACGAAGGGCACGCGCGCCTCCGTGAAGATCGGCAACGAGGCCTGCGAGGTCGGCGTGCCCACGTAGCCGAAGAGCGCGAACACGCGCTCCTCGTTGATGAGCTTCCTGGTGTTCTCCGCCGCGCGCGTGGCCTCGTAACCGTCGTCGAGCGTCTTCAGCACGATCTTGCGGCCGTTCACGCCGCCGTGGGCGTTCACCTGGTTGAAGTAGAGGCTGGCGCCGAGCTGCATGTCGAGGCCCAGCTGCTGCGCGGGACCGGTGAGCGCGACGGATTGGCCCAACACCACCTGCGAATCGGTGACCCCCTGGGCCACCGCAACATGGGCGGACGCGAGCGCGAGCACCGCCAAGAGCGTGCGAATCATTTTCCCCTCCCTTTTCGGGTATGGGGTCAATGATACCGCCGACCGGGCGGAAGTTTACGAGGCGCGCGCTGTTACGGCGGTTACCCGGCAAAGAACTCGCGCACCTTGTCCATGAAGCCCTTGGCGCGCGGATTGTGGCGGTTGGCGTCCTTCTTGTTGATGTCCTCCAGCTCGCGCAGGAGCTCCTTCTGGCGCTCCGTGAGGCGCACCGGGGTCTCGACCACGACCTCGCACATGAGATCGCCGGGGTAGCTCGAGCGCACGCCCTTGATGCCCTTGCCGCGCAGGCGAAAGACCTGCCCCGATTGGGTCTCGGGCGGCACCTTGATCTTGGCCGATCCATCGAGGGTCGGGATCTCGATCTCGCCGCCCAACGCCGCCTGCGAGAAGCTGATCGGCATCTCGCAGTGCAGGTCGTCGCCCTCGCGCTGGAATACCGAGTGGGGCTTCAAGTGCATTACCACGTAGAGGTCGCCGGGCGGGCCGCCGTTCACCCCGGCCTCGCCCTCGCCCGACAGGCGGATGCGGTCGCCCTCGTCGACGCCCGCGGGGATCTTCACGGCGAGCGTCTTGTGCTTCTTCAGGCGCCCCGCGCCGCGGCACGAGGCACACGGGTCGCTCACCATTTTTCCGGTGCCGTGGCACGTGGGGCAGGTCTGCTGGATCGAGAAGAAACCTTGCGAGATGCGCACCGTGCCGGAGCCGTGGCAGGTCTCGCAGGTCTTGGGGTGCGTGCCGGGCTTCGCGCCCGAGCCCTTGCAGACCTCGCAGGTCTCCATGGTGGGAATGCGGATCTTGGTCTCGGTGCCGCGCGCCGCCTGTTCGAGCGAGATCTCGAGGTTGTAGCGCAGGTCCGCGCCGCGAAAGACCGATGCCCTTCCGCGCCCGCCCTGGCCGCCGCCGAAGATGTCGCTGAAGATGTCGCCGAAGGCTTCCGCGAAGCCGCCAAAGCCCTCCTGGCCCGCGCCGCCCATGCCCATCTGCGGATTCACCCCGGCGTGGCCGTAAGCGTCGTAGGCGCGGCGTTTCTCGGTCTCGGTGAGGACTTCGTAGGCCTCCTTCGCCTCCTTGAACCTTTCCTCGGCGTCCTTGCTGTCGGGGTTGCGGTCCGGGTGGTGCTTCATGGCGAGCTTGCGGTAGGCCTTCTTGATCTCCTCTTCGGAGGCGTCCCTGTTCAAACCAAGCACTTCGTAGTAATCGCGCTTCTTCGTCGCCATCAATCTTCCCTGTAATTACGCGAAAACGGGGCCCGCTCTCCCGAGCGGACCCCGATTCTTGCTGCAATGCCCGCGGAGTTGAGCGGCGACGACGTCGTCCGCTCCAACGATCGCCCCGCTGCCCGCAGCCATATCTATGCTGACTTTTTGTCCTTCACCTCGGTGTATTCCGCGTCCACCACGTTGCCTTCTTCCTTCGCGGGCTCCGCGGCGCCGGCGCCGCCGGCGGCTTGCTGCTGAGGCGCGGCGCCCTGCGCGTTCTTCGCCTGCGCATCGGCATAGATCTTCTCGCCGAGCTTCTGCGAGGCGGTGGCGAGGGCCTGCGTCTTCTCCTCGATCGCCGCCTTGTCGTCGCCCTTCACCACGCCGTCCAGGGCCTTCAAGGCGTCCTCGATCGCCTGCTTCTCGCCGGCGTCGATCTTGTCGCCGTACTCGCCGAGCGACTTCCTGATCGAGTGCGCGAGCGCCTCGGCCTGGTTCCTCGCGGTGACGAGCTCGAGCGCCTTCTTGTCCTCGTCGGCGTGCGCCTCGGCGTCCTTCACCATGTTCTGGATCTCCTCCTCGGTGAGGCCGGTGCTCGCCTTGATGGTGATCTTGTTCTCCTTGCCGGTCGCCTTGTCCTTGGCGTGCACGTGCAGGATGCCGTTGGCGTCGATGTCGAAGGTGACCTCGATCTGCGGCATGCCGCGCGCGGAGGGCGGGATGCCCTCGGTGGATGGTCACGGCCGACTGGTTGTCGTCGGCGGTGGAGAACACCTGCTGCGCCTTGGTGGGGATGGTCGTGTTCTTCTGGATGAGCTTGGTCATCACGCCGCCGAGGGTCTCGATGCCGAGCGACAGCGGGGTCACGTCGAGGAGGAGCACGTCCTTCACGTCGCCCTGCAGCACGCCGCCCTGGATCGCGGCGCCGACCGCCACGGCCTCATCGGGGTTCACGTCCTTGCGCGGCTCCTTGCCGAACAGCTCCTTCACCTTGTCCTGCACCTTCGGCATGCGCGTCATGCCGCCCACCAGGATCACGTCGCTGATGTCGGCCAGGTTCACGCCCGCGTCCTTGATCGCGGTGCGGCAGGGCGCGATGGTCTTCTCGATGAGGTCGTCCACCAGCGCCTCGAACTTGGCGCGCGTGATCTTCATCGCGAGGTGCTTCGGGCCCGACGCGTCGGCGGTGATGTACGGCAGGTTGATGTCGGTGGCCTGCGAGCTGGAGAGCTCGATCTTGGCCTTCTCCGCGGATTCCTTGAGGCGCTGCAGCGCGAGGACGTCCTTCGAGAGGTCCACGCCCGCGTCCTTCTTGAACTCGGTGACGATGTACTCGATCAGGCGCTGGTCGAAGTCCTCGCCGCCGAGGAAGGTATCGCCGTTGGTCGAAAGCACCTCGAACTGGTGCTCGCCCTCGACGTTCGCGATCTCGATGATGGAGATGTCGAAGGTGCCGCCGCCCAGGTCGTAGACCGCGATCTTGCGGTCGCCTTCCCTCTTGTCGAGGCCGAACGCGAGCGCGGCCGCGGTGGGCTCGTTGATGATGCGCTTCACGTCGAGGCCGGCGATGCGCCCGGCGTCCTTGGTGGCCTGGCGCTGCGAGTCGTTGAAGTACGCGGGCACCGTGATCACGGCCTCGGTGACCGGCTCGCCGAGGTAGTCCTCGGCGGTCTTCTTCATCTTGCGCAGGATCTCCGCGGAAACCTGCTGCGGCGCGATCTTCTCGCCGCGAACCTCGACCCACGCGTCGCCGTTGTCGGCCTTCACGATCCGGTAGGGCATGAGGCCGATGTCCTTCTGGACTTCCTTTTCCTCGAACTTGCGGCCGATGAGGCGCTTCACCGCGTAGATGGTGTTCTTCGCGTTGGTGACCGCCTGGCGCTTGGCCGGCGCGCCGACCAGGATCTCGCCGCCGTCGGTATAGGCGACGACCGAGGGCGTGGTGCGCGCGCCTTCGGTGTTCTCGATGACCTTGGGCTTGCCGCCCTCCATCACCGCGACGCAGGAGTTGGTGGTGCCGAGGTCGATGCCGATGATCTTTGCCATGTTCGTTCCCTTCTCGAGGGTGTTTTTAGCCTGGGTTGAAAATTGGGGGGATTAGCGCGCGTTCAAGAGGGAGATTTCGCTTTCGCGACGATCACCAGGGCGGGGCGCAGGACGCGGTCGTGGAGGAAGTAGCCCTTCTGCAGCACCTGGACCACGGTGTTGGGTTCCGCGTCGCTCCCGACCTGGCTGATGGCCTGGTGGCGGTGCGGATCGAACTTCTCCCCGAGCGGGTTGATTTCCTTGATCTGGAACTTCTCGAACACCGAGTCGAGCTGGCGCGCGGTGAGCTCCACCCCCTCCTTGAACGACTCGATCGACGTGTTCTCCACGGTGAGCGCGGCATCGAGGCTGTCCTTCACGGCCAGCAGCGCGCCGGCGAAGCCCTCGAGGCCGAAGCGGTGGGCCTTGGCGACGTCCTCCTGTCCTCGGCGCCTCACGTTGTCGGTTTCGGCCTTGGCGCGCAGCCATTCCTCGCGCAGCTTCTCGGCCTCGGCCGTGGCGGCCGCGAGCTTCGCCTCCAGGTCGGCAACGCGTGCCTCGCCCGCGCCCTGCGAGGGGAGCGGGGGAGGCTCGCCAAAGGCGCCGGAGGCGCCGCTGAAATCTGCGTCGGTCACGGGAAAATCCCTCTTGGAAAACAAATGCTTGTACCAAAACATGGGGGTGCGGAAGGCCTTTTCAAGGGAAGGTCCCGCGATTACTTGCGCTTGAACAGGAGCCAGCTCGTGACGAGGGTGATGAGGCTGTACAGGATCGACCCCACCAAAGCCGCCCAGAACCCGCTCACGGCGAAGCCATGCACGACTTCGGCCACCAGCCAGAAGAGAAGGGCGTTGATCACGAAGAGGAAAAGTCCGAGCGTGATGAGGGTCACCGGGAAGGTGAGGATCACCGCGAGCGGACGGATGAAGGCGTTCACCAGCCCCAGGACCAGGGCCGCGATGAGCGCCGCGACGAAGCTTTCCACGTGGACGCCGGGATAGATGTAGGCCACCAGCAGCAAGGCGGCGGCGTTCACGAGCCAGCGTGCGAGAAGCATCAGCATCAGAGGTTTTCCATGGCGATGATGGTGAGCGCGGTCATCCAGGGCGGCATGTCGTTCGTGGTAGGGATGTAATGAAATTCCTTGCCGCCCGCCTTTCGGAACGTGTCGCGCCCTTCCTGCGCGATTTCCTCGAGCGTCTCGAGACAGTCGGCGGCGAAGCCGGGGCAGATCACGTCCACCCGGCCTACGCCTTCGCGCCCGAGCGCCTCGAGGGTCCGGGCCGTGTAGGGCTTGACCCACTCCTGGCGCCCGAAACGCGACTGGAAGGTGACGAAGGTGCGCTGGTCGTTCCAGCCGAGCTCGGTCGCGATGAGGCGTGCGCTCTCGCGGCACTGCTTCTCGTACGGGTCGCCGGCATCCACCACCGCGCGTGGCAGGCCGTGGAAGCTCATCAGCAGCCGGTCCGGGCGCCCGTGCTTCATCCAGTATTCGTTCACGCTCTTGGCGATCGCCTTCACATATGCGGGATGGTCGTGGAAGTCGTTCACGAACTTCACGGAAGGCGCCGGTCGCCATTTGGCGAGCGCCCTCGCAAGCGCGTCGCGCGCGCTTTCCGTGGTGCTCGCCGCGAACTGCGGATAGAGCGGGAGCACGAGAATGCGGACACATCCGCGCTCTTCGAGTTCCTTCAGCCCTTCGGCGATGGAGGGCTTGCCGTAGCGCATGGCGCCCGCCACAGGCACCGGCTTCTTGAGGCGCTGGCCCAGGTAGCCGCGCAGGAGCTGCGTCTGCCGGCCCAGGTAGACGCGCAGAGGCGAGCCATCGGCGTGCCAGATGCTCGCGTACTTGCGCGCGGTCTTCCCGGAGCGCAACGGCACGATGACGAGATTGAGGAGGAGCCACCAGAGCGGCCGCGGGATCTGCACCACGCGCGGATCCCAGAGGAACTCGCGCAGGTAGCGGCGCACGGCGCCCGGCGTGGGCGCATCGGGCGTGCCGAGATTGACCAGCAGCACGCCGCTCTGCGCGGGTTCAGCCATGGGCCGTCAGTGCTGCGAGAGCGCCGACGAAACCAGCTTCGCGGTGACGTCCACGATCGGGATCACGCGCTCGTAGGCCATGCGCGTCGGGCCGATCACGCCCACGGTGCCCATCACCTTGCCGTCGACCTCGTAAGGGGCGGTCACGATCGAGTATTCGTCGAGAGGAACCAGCTGCGATTCCCCGCCGATGAAGATCTTCACCCCTTCGGCGTGCTCGCTCATCTCGAGGATGTCGAGAAGCTGCGTCTTCGATTCGAACAGGTCGAAGAGGCGGCGCAGCCGCTGCATGTCCCCGGAGACGTCGCCACCCTCGAGGAGGTTCCTCCCGCCGGAGATCACCACGCCCTCGGCGGCCGGGCGCAGCGCCTCGCTGCCGGTCTGGATGGCGGCCTGCATGAGGCCCGAGATGTCGCGGTGCAGGTCGATCAGCTCGCCGCGCACGCGCTGGCGCAGCTGGTCGAACTCGAGTCCCGCGTAATGCTGGTTCACGTAGTTGGCGGCTTCGGTCAATTGCGAGGGCGTGTAGCTCCTGTCGGTGACGAGCACGCGGTTCTGCACCTCGCCGTCGGACGCGACGATGATGAGCAACACGCGCCTTTCCGTGAGGCCGAAGAACTCGATGTGGCGCAGCACGGCGCCGCGGCGGCGCGGGGAGACGACGATGCCGGCGAAGTGCGTGAGGTCCGAGAGGATCTGGGAGGCGGCCGCCACCACGCGGTGCGGATCGTCGGGAAGGAGGTGATCCTCGAGCTGCCGGCGCTCCATTTCCTCCAGGGGCTGCACGGTGAGCAGCGTATCGACGAAGAAACGGTAGCCTTTCGGCGTGGGCACGCGCCCGGCCGAAGTGTGCGGGCTCGCGACGAAGCCCATCTCCTCCAGGTCGGCCATCACGTTGCGGATGGTCGCGGGCGACAGCTCCAGGGACGAAAAGCGCGACAGCGCCCGCGAGCCGACCGGCTGGCCCTCGGCGATATAGCGCTCGACCAGGATCTTGAGCAGGTTCTGCGCGCGTTCGCTGAGCATGGGCCGATTCTACAGAAAACGATTCATGATTTAATTGCCGCCATGCCCCCCGCATTCAAGACGGTGGCCGTCGTCGGCAAGAGCGACGCGACGAGCCTCCCCGACGTCCTCGACCAGCTGGCAGGGGTGCTGAGGAAGCGCGGCCTCTCGATCCTCATGGATCCGCTCACCGCGGGGGCGTCGCGCAAGCCCCCGGATGCGGTCGTCGCGATCACCGAGCTCGCGGCGCGCGCCGACCTCACCGTGGTGGTCGGCGGCGACGGCACCCTCATCTCCTGCGCGCGTTTGATGGCCGAGCGCGGCGTGCCGCTGGTGGGCGTCAACCTGGGGCGCCTCGGTTTCCTCACCGACATCCCCGCCGACAGCCTGGAGAGCGCGATCGGCGCGGTCCTCGACGGCGACTTCATTGCCGAGGAGCGCACGCTCCTCTCCGGCGCGGTGCGGCGCGGCGCGCAAACGCTCTTTGCGGCGCTCGCCTTCAACGACGTGGTAGTGAGCCGCGGCGCGATGGGCAGCATGATCGAGCTCGCGGTCACCGTGGATGGCGAATTCATCTACACGCTGCGCGCCGACGGCCTCATCGTCGCCACGCCCACCGGTTCCACCGCCTACGCCCTTTCCGCGGGCGGGCCGATCCTGCACCCGTCGCTGCAGGCGTTGGCGCTGGTGCCGATCTCCCCGCACACGCTTTCCAATCGCCCGATCGCGATTCGCGGCACCGCGAGAGTCGAGATCACTCTCGTGCGCGGGCTCGATGCGCGCGCCAACTTCGACGTGCAGGCGCACTGGCAGCTCGAGCCCGGCGACGTCGTCTCGGTGTCGGCCGCGCCGCGCCCCGCGACGCTCCTCCACCCCAAGGGCTACCGCTATTTCTCCATGTTGCGGCAGAAGCTTCGCTGGAACGAACGCACTTCCTGACGCTCCGCTCGGCTTACAACGGTATCCGCAGATAAACGCAGATGAACGCTGATAACCCCTTTGAAGGTTTTATCGGTTTTTCATCCGCGTTTATCTGCGTTTATCTGCGGATAATGATTTAAATGCTGAGAGCACTTTCAATCAGAGACTACGTGATTGTCGAAAGGCTCGACCTCGAGCTGGGCGCGGGCTTTACCGCGTTGACCGGCGAGACGGGCGCGGGCAAGTCGATCCTCCTCGATGCGCTGATGCTGGCGCTGGGAGAGCGCGCCGACGCGGGCGTGGTGCGCGCCGGCGCGCAGCGCGCCGAGGTGAGCGCGGATTTCGAGGTCGAGGCGCTGGCGGGCGTGCGCCAGTGGCTCGCCGCGCAGGATTTCGACGAAGGCGATGGCGCGTGCCTGGTGCGCCGCACCATCGACGCGGCGGGGCGCTCGCGCGGGTTCGTGAACGGCCGGCCCGCCACCGCCGCCCAGCTGCGCGAGCTGGGCGAGATGCTGGTGGACATCCACGGCCAGCACGACCACCAGCTGCTCCTCAAGCGCGATCGCCAGCGCATGCTGCTCGACGCCTATGGCGGCTCCGAGGCCACGGCGCGCGAAGTGGCCGCGCAGTTCTCCACCTGGCGCAAATTCGCCGACCAGCGCAGCGCGCGCGAGCGTGCGCAGGCCACCTCGGCGCGCGAGCGCGAGCTCCTCGCCCACGAGGTGCGCGACCTCGAGGCGCTCGCCTTCGAGCCGCGCCGATGGGAAGACGACCAGGCCGAGCATCGGCGCCTCGCGCACGCCCAGGAGCTCATCGCCACGGTCTCGGCATGCGCCGAGGCGCTCGACGAATCCGAGAATGCCGTCACCGAGCGCCTGTCCTCGGTCGCTGCGCGCCTCGCGGAAGCCACGGCGCTCGATCCCGCCCTCGAGGAAGCGCGGCGCGACGCCGAGACGGCGGGCCTGCACGCGGGCGAGGCCGCGCAGCAGCTGCGCCGCTACCTGCAGCGCCTCGAGGTCGATCCGGGCCGCATGGGCGAGCTCGACGCGCGCCTGAAGGCGGTGTTCGACAGCGCACGCAGGTATCGCGTCGATCCCGCCGATCTTCCCGCCGCGCTCGCGGAGCGCGGCGCACGCCTGGCCGAGCTGGGCGGCGAGGAAAGCCTCGAGCGCCTGAAGGCCGAGGAGGCGGCGGCCGAGCGCGCCTATCGCGATTGCGCCCTGCGGCTGTCGAAGGCGCGCCGCGCCGCGGCCAAGCGCCTCGCGGCCGAAGTGACCCGCACCATGCAGCTCCTGGCGATGCCCGGCGGGCGGCTCGAGGTCGCCCTCGAGCCCCTCGAGACGCCGACCGGGGGCGGCCTCGAGGCGGTCGAGCTCCGGGTCGCGGCGCATCAGGGCCAGGCGCTCGCGCCCCTCGCGCGCGTCGCGTCGGGAGGTGAGCTCTCGCGCCTGTCGCTCGCGGTCCAGGTGCTGCTTTCGGGCGAGGCGTCCGTGCCGACCCTCATCTTCGACGAGGTCGATGCCGGCATCGGCGGGGGCGTGGCCGAGGTCGTGGGGCGGCTGCTGCAGACGCTCTCACGCCACCACCAGGTGCTGAGCGTCACCCACCTCGCGCAAGTCGCCGTGCATGCGCGCACGCAGCTGCGCGTGGCCAAGCAGGCCGGCGCGCGCGGCACGTTCGCCACCGTGGATTGCCTCGATGCCGAGGAGCGCGTGGCGGAAGTCGCGCGCATGCTGGGAGGCCTCAAGATCACCGAGGCCACGCGCCGCCACGCGGCCGAGATGTTGCAAAACGCGCGCACTGCAGGTACACCGGTACGCAAGGAGAAGGGGAGGGCGGCCGCCGGGCCTGCGTGACCGGCAAGCCGTCCCGGCTCGGGAGGAACATGGAAGCGGCAGGGGGCGGGAAATCGGGTCTGGTGCTGGCGGGCGGTGGCGCCCGCGCCGCCTATCAGGTCGGCGTGCTGCAGGCGATGAAGGAGTTGCTGCCCGACCCGAAGGTGAATCCCTTCCAGATCATCTGCGGCACCTCGGCGGGCGCGGTCAACGCCGGGGCCCTCGCCGTGAACGCCGACGATTTCGGGCGCGCGGTCGACAACCTCCTCGAGGTGTGGCGCCACTTCGAGCCGCACCACGTGTACCGCTCCGACTTCCCGGGCGTCGCCATCAACAGCCTGCGCTGGTTCGGCGGCTTCCTCCTCGGCGCCTTCTTCAAGAACAAGCGCATCTCGCTCCTCGACAACCGCCCGCTCGAAGGCCTCCTCGCGCGGCGCCTCGATTTCTCGCGCATCGAGGGCAACATCAAGGCCGGCGCCCTCGACGCGGTGTCGATCACGTGCTCCGGATACACCTCGGGACAGAGCTGCAGCTTCTTCGAGGGCGACAGCGAGCTCGAGGGCTGGCAGCGCTCGCAGCGGATCGGCATCCGCACGCGCATCGGCGTCGAGCACCTGATGGCGTCCTCCGCGATCCCGTTCCTCTTCCCGCCGCACAAGCTGAACCGCGAGTTCTTCGGCGACGGCTCGATGCGCCAGATCGCGCCGGTGAGCCCCGCGCTGCACCTGGGTTCCGACCGCGTGGTGGTGATCGGCACCGCCAAGATCCGCCACGATTCGCCGGAGCGCACGCGCGGCGACCTCTATCCCACCCTCGCGCAGATCGCCGGCCACGTGCTCAACTCCATCTTCCTCGACAGCCTCGCGGTGGACCTGGAGCGCCTCGAGCGCATCAACCGCACCATCAGCTGCGTCGACAAGGAGACGCTCAAGAAGATGGGCCTCACGCTGCACCACGTGGACGTCCTCGTGCTCACGCCCTCGGAGCCCCTCGACGCGATCGCGGTGAAGCACGTGAGGAGCCTGCCCTGGACCATCCGCTTCCTGCTGAGGAGCATCGGGGCTATGCGCCGCGGCGGCGCCAACCTGGCGAGCTATCTCCTCTTCGAGCGCGGCTATTGCAACGAGCTGATCCAGCTCGGCTACGACGACACCATCAAGCGCCGCGAGGAGGTGGCGTCGTTCCTCGAGGGGGGTCTGTCGCCGGTGCCGGGAGCGTACGCGCGCACGGTGAAGTTCATGGTGCCCGCCACCGACGAGGCGCGGCCCACCGGAAAGACCGCGGCCTAGATGGCGCGTCCCGCTCCCCACGCCCCGGGCGACTATCCGCACCGCCGCGTGCTCACCACGCGCTGGAGGGATCTCGATCCGTACGGCCACATGAACAACGTCGTGCAGTACGAGCTGTTCGACACGGTGGTGAACGCGTGGTTGATCGAGCAAGGCGCGCTCGACATCCAGAAAAGCCCGGTGATCGGCCTGGTGGTCGAGACCGGCTGCAATTACTTCGCCACGCTCAACTATCCGGAACCGGTGACGGCGGCGCTGCGCGTCGTGCACGTGGGCCGCTCGAGCGTGCGCTACGAGGTGGCGCTCTTCGCGAAAGGCGCGGCCAGCGCCGCGGCGCAGGGCCACTTCGTCCATGTCTACGTCGAGCGCGAGTCGCGCCGCCCCGTGGCGGACCTGCCCGCGGCGTTGAAGCTCGCGCTCGAGCCGTTGCGCGTCCCCTTACCCACCCAGGAGATTTCATGAAATCGATCGCGCTCGCCCTCGCCGCCAGCCTACTCGCCGTCTGCATCGACGCCGCCTCGCAAGCGCCGGTGGCGCCCCCCGCGGGCATCAAGCGCACCATCCTGCAGAGGAGCGACATCGGCAACAACATGGAGCTCGTGCTCGGCCTCGCCGAGATCGCGCCGGGAGGCGCGATCGGTCGGCACACGCACTTCGGCACCGAGACCGGCATGGTGATCGAGGGCTCGTCGTCGCTCGAGATCGCGGGGGAGCCGCCGAGGCTGCTCAAGGCGGGCGATAGCTATCTCATTGCCGCGGGCAAGGTGCACGACGCGAAGACCGTGGGCGACGCGCCGGTGAAGGTGCTGGCGACTTACGTCGTGGAAAAGGGCAAGCCCTTCGCCACCCCGGCGCCCTAGCGCGCCAGCAGGATCGACGACTTCGCGGGCGCCGCGCCGAACGCGCGCGCGAGGAATTCGGCGAGATCCTGGACTTCCTCGGCAGACACCGAGTGCGGCATCGGGTAGGTGTGCCACTCGACTTCGTAGCCGCGCTTGCGCAGGGCCTGCTGCGAGATCTCCGCGAGCTTCATGGGGATTACCGGGTCTTCGGTGCCGTGCGCCATGAAGATGGGCGTGCCTTTGTTGGCGCTCGCGGCCTCGCGGTCGAGGGAATCCTCGAGCGGCAGGTAGGTCGAGAGCGCGGCGATGCCGGCGAGGCGCTCCTTCAGGCGCAGCCCCGTCTGCAGCGCGATCGCTCCGCCCTGCGAGAAGCCGGCGAGCACGATCGACGCGGGCTCAACGCCGCGCGCCTTCTCGCGCTCGATCAACTGCTCCACCGACGCCTGCGAAGCGCGGATGCCGGCCTCGTCGGGCACGCGCGCGATGTCGCTTTGCGAGATGTCGTACCACGCGCGCATCACGAAGCCGTTGTTGATGGTGACCGGCCGCTCGGGCGCGTGCGGGAAGATGAAGCGCAGCTGCAGCGACGCTGGCAGCGGCAGCTCGCGCACGATGGGCACGAAGTCCCAGCCGTCGGCGCCCAGCCCGTGCATCCAGATGACGGTGCCGCGCGGCGAGGCGCCGGTCGTGAGCTCGATCTGTTCCAGGGGGTTCAAGGGGTGTTCCTCGGCGCGCGGATCGCGGATTTCGGGCGGAAGGCCTTCACGATCGCTTCGCGTGTCTCGATGTAAGGCCCGCCGATGAGATCGATGCAGTAGGGCACGGCGGCGAAGATCCCCGGCACCACGGTCTTGCCCTCCGGCGACTTCAAGCCCTCGAGGGTCTCCTTGATGGACTTCGGCTGCCCGGGAAGATTCAGGATGAGCGCCTGGGCCCGGATCACCGCGACCTGCCGCGAAAGGATCGCGGTGGGAACGAATTCCAGACTGATGCGGCGCATCTGCTCGCCGAAGCCGGGCATCTCGCGGTCGGCCACGGCGAGGGTCGCCTCGGGTGTCACGTCGCGCGCGGCCGGGCCGGTGCCGCCGGTGGTGACGACGAGATGGCAGCCGCGCTCGTCCACCAGCTCCTTCAGCGTGGCTTCGATCACCGCGCGCTCGTCGGGAATCAGGCGCCGCTCGAATTCCAGCGGGTTCTGCAACGCGCTCGCGAGCCAAAGCTCCAGCGCGGGAATGCCCTCGTCGCGATAGACGCCTTGCGACGCGCGGTCGCTCGTGGCGACGAGGCCGATGCGCACGGTGTCGTGGGCAGGACCGCTCATGAGCTCTTCCTCGCGTGGTCCTGGATCAGCGTATTCACGGCGTGGAAGAGCTCGCGGAATTTCTTCGGCGGCTTGGAGGATTTCTTCTCTTCCTGCGCGCCGCGCGCGAGGTTCCTCAAGTGGTCCTGGTCGGCCTCGGGAAACTCGCGGGCGAAGCGCACGATGGCCTCGGCGTCGTCCACCATGTCCTGGCGCCATTTCTCGGCAAGGTGCAACAGCGCCGTGTCGCGCTTCGACGGCGACTCGATAGCACGAAGCTGCTCCGCGATGGGTGCGGAATCCACATCGCGCATGATGCGGCCGATGTATTGAATCTGGCGGCGCCGGGCCTCATGTTTGGTGATGCTCTTGCAGGCCAGCACCGCGTCGAGCAGGGTCTCCGGAAGGCCCAGCCGGCCGAGCTGCTCCTCGGAGAGCAGGACCAGCGCGGCGCCCACATCCTGGAGGTTTCTCGCCTCCCGCTTGCGGCGCGTCTTGCTGATAAAATCGTCTTCTTCCATGCGTGCGTAGCCCGTCATTTCGCCCGCGTGAGTTTACCCGGAAGTCCCCCATGCCCGACCATCCCGTAGCTACCCTCCCGCTCTCGCAAGACGCCATGGCGGACGTCGCCCGCCGCTCGCTCGAGTACTCGAAGAAGCGCGGCGCGAGCGACGCCGAGGTCGAGGTGTCCGCGGCCGTGGGCCAGTCGGTCACCGTGCGCCGTGGCGAAGTCGAGACCGTCGAGTACAACCGCGACAAGGGCCTGGGCATCACCGTGTACTTCGGCCAGCGCCGCGGCAACGCGAGCACGTCGGACTTGTCGCCCGATGCGGTGGAGCGCACCGTCGATGCCGCGTGCGCGATCGCGATCCACACCGCCGAGGACG
>WNFM01197538.1_pt3 | contig 59410 bp, 39 predicted proteins | sample 5400271 | NCBI WGS metagenome assembly WNFM01 (sample SAMN13153352, study PRJNA577476) | soil metagenome | isolation source: 60 cm saprolite on Douglas fir-dominated hillslope | place: USA:California | collected 2013-09-17
GAGGTAGGTATGCAACTTATTGAGCTGTAACTTGGCATCAGTAACGCCAAAGAAATTTTTGATGCTCTGATACGTCTGATCGCTGATACCTATTTGATTTGCTATCGTCTGCAGATCGGTGTTTTGTCCTCCCTTGTCTGTATTATGCAGGCCCAGTTTATCAACCTCAGCTTGATTGATTTTAAAGGTAATGCCAACTTGCAGAACCGTGTCTAGAGGTAGAGGTCCAACAACAGGCGAATTTGTTGCCGCAGAGGGCAACTTCAGATCATAGGTAGTAAACTGCAACGCAGGAGTCACTTGAGCGGGCTGGTTGGTAGGTTGCGTCGGTTGTTGTGAAGGAGTCGCGGTCGAGCCACTGCAGGCCGCGAACAGCAGGGATAGAATGAGGAGTCCAAACACACTTTCTGCCATACGATGGCGGTATGTGTGCAAGGCCCCGGTTTTTATGCACATGATCAAACCCTCCAATTATTAAAAGCATGAATACAGCCTGGCTTTCTACCTGAACCTTATCTTATTGCCGTCTTGAAAGCGTTACGAGAAGCGTTACAGCATTTTTTCTTTGCGATAACAGGCGCATATGATATAATGGAAGGCGAATTGGAAAAGAAATTCTACTTAAGGACAGCACATCATGCCAGAATTTAAGGTCGAAGCCCCATTTGAACCTACAGGCGATCAGCCAGTTGCCATTGCCCAACTGACCGAAGGTATTCAGAAAGGCCACAAGATGCAGACCCTGTTGGGCGTCACCGGCAGTGGCAAAACATATACCGTTGCAAAAATTGTTGAACAAGTGCAAAAGCCAACCCTGGTGCTTGCGCCGAATAAAACCCTGGCAGCCCAACTCTTTAGCGAGTACAAAGAGTTCTTCCCTAACAACGCCGTAGAATACTTTGTCTCCTACTACGACTACTATCAGCCAGAGGCCTATATCCCCCGTACAGATACGTATGTTGAAAAAGAGAGTATGTTGAACGAGGAGATCGAGAAACTCCGCCTCTCTGCCACGCGCAGTCTCTTCGAGAGGCGTGACGTTCTTATTGTCGCCTCTGTCTCCTGCATCTACGGCCTGGGCAGCCCCGAAGAATATGGTGAGGTGGTTCTCACCCTCAAGGTAGGCGAAGATCGCCGCCGCGACAAGATCTTGCGCCATCTGACGGAGATTCAATACGAGCGCAACGATGCTAATTTCATTCGCGGTCGCTTTCGTGTACGTGGCGATGTGCTGGAAATCTTCCCTGCCTACGAAGATGTCGCCGTACGTATCGAGTTCTTCGGTGACGAAATCGAGCGTATGACCGAGATTGACCCGCTTACGGGCGAAATCCTCGGCAAACGCCAGCGCCTGGACATCTATCCCGCCAAACACTGGGTCACCACGCAGCAGCGTCTGAACAAGTCTATTGAACTGATTGAGGCCGAACTTGAAGAGCGCCTCGCTCAGCTTGAGTCCGAGGGTAAACTCCTGGAGGCGGCCCGTTTGAAGCAGCGCACCAACTTTGACATCGAAATGTTGCGTGAGACAGGCTTCTGCTCTGGCGTCGAGAACTATTCACGCCACCTGGCCGGACGTGGCCCGGGTGAGCAACCCTGGACCCTGATGGACTACTTACCCGACGACTTCCTGCTGGTTGTAGATGAATCGCATGTTGCCCTACCCCAGGTACGTGGAATGTTCGCAGGTGATCGCTCGCGCAAGCAGGTCCTTGTCGATTACGGCTTTCGCCTGCCTTCCGCGCTAGATAACCGTCCATTAACCTTTACAGAGTTTGAGCAACAAATCGACCAGGCCCTCTTCGTCTCAGCGACTCCCGGGCCATATGAATACGAACACAGTGAGGCCATTGTCGAACAAGTCATTCGCCCAACGGGGTTACTTGACCCGCAGATCAGCGTCCGACCCACCAAAGGACAGATTGATGATCTACTCGCCGAGATTCGCCAGCGCGTAGCCAGGGGACAGCGTGTCCTTGTTACGACCCTGACCAAGAAGATGGCCGAAGACCTGGCTGATTACATGCAAGAACTGAGCATCAAAGTTCATTATCTGCACTCAGAAATTGATACCATTGAACGCGTCGAAATTCTGCGCGATCTCCGCCTTGGAGTCTATGACGTGGTTGTGGGCATTAACCTCCTGCGTGAAGGTCTCGACTTACCAGAGGTATCGCTCGTTGCCATTCTCGATGCCGATAAAGAGGGCTTCTTGCGTTCAGAAGGCTCACTTATCCAGATCGTCGGCCGAGCGGCTCGTCATATCGATGGCAGCGTTATCATGTACGCCGACACCATCACCAAATCGATGCGACGCGCTATTGACGAAACAAATCGCCGCCGTACGTTGCAAACAACCTTTAATGAGCGCAACCATATTATCCCACGCGGCATCAAAAAAGAGATCAAGACACTCTCTGAACGTATCAAGGAGATGAGCGGCGTAGCGGCTGAAGCCGCCGATGGCAAGTCAGTGGCCATAGCCTTAGCTGGCATCCCCAAAGACGAAGCCTTACGCTTGATCAAGGACCTTGAGTCGCAGATGCGCGCCGCCGCCAAGCAGTTAGAGTTTGAAAAAGCAGCTCAACTGCGCGACCAGATCATCGAGGTACGCCGCTCCATGATCGAGTAAAGTGGAAAAAACACAACTGTAGGGACCCGATTATGCCAATTAACAAAATAATCCGGCCATCCGTAGGAGCCGATGTATCGCGCCCAGCGCCTCTTTGCATTAGCCACAAGGAGGCATAGCCGAACGTGGCGTAATGCATTTCAAGTCCCGATGTATCGGCCCTCGGTGGATGTTCCGATATCCGAAATATTTTGTTAAAGTTCATTATCGCGTCCCTACATTTAGCACACGAATTCCTTATTTGATATGAATTGCCCGTGTGGGTGCCCCGGCATCTCGCGGCTACCTGGGAACCGTAGACATCCTTGAAATGTCTGACTCCTCTTAATTTGTTATTGACGTAGAAAGGATACCTTGCATGCAGCATCACGATCATCATGATCCCTCCCATACAGACCATCACCAGCCCACGCAGAGCGAATATCTGAGTGGAGCACAGATTATACCCCGGCGTATCCATCCCAATATGACCGTGACAGAACTCATTGATCAGCAATTCCAGGCCTACAACGCGGCGCGTTTGAACGAAGCAGCCCGCCTCTACGCTGAAGAGATGCTCAATCCCGCCAAAGATGTCACGATAGGTCTCACTATGGCCGGTGCGCTCACTCCTGCTGGTCTGGGAGGATGCCTCATCACTTTGATGGAGAACGGCTTTGTCGATTTCATCATCAGTACCGGGGCCAATCTCTATCACGATATCCACTATGCCCTGGCAATGGCGCTCCACCGCGGCGATTTTCGCCTTGATGATATAAAGCTACAGGAAGAGGGCGTCATCCGCATTTACGATATCCTCTTTGCTGATAAAGTCCTACTCGATACTGACGCTTTTGTGCGTGAGTGCCTGCAAAGTTTACCTAATCGACCAATCTCTACCTCAGAGTTACATCATCACCTTGGTACACAGTTACTTAAAGCAGGGGTAAATCCAGAGTATTCAGTACTGGCCCAGGCAGCGCGCTGGAATGTACCCATCTATACCTCGTCTCCAGGTGACTCGTCAATCGGCATGAATGTTGCTCGCAATGCCCTGGACGGCAGCCAGCTCACCCTGGATCCCCTGGCCGATGTCAATGAGACGACCGCCATTGTTCACCACGCGACCCGCAATGGTGTTATCATTCTTGGAGGAGGCAGCCCCAAAAACTTCTATTTACAGACGCAGCCACAATTATGGGAAGTACTGGGCATCCAAAAAGGCGGCCATGACTACTTTATACAGATCACCGCCGATGCTCCTCATTGGGGAGGTCTTTCGGGCGCAACGCCATCCGAAGCCGTTTCCTGGGGCAAAATCAAGCCGGATCAGTTAAATAGCGCTGTCGTCGTTTATAGTGACTCCACTATCGCCCTCCCCTTAATTACGGCTTATGCAGTAAGCAAAGCACAGCCACGACCTCGCCAGGAACTATTTATCAGGCGGGAGGCGTTGTTGCAAGAGCTAAAAGAGGCCTACGCCGCAGGCAAAGAAGTCAGACCATAAAACAATTTTCCATCTAACGCCCAGCTACTTGTCGATCTAATGAAAAGTAGCTGGCGATTAGATAGAATAGCGAATGGGCATTAGATACAATTCCGCCTGGTTATTAGATACAAACAAAACGCATATTTTCCTAATTAGCTTGACAACCTAATGTAAATATGTTGTATAATGGCCTTTGTGTGCAAAAAACACATAGCTACTTAGCAACACTTCAAAGTAGCGATTGTTGAACAAGAAGTAACAGGAGGTATGCCCAATGCTTGTGCACTTGATGTTAGAACTTTATGGATGTGACCGGGAATTGTTGAGCAACGAAGCTCTGGTACGGCGCGCGTTGGATGAGTATCCCGCTCGTGTAGGTATGGACAAGGTTAGCCCCGTACACTTGTACGAAATCGAAACGTCCAATCCCTTAGATGCTGGTCTTTCTGGCTTTGTCGTTATAGCTCAGAGTCATGTCAGCTTACACGCGTGGCCTGAATACGGCGAAGTGGATATCGACATCTGCTCCTGCAAAGAGTTTAGCCAGGAAGATGCCATTGCCTTTGCTAAAGAAATCTTCCAAACAGACGATATCGAGTCACATTTCGTAGTCCGTGGTAATCGCTCTTTGCGTCCAGAGAACCCCGATCCTGTGCGATACGAGGCAGCTATGGCTGATCGTAGAGCTAGATTGGTGGTGCGTTAAAGGCAAGAAACCACACTCTGCGCAAACATGCGTAGTACACCTTTCTCAAAGGTGACTGGCACTCCACTTGATAGAAGTTGGAGTGCCATTTTTCTCATTCTTTTGCCTATTGGCCTTTCCCCTACTCTTGTGCTTGACGCGTATTTCTCATGCGCGTATCATGCACACAGAAACTCAAGTAGGAACCCCTGAGCCAGGAGGATTACATTGGTATCAATTGCTTGACCTCTTTCGCGAGATTTGCCTCCGCACAACGATTGTTGGCATGGATGTCGTCGAACTTTGCCCCATGGAGGGACAGACGCGCGCGGATTTTCTAGCTGCCAGGCTTGTCTACAAGATGATTGGCTATCGCTTCTGCGACAAGAAGTAAGAAGCGCGCCCATTGAGGCGCGACAATCGTTGATACATATATAGTTCACAAGTAAAATAAAAAAGAAAGCTCATATACGGCCAAAATAAAAAAGTTTAGGACTAACAGAATGAATATTGAGAATCTCAAGCGCGAAAAGACCACTCGTCATAGCACGGCACCGTATCTTGCGCCCTGTCTCCTGCTGCTATTTTTTCTCCTCGGCCCTCTACTCGCAGCCTGTGATACTACAAGTAGCACACCGTCAAATAAGACGAACAATAATACAACGCTGCCATCCAATAATGGACCCATCACCTATAACGCTAATCCCACCAATGTACTTATTCGTACATTTTACGGTGGCGGCAACCTCGGCACATTGAACTATAGTCCTGTCCTCACTATTTACGGTGATGGTACCTTCATTCTCGGCCCGGGACTGCAAATGCGCACAGGCAAACTCGATGCAGATGCATTACAACAACTACTTCACACTCTGGTCGATAACGATGCTTTGCTTAATCTAAATCACCGGCAGTTTTATGATGTACCAGATCAAAATGCAACCATCCTGGAATTAATTCTCAATAACAAACATTATGAGTTTGTCTATGGATCATTTGGCGCTCTCCAGGAGAGCTCTCAGGATTTGAGCGATTATCACCACCTGGAGCAGGCACTTTCAGCCATCACAGAGGCTATCAAAGGACCTACTCACCCTTATACCAGCCAATCAATGACGCTCCTGGTTCGCCAGGATTTTAGTCCTGATCTCACGCAGAATATTCCTTTCTGGAAGTTGAGAGAATTCAGCCTCTACCAGCTTGCCGCCTACGAATGTGGGCTTACTCCGCCCGACCAAACTGGTCCTAACGCAGATACAGGCTGCCTGACATTCACAAAGCCACGTTATGCCTACCTCCCAACTGCACAACAACTGCAAACTATTAAGGCATTCCTTAATGGCGCCCAGGAGGGTGAATTTTATGAACAAAATCTATACTATCATGTGACATTACGTCCACTGCTGCCCGATGAGCTCCCCCAAAAGATTGTAGCTATGCTTGGCAGCAAGGAACTGACCTACACCGGTGTAGCCCTCTATAGTGGTGCGGTGCCACAACCAACACCACTACCATAATAGCTTAGAGCGACTAAAGACCTTTATAGTGTAGTTGGCATCAATCCCGGCATATCTGGTCTGTCGGCTCCGGAACTAACGTCACGCAAATTCCATCTATCGGCGACTCCATGGCCTCCGATAAAGTGCCGCCGCTCGTATTCTCGCTCTGTCATACATAAGGTAGTCAATACAGTTAAGAACCACATCAACCACATCCAATGTAGTACGACATCTAGACTTATGTGATATACTATGAAAGACGTGCCCCCTTCAACTATGCCGGTGAGAATTTTAGCGCGTCAAACATACAGAGTTGGAGCGGAACAACCGACGGAGGTAATACCTACAGCTTACCGCTTCGTCCACCACTGAACAACGTAAACACCCCAAAAGGGCAACCCTGAAAGGTATCATGACCAGAGATTACAATAAGCAACGACGAGACGATGTGCGCCCGTCCTCTCGTAATCAATTCACCAACAGGCAAAGAGACGAGCAATCTCCACGTCCAGCTCGCCCTCGCCTGAACCGAGAAACCGTAGATCGCGCATGGGAAGCTGGCGCATCTACCCAACATGCAGACTATCGACCACGCCGTAGTAACACCTTCAACGGGCAAGCACCACGGGATAATCGGCGCTACAACCAATCATCAGAGCAATCTTCCGCCCCAAATGGTCGCAAACCCTTCGGCAACCGCACGGATAGTAATCGCCGTTTTGAGCGCACCACTCCTGACAATAACTCAAGCTTCCGCTCACGCTCTTTTAACTCTGATAGAGGCACGTTGGACGAGCAGCGCCATCACGAATACCGGCAACGTCCTGAAGATCGGTATAATAGTGGCAATCGTCCAGGTTCCCGTGACAGTGCTCAACCACCGGCATATGAGCGACGCTCCTCATACCGTGACAACGAGCAAAATCGGGGCTTCCAGCGGCGTGAACCTGACCGCCAACCTCGTGAGTTCGGACGGGGTAACCGGTCTCCGCGCAATTTCGGCGATGCGCCACGCGAGTTCGGACGGAATGGTCGCCCTCAACGCGGTTTCGAGCGTCGCTCCGACTATAAACCGCCAACCAGAGATGCTCAGAACCCTCGCTGGCAGAGCCGTCCAAATGTCCAGCGCGCTAATTCTTTCAGCCAGCAAGCGGAAGATAACGAGTTCGTGCCACAAAATGAACAGTTTGAAGGCGATTATGAGCGTTTTAGCGCCCTTGAACAGCAGAAGAAACGTCCTGAACGCCCCGCAGGGCGGCCTTACCCGGCTAAAAGAGTCCCTGAGCGCGTAAAGCCCCAACCTGAAGAGCAGCACGTCACCCGCCTGCCTGATGGTAGAGTACTCAAAGGACCTCGTCCAGTACAACGTAAAAATGCACAGTTCTGGACCGACGTTACGCAGGAAACGGAAAGCTTGCTTGAACCAGTTGTTGCCGCCACACCTCTTACTGAGGAAGCTACAGATCAAGAGGTCACAGTCGCGGGAGATGAGGCAGAAGTTTCCGATCCGGCTAATAGCGTCATAGAGCCGGAAAAGCCTAAAACTCCTCGCACATCACGAGGTCGTGCAGCCACTGCTACAGCACGTAAAAAGAAGACGGATACTGTTACCAAGCCCCGCTCTGCTGGCCCTAAACCATCAAAACGCGGCTTCAAGTGGCCAACGCCCTGAAGCATTATTCTTCGTACTTACACAAAGCATTCAATTTCAAAATTGAACGCTTTGTGTAAGTACCTGTTGAGACTGGCATATGCATATTAGAACTGTCTTAGGCAATATTGCTCCAGATCAACTGGGCATCACCTTAGGTCACGAACACCTGCTTATTGACCTGCGAGGCTTATGGGATAATCCACCCCCAGAGCGAGCGTACCTGATTGACCAGGAGCCTACGTTAGAAAACCTGGGCGTATTGTTACGCAACCCATATGACTCCAGACCCAATCTACTGATTGATAACCCAGACTTAAGTATTCAGGAACTGCTGCGTTATCGTGCTGTGGGTGGACAAGGCCTCATTGAGATGACAACTGTAGGCCTTAACCCACAACCCCAGGCCCTTTGCGCCATTGCTGAGCAAACCGGTGTCCATGTGATTGCAGGCTGTGGTTACTACCGCCAACCTTTATTAGATCCATCGCTCCATGACCGGAGCACAGAAGAAATCGCTGAAGATCTGCTGCGCTGGCTGAATGAAGGCATGCATGGCACAACAATACGCGCGGGCTTGATGGGTGAACTGGGCACAAGCTCTCCTATCTATCCCTTCGAGGAACGTCAGTTACGTGCCGCCGCTCGTGTACAGCAGCTTACAGGAGCCGGTATTAATGTTCATCCTCTTATCTGGGGGCATGAACACCTGCATATTCTAGATATTTTAGAGGAAGAAGGCGCTGACCTGACGCGTGTCGCCATCAGCCACTGCGATGAATTGATCGAGCCAGAGTGGCATGCTCGTATTGCTGAACGTGGCGCTGTTCTTTCTTTCGACACCTTTGGTTCAGAGACCTATTTTGATCGCAGTTTCGCCCAGGAACCGCGTGATACCGATCGTATTGAATGTCTCCTGCGTTTACTCGAAAAAGGGTATGCAGCGCAGCTGACGCTCGCGCACGATATTTGCACCCGTACCCAGTTCCATCACTATGGTGGCTGGGGATGGGATCACCTGCTCTGCAATATCGTTCCACGCCTGCGTCATGCAGGCGTATCACAGCAAGAATTGCATACCATTTTCATTGACACACCTAAACGCTTACTAACATTTCAGGGCAATTAGCATGCTTTATCCCAGCTATCTCAATTTATATGAAACAGGCGAATTGGCTGAACGTGCAGCGGCTGCGTGGGAAGTATTGCGCAGTTGTACGATCTGCCCGCAAAATTGTCGTTGTAACCGTATCGCTGGCAAAACTGGTGTCTGTCATTCTGGTACAGAGGCTATTGTCGCCTCCTGGAACGTTCACCGCCGTGAGGAGCCTCCCATCAGCGGGAGCAGGGGTGCGGGCACCATTTTCTTTGGTTACTGCCAGGCACGCTGCACCTACTGTCAAAACTTTTCATTGAGCCAGGGAGGGTTGGGCCATCGCGTTGGGCCAGAACGCCTGGCAGATATGATGCTCTACCTGCAAAAGAAACGTTGCCATAACCTGGACCTGGTGACGCCAACTCATTTTGTGCCCCAGATACTGGCAGCGCTGGTTGTTGCCTGTGGTAAGGGGCTGCAACTGCCTCTTGTTTACAATTGTGCAGGTTACGAAAACCTGGAGACACTGAAATTATTGGATGGTGTTGTCGACATGTATCTCCCTGATGCCAAGTACTCCGACAACAAGCATGCGTTACGCACCTCAAAGATGCCGCGTTATGTCGATCACAATCAGATCGCCTTACGTGAAATGCACCGGCAAGTTGGACCACTCCAACTCGATGAAGAGGGCATAGCACGCCGCGGCCTCCTCATTCGCCATCTTGTCATGCCTGAGGATATTTCGGGAACACGCGAAGTACTCCGTTGGATAGCTGAAGAATTAGGTCCAGATACACCCGTCAGCTTGATGGATCAATACTTCCCTGCCTGGAAGGCTGTAAATGATCCGGTCTTGAACCGTCGTCTCACATGGGATGAGTATAAAACCGCGCTGGACGCCCTGGAAGAATTTAAACTGGACGCGGGCTATGTCCAGGAAGACCTGATGGAGTTAGATACGACGTCTAGTGTTTAGGAAGTAGAAATCTCCGCCACGTTCTTAGGAGAGGCAACCCACCAGGCACATCTCCCAGCAATTCGGTAGAACATGCTATAATCTGACCAGATAGACTTAGGATAGACAATACAAACACTATCGGAACGAGAGAGACAACGTACGCTGAGTACAAACTGTTTCCCCTCTATGTACTTGCCTAAAAGTGGGAAGCACATACCGTAAAGGTCCAAGATGGAGAGAGTTATGAATGACACGGCCACTTTGAGCCACTTATTTGCCGGCATCCAACCCGACCTCGATCAGGTGGATATTACGTTTGAGGAACGAGCGACCTCGGGTCTCGAGATCCTCAACTCTGCGTCTATGCACGCACTCGGGTCACCCGGCAAACGTCTGAGAACCGCCTTGACATTACTGTCGGGCAATATGAAAACCTACCGCTTCGACAAGCTCTTACCTCTCAGCGTCGCCTTCGAAATGGTACACCTGGCGACGCTGATTCATGATGACATCGTAGACAATGCGAAGACACGACGTGGCAACCCAACCGTCAATGCGCTCTGGGGCGACAACATTGCCATTCTCCTCGGCGACTACTACTTCGCTAAGACAGCTGGATTGATCGCCGACATCAACGATAACCGCATCGACCATCTCTTTTCAGATACAGTCGCCACGGTCTGCGAAGGCACCATTTTAGAGATAATGACAGCAGGGCGCATCGATCTTACCCTCGAAACCTACTTTGAGAAGATCAGTCATAAGACCGCTTGTCTGATTGCTGCTTGTTGTAAAGGTGGAGCTATTGTCAGTCAGGCCTCAGATGAAGAAATTACTCTCCTGAACGAGTATGGCCAGAACCTTGGTATCGCCTTTCAGATCATTGATGATGTCCTGGACTATACGCAAGATCAATCTACTATTGGCAAACCTGCCGGTAATGACTTACGCCAGGGTATGGTTACCCTCCCATTAATTTATGCCCTACAAGAGCAGCCCCACAATGGGCGCTACCAGCAAGTGCACGGTCTCATCAACGGCTCCTCCCATAAGGATGAAGATATACTCTCGGTTGTCAAATGGGTTACCCAGAGTCAGGGTATTGAGCAAGCTATAGCCGATGCGCACACCTATGGGAACAAAGCGCGAGCTGCTCTCTATCACTTTCCCCCTTCGCCAGGTCGCGACGTCCTGGACGAATTGATCGACTTTGTAGTATCGCGTCAACACTGATAGGACAGCGTCAATGAATGCAAAAATTTCCTTAGAAGAGAAATTTCGCGAAAGGGGGGGGAAGCAGCCCTACGTTCAGCGCCTTTTCGGTCGCATTGCCCGCATTTATGATCTCATGAATAGACTCATGAGTTTTGGACTTGATCGCTACTGGCGAGCATTTGCTGCTCGTTACCTGGCCTTAGCTACTGGAGAATTGGGACTCGACTTAGGAGCTGGTACAGCAGACCTGTCAATAGCCGTTATTCGCTGTTCAGGCCCTGGGACGCATATGATAGGTATGGATATCACACCAGAAATGCTCGACCAGGGACGTGTCAAATTAGCACGCCTGGGTCTACAAGATCGCATCGAGTTACGTGTTGGCGACGCTGAACACATTGACTTGCCTGATAATAGCGTCGATGGCTGCTGCTCCGCCTTTACTGTACGTAACCTGACAGACATTCGTCAAGGCTTTCGTGAAATGTTGCGAGTGGTACGACCGGGCGGACGGGTTGTATGTCTTGAGATCAGCCACCCCCCAGGCTGGATTTTCGGTGCGCTTTTCCATTTTTACTTCTACAAGCTGGCTCCTCTGTTCGGCACAATTATTGGCAAAGCATTTGAGGAATATAATTACTTGCCGCATTCCCTGACTAGCTTCCCCACTGCCCCTGCATTGCAAGCTATTATGGAAGAAGTAGGATGGAGTGAGGTACACTTCTACCGCCTCACAGGTGGCATTGTAGCTGTACATGTAGGTACAAAATTATAGCGACGCATTCAAAAAGATCCGACTAGAGTTGGCTCTTCGCCTTATTCTCTCTACCCGGATCTTTGCTTTTCTATGTATTAGAAGAAGCCGCGTGTTAAAAAGATAATGACGAGCAGCGCACCAAGGATGCCAGTTAGCCAGAAGGCTGCAAAAAGCATGTCATTGCGCTTTTCCATGGGGGGAAGTTCCTCAGGACGTGGCAGAAGGAGCCGCTGATCTTCTAGACCCTCCACTGGAGCCAGTGATTGAAATGCCTGCGCCACACCATCTGGCACCCCTTGTGAAACATATTCAGAATACAGCCTCTCCCTGCCCATAGGTTGTGATATAAGTGGTGCTTCAAAACGTTGAGGATGCCCAGAAACCAGGCTGCCACTCACAGACCGCATCGCCAGTAAATCCTGGCGTAGTTCCGAAGGCCGCTGGTAGCGCTGGCTGGAGATAGGACGTAATCCCTGAGCCAAAATAGCATCGAACTGCTGAGAGACATTCGGATTCACTCGCTGCGCCTGAGGAATACTGCCGCTCACCCCAGCAGGAATGCTGCCGGTCACAGCATGGTAAGCTGTGGCCATCAATGAAAATAGGTCAGAGCGCACATCGATAACCCCGCGCACAAACTCTGGAGCAGCATACACTGTCAAACGAGTGCGATCAATACCAGAAATAAACTGCGTTGAGCCACCCGCCAACACAATAGAGAAGTTGGTCAGTACATACTGGGCGCCAGTGCGGGTAACCATAATATGTTCTGGACTGATTAAGCCATGCGCCAATGGCGGAGACTGCTGAGCGAGTAGCTCCAGAATCTCTGTCATTTGGAGACAACATTCAATCACATCTTGTTCCTGCATAGCTCTACCAGTGCGGCGCATGCGGGACATGAGTGACTCTCCCTCAACAGGTTCAAACACAAAGAAGCTGCGTCCACGATCACTGAAAGCATCCCAGAGAGTAGGTATGTGTGGATGCCTTCCCACGGAAGTCAGAGCCATAGTAGCAGTGCGTAGAGTAGATTGCATCACCATCGAACCACTCTCTGGCAAAACCAACTCACGGATCATTACCTGTGAGGCTCCACGCTGGGCATCCTGTGCAATCCACATATTTTCAACAACACTGGATAGCCACTCCTGGCGTTCTTGTATTTCCTGGAGACGATACCGTCCCCCGCGTAAGAGAGTACCAGGCATAAGCTGGCGATTCTCAGCATTAAAGGTTTTGCCTCCGTTCTGGCTGCCAGTCGGTGCACGCATATCCCGTTGCATCCCGGCTGCGCCTTGTTCAGGCAAACGCTGTGGCTCTCTTGTCAGAGAATTTGTAATCAGACGACTAGGACGAGGAGCGCCAGATGACCGCATAGCATCCTGTCCAAGTACATTCGTGATAGGTCGCCCGGGTTGAGGAGTCGCCTGAGGCCGTTGAGGTACACTCCGCGTATTTACTCCCTCAGTACGTAGCTCGCCAGTTTGTGTTGGCGTTTGACCGAAACCTTGTGGAGGTTGTGAAAATGAACGATTCTGGGCGGGTTTATCCTCAAAGCCAGGCAAAGAAGAGGAAGAGCGTGGGCTCTCCGTCGTTGGCACTCCTGGGGAATTAAAGAAACGAGGTGTATTCGGTACCGTTGGTGTCTGGGGAAACGAAGGAGCATTCGAATTCGGAGGCATACGTGAACCCCAGTTAGGAGTCGAAGTATTTGGATTGTTGGTAGGCGATGCACCTGGCAAGCCGCCAGATTGCGGTCTTGGAGATGATGTACCACCAAGCAGCTGCGAATTCGTTTTCTGCTGTGAGGCCGATGGGGGTGTTGTACGTCCAAAATTTCCCGATTGATTGGGTATCCGTATTATGAGACCACAACGTGTACAAGGACTCTTAGTTGCATCCCACTCATTTCCACAACGTGGACATATCATGATGTACCCCTCTCTACACTCGAGTATATACACTGGTGAGACGCGATTGCACTACATAAGTACCACAAGCGCTTCTTCTTTATTATATACTTCGACGCATTGGATGCCAGAAATAGTGCCGCCCCTGTAAGCTCTTCGACCTCCGCAACTTCCCCCTAAGGCTTGCTACTTGTTTCATCCGTCCATCTTCAAGGACTAAAAAATAAACCTCAGACATGTACATGAAAAAAAAATAGGTCTCTTTCGGCCTCGTCTACTCGAACGCTTCGCATACACTCTTTTAGCATGTTGTCACACGACAAATACATATGTATTTCTTAGCGCCGCTCGAAGAAAAACAAAAACCGAAGTGGAGGGAATACCCTAAGGACATGCAACAGAGTATCACTTGCATGCTCTTGCGCTGAGTATAGTAGAGAACATGCATGAATGTCAACATCTCTACCCATTACTACTAGTGTTCTTTATGGTATTTTTATCTCAGCGTTTTATATTGCGCCCAATAGGTGCTAAATCACCTAGAAAGCCCTCCAGAACCTTGGCAAGATCATAGAGCTGAGTAGCCTCAACGACAGAAACCTCGTGACCTGCATGCGCTACCTGGTACAACATTTGTACAGCAGGATGTTTGGTTGGCGCGGCTGGATCATTCACTGTTGAACCCAGTAACGAGGCTCGCATAGCATCTACACTGGCATTGACCTCCTCAAGGTGCGCAATATCTATAAAGCTGGCGGGCTTGCTCTGGCCTTTTCCTCTGTTCCCCGCCCGCTCTGTCTCCCACAGACGTCTGGCCTGTTTACCAGCAGCACAATAACAAAATTCAGGATGAGCAGAATCGGAGTTCTGTAGACCAGTATCATCACAGATTGGGCAAATAGGCATAGTTGGCCTCCTCATCAGGCATATTTCAAACTGAGACTACTATATCACACACTAGAAAGGGTGTAATTAAGAGAGACACTGCCTGCCATTAAGGTAATCGTTGAGCATATCCTCACAGTCAAAAGCAAGCTTGCCGAATACCTCGGATGGTTCGCGCCAGCATGGCTTTCCTTCGCCAGAGCTTTGCACCGATCCGTTCATAATCGAACCTGTATAGGCAATAGAGGCCGCACGAAAACGCGGGTCACGCTGCAACCCTGAATATACACCCACAATACTCTTAATAGCCACAACATATCCCGTCTCTTCACGTACTTCTCGCACAACACACTGCTCTACTGTCTCTTTATAGCGAACTATTCCACCTGGAATTGTGTATCCCAGACCATCGGCACGGTCTATCAGCAAAATTTTGCCGTCTTGCTCAATAATGACACAGGCGCTAAGAATGGGAGAGATTTGCCCAAACGTGAGAAGAGCAATCACACGAAATATAAATCCGGCCAGCAGCCCTTTAATCTTCTCTTTCATCGTTCACACTGTCTCCCTTCGTGGCTTCCGCTCCTTCTTGTTGTGTTGCCGGTATCTCTGTAGCGGCCAATGTTCTTTGAGTTTCCAATAGGACATTAACCTGCTCGGACATACCCAGAAATGCCGCAGCTACCGGGGATGCTGCATTACTTACCACAACTGGTTGACCTTTATCGCCGCCTGCAGCAGTTGCAGGATCCAGGGGAATACTCGCCAGCAGCGGCAAATCGTCAAGCAGCTCACGTGCCTCCTGGCTGCGCGGAAAAATTTCCACATGTTCACCACAATGTGGGCATAAAAAACCATCCATATTCCGTACCACACCCAGGACAGGCACATCAACGCCTTGAAACATTGCCAGGGCTTTCGCAGTGTCGATACGCGCAATATCCTGGGGCGTCGTGACCAGAATAGCCCCATCGATCTGCATCTCACGGCATAGCGTCGCTTGCGGTTCGCCATTGCCAGGAGGCAAATCAATGATCAAATAGTCCAGCTTACCCCAATCAACCGAGTAAAGCAGCTGACGAATAAGCACACCCAACACATCAGGTATGGGAGCAACGGCCTGCTCTTCGCCGATAAAGAATCCGACAGACATAATTTTGATACCATAGCGTGACAGTGGCTTAAGCATGCGTTCAGGTGCAAGTTTCCCATGTTGGGCCAGGGGCAAAAATAATGCCGATTCATGCGCCGCTGTACGTTTACGCACGCCCAACATCATGGGAACACTGGGACCATAAGCATCTCCATCCAGCAATCCCACTGAAGCACCTCGCTTAGCCAGGGCCACAGCCAGATTCACACTTACCGTCGATTTACCCACACCACCTTTACCACTGCCCACTACAAGTAGTGTATCCGCACAATCCAGGCGAACACGCCTCATAATCGTCCTTTCTGGAAACCCCCGTCTTTCTAAGCGGGGACGAAAGAAAGCTGCCCGCAGGCAGGAACCCCTTGCGGGGGCACGTTTTTGTGGGAACGTGCAAACCCTGGCCGATTGCGGCCCCCCTGGTCAATGCCAGGGTAATAAGACCCTTCGCGATGGCATATCCGGCATAGGCCCCTCCGGCCTTCTGCTTCGGCGTGGCAGGCAGTGGTACGAGTTAGGGTGGCGCTCGTACATGCTTTCCTTAGCCAGATACGCTGCTACACATGCGGCCAGTTGCCTGGCGGAATGGGTCCGCTAGTCAGAAACTTACGTTGCGCTAGCCGTTTCGCAAGCCCCCGCTATTTATACGGGGGTTCCTGACCCGTCCTTGCACTACTTCTCTCCATACTCTTCAAATAACAGATCGAACCTCAACCCTTGTTCGCTAGTATATTGGCAATCAGGCTATTTGGCAAGGTAGCAAACCGCAGATCATGAGTCGAACACATTGAGCATAGTGATACCTCTTCTAGAGTAGCAGCTTTTTGAGATTTTGTTCAGCAGCCATGTTCCCACATCCTAAGGTATAATGATTGTTGGATGAGCTGACTGAAGCCTACGAAGCCAACTCAATGATTGAGAAAGTCTTTGCTCAGCTAGCACAAAACGGACGTTTCATAATTCTTAGGAGTAATTGATGTATCGCTTGCTCGCCATAGATCTCGATGGCACCCTCCTTACACCCCAGAAAGAGATTACCCCTCATACTCATCATTTATTATGTCAAATTGCTCAAGCAGGGATCGCAATTGTGATCGCCACTGGACAAACCTCGCAGGTTCTGCGTGCCGTCTGTGCCGACCTACCATTAACAGCACCACAAATCATTGAAAATGGAGCTCTTGTTATCGATCTAATCAGGAATGCTATCCTGCATGAGCAGCTTATTCCGGATGAATATATTTTGCCCGCGCTCGTCGCACTACGTTCATTTGGTCTTTATCGTGTCTACCACACTCATGAACGCGTCTACGCCGATAAGGATACCCCACGCGTGCGCACATGGTACCGTCCTCCAGTGCCACCCGTTATAGAAGTCGAAGATGTCGCAAACATCTACCCTCAGCGCTGTATCAAAGTGGCAGGTATCGGTGCAGCGGATACCTTGCGCGATAAGCGTCGTGAGCTTGAGCATATTTTTGCAGGTAAACTCTATGTTACTCAATCCTCCTTCGATATCGTTGAATGCCTTCACCCCAACGTATCCAAGGGCCATGCCCTCAGCCTCATAGCCGCGGACTTAGGTATTGCGCCTGGTGAGATTATTGCTATTGGAGATAATCACAATGACATCGGTATGCTGCGTTTCGCGGGGCTTGGTGTCGCCATGGGCAATGCTCACGACGAAGTCAAAGCGGAAGCAAATCATGTCACAGGTCGTAATACCGAAGAGGGAGTAGCCATGCTGATTGAAGAGATGATCCTCCCACAGCTCACTTAAATGTATAACGGCCAGGCACTGCCTGGCCGTTATACATTTCTACCGTTTCTCTACCTTATTTAGACGATATGAAGTTCTTTACCTACCTTCTCAAAGATGCTCAAAGCCTTGGAGAGTTCCTCACGCGTATGTAGCGCGGTAACAATCGTACGTACACGGCATTTATCGGCAGGCACAGTGGGGAAAACGATGCCCTGAGCAAAGACGCCTTCCTCAAACAGGCGTTTACTGAAGTTCATCGCCAGGGCACCTTCACCCACGATAACAGGCGTAATGGGTGTTTCGCTGTGACCTGTGTTAAAGCCTAGTTGCTCCAGGCCACGCTTGAAAAAGTGGGCATTCTCCCAGAGGCGCTCAACCAGGCTATTGTCGCTTTCAAGCAGATCTAATGCGGCAATACAGGTTGCCACAACAGAAGGTGGGTGCGAAGTACTAAAAAGCACAGGGCGGGATCGTTGCAAGAGATAGTCCTTCACCGCCTGTGTACAGGCGACATAACCACCCAGAGCGCCAATTCCCTTCGAAAGCGTGCCAACCTGCAAAGCCACGCGCCCATCAAGACCAAAATGGCTGACTGAGCCACGCCCATTTTTGCCCAACACGCCGCTCGAATGCGCATCATCAACCATTACGAAGGCTCCATACTCTTCCGCCAGGGCCACGATCTCGGGCAACGGTGCGATATCACCATCCATGCTAAAAACACCGTCAGTGACAACCATCAGCTTGTTTTTGTTGGCGCTTTTCGCCTCTTCCAACACCCGGCGCAAGCCTGCCATGTCTTTATGCGGATAGACTTTGCGCGGCGTTCTATTCAGACGAATACCATCGATAATACTTGCATGATTGAGTTCATCGCTAATAATCAGGTCATCTTCCTGCATCAAAGCAGAAATAACGCCCAGGTTTGTCGCGTAACCTGACTGAAAGGTCAGCGAAGCCTCCGTATGTTTGAAACGCGCCAGTTTCTCTTCCAATTCAACATGCAGGGACATCGTGCCTGCAATTGTGCGCACAGAACCCGAACCAACACCGTATTGCTCAACGGCTTTGATAGCAGCTTCACGCAGCTTAGGGTGGACAGTTAAGCCAAGGTAGTTATTCGATGAGAGCGTAATGACCTCGCGACCATCAATGATCACCGTGGCTTTCTGTGCACTTTCTAAGACACGTGGGCGATTAAAGATCCCTTTTTCGCGTAAAGCATCTAACTCACTCGTCACAAATTGCTGTAATGTATCCATATGCCTCCCCTATGTCATCAAAATGTCAGAACAATTTTTCCGCAGTCACCCGATTTCATAATTTCCATAGCTTCATGAATCCGGTCGAAGGGTAGAGTATGTGTGATAACCTGCTTGAGATCCAACTGGCCCGCTTCCAGAATACGCCTTGTACGATACCATGTATCAAAGATGAGGCGGCCAGAGATGCCATACACGGTTGCCCCCTTAAAGATGATATCGTTCGCGAGGTCAAACTCGACCAGGCGCGAGGGAATGCCCAGCAACGAGACACGTCCACCAAAGCGTAGGGATTTAAAACTCTGATGAATAGCCTGGGGATATCCTGACATTTCCAGCACAACATCAACACCAAGACCATCGGTGATATGCAAAATCTGTTCTACAGGATCAACTTCTGCAGGATTCAGTACGTAATTCGCGCCCATCTTCATCGCAATATTCAGGCGCTTGTGATTGAGCTCAACAGCAAAGATGGTGCTGGAACCAGAGACACGGCACAGACCCACAGCCCACAGACCAATAGGTCCGCACCCAAAGACCGCCACGGTCTTGTTTGTGATATCGCCTGCAAACGTAGCATGCACGGCATTGCCGAATGGCTCCTGAATAGAGGCCACCGCGTGATCGATCTCTTTACCTGTCTTCCAGGCAACCTTCTCAGGAATAGCAATATACTCCGCAAATGCTCCATCGCGATCAACACCCAGAATTTGAACATTACGACAGACATGCGCCTGTCCCGTCCGGCACTGGTAACACTGGCCGCAGGTGATATGCGTCTCTGCCGCGACGAAATCACCGGGCACAAGTGAAGTAACCTCGCTGCCTACTTCCACAACTTCCCCAGCAAACTCGTGACCAAAAATGCGCGGAACCTGCATTCGACTCTGCGCCCATGCATCCCACTCATAGATATGCATGTCTGTGCCACAGATAGAAGCCGCTTTCACCTGCACAAGCACATCCCGCGAGCCTATACAGGGAATATCAACCAGGGCAACCTTTGCTCCAGGCGCCGCCTCCACTTTGAGGGCCGCCTTCATTTTACCTTGCATGTTTGATTAACACCTCCGTGTAGATAATCGGTAAACTGTTTTAATTATGCGTTTTCCGCTAAACGATTGCAAGCGTGAACGCTTTTGTGAAAGCCATGATATGCGGTACAATCTTAAAAACAAGTTAATATGTCAGTGTATCTTATAACTCAGCGAGGAACCTATGCCAGACACGCATCAACCACCGCAACCACTACTTGAGCCAGGAAACATCCTTCCTGCCTTCACTCTGCCGGGTGCCGACGGTATGCCTCATAGCCCCTGGACCTACAAACAGCGCGAGCATCTCGTCCTACTTTTTACACGTCATCCCGCTAGCAGCGAGACACGCGGCCTGCTCAAAGCCTTTGCCCACGAGTACAAAGCTTTCCGCGAGGAAACGTGTGCAGTTTTAGCGATTACGCCTGCCACCGTCATTGCCAATTTGCAGCTACAGGAAGAACTCGCTCTACCCTTTCCACTATTGGCCGATCCCAGGGGTGAGGTAATTGCTCGGTACACACAATGGAACGCAAGCAGCAATGACCTGCTACCCAGCATTGTGCTCGCCGACCGCTACAACGCCGTATATCAACAATGGCTGACCGAGCAAGAGGTCGATTTACCGGCTGTCGAGGAGCTTCTAGAGTCGCTGCGGTATATGAATAAGCTGTGTACACCGTAATTGCGATTAACCGAGAATATCGTATACTAATTATGAGGAGCCACAGGCTCAGTATCCCGAACAGATGCCACCCATGCAGCAATAGGATCATTTTATGCAATGAACGTACGCAAAGGACTGCCTATCTTCTGGCTCTTTCTGCTAGGATCGACCCTTGGCACCGCGTCGGATGCCTGGTTGGTCTATAGTGGCGTTGAGCGTTATCCCGCGCCTGCGCTCTTTGGCGTGGCCTGGTGGGTGCCTTTGCTCTTCGGAACTGCAACTGTCGTTATAGGCTACTCTCATTCACTGGTCGATCCTTTGTTGCACCATAGACGTAGACGCCCTCATCCTCTCGTCACCAGCGGAGAATTGCTGTGGCTGTTGTTAGCCTACACTATCAGTACCAGCATATTACATTCCCTGGCCAAAGTTGGTCTGTTGCTCGTCATTTATTTGAACTTTTGGGTCATAGAGGGAAGAGGTTGGCAAAATTTACTGTTATCGTTGGTAACAGCTATCACTGGCACCTTGATTGAGATGGTCCTGGTAGTCGCTGGGATGTTCTCATATGTACATCCTGATTTCATAGGTGTGCCCTACTGGCTTCCTTGTATATATATGTGCGCTTCCCTGGCAGTGGGAGATTTCGGTCGCTCACTGTTTATTTTTACCCGCGAGAGGTAACGCTTGCAACATATAGACTCTTCTCTTCCTTCTGAAGTTCGACATCTCTTAGTTACAGATAGAACGCATTCCTCGTCACCCAGGTTTCACCAGGTGCTCTATTTTCACCTGGTGAAACCTGGGTATCATCAGCGGTTTTTGCCAAAGTACCCGCCTCGCTTACGCGCAGATGGTGCCACAAAACGCGCGCTTTCGGCCGCAAGTGCACGACCATTAAGAATAGTCTCGTGTGCCCACAGCAGATCTTCACGCAGAACGTCAGAACGATCCATCTCCAGAGCATGCATCGCACCAGCAATACAAACTTCACGAAAATGGCTACCCGGCTGATGAACAAGCACAGGGGCAAAAGCAGCATGCTCCTCCTCGCGATATGCATCACCGAGAAAATGTTTGATAAAGCGCAAAGCAAGCTCGGCATCTTCCACCAGGCCAATCTCGATCAGCATATCGATGCGTCCCGGGCGATCACGTATGCGCTGATCAATCTTCTCTGGATCATTGCTGGTTGCCAATAAAAGTGTACCGGCCGGGTTATCCGGTGTTGCCGCACCATCTAACGTGTTGAGCACAAGTTGTAGCTCGTGTGGGTCTGAGACAAACATCTCAAAGTCTTCAACAAGCACAAGCGTCGGTAAACGGCTATCCACCGCGCTGCGCAAAGCATAAGCAAGCTGCTGCCATGAGGTAGTCCCACGATTCTTAGCAGGCGCGCATACATAGAACACCAGGCCACCTTTTTGGGCGTGCAAGGCCCCTTCTGCTTTAAGCAGCGTCGTCTTCCCTGTCCCCGGTGGGCCAATGAGCAATACCTTCCGCAGGCGGGGCACGCTTAACGCTGCATAGCGACGCAACATAACGGTATCAAAGATACGGCGTTGCGCCGCTACTTGTGCCAGGGTTTCGGCAGGCAGCACAACATCAGCAAAAGAGGTTCGCTTAATGACATCTACAAGCTCATTGTTACCGCCGATAATCTCAATACGGCCACGCCGTTCGCGCCGTGAGATAGCGTCTCGCAGATTATCTATCAGCTTGAGAAAGGCCAGCCACTCATCCTGGCGACCCACTTGCACAGCGGTCAGGGCAATCGCAACACTCCCTTCACTGCCATTGGGATCGATGAAGTAGACCGACAGCCCTGTCCACCCGCTGCTAAACGTGTAGCTCACCCACGCAAAGATAGCGGATGGAACGGTGCCATGATCGCCAACTTCGGCATGATGCAGCATATCAGGCTTGAGGAGATAACCGGCATCTCGCGTTGCGGCTATACCATGAGCGTATGCAGGCGCGTCAATATATCTCCAACTCTCCAATTGACCCGAGCGCGGCTGTTTTCGCCGTTTGCCCTCGACCACAAGCTGATCAAGGAGCACAGGATGATGCTCGCTTTGCATACGTCCATTACCGGGAGACATAAAGATTAATGGCTCTTTACCAGGCTCCAATTCTTGCCATAGTTCTTTTAAAGCCTGTGCAGCCACCTCGCCATGGGATACAGACATATAACGTGTTATATCCTCGTTGCTTGACTCCAATGCCGAAGCAAATGAGGAATGTAACTCACGCTTGAGTGTCGTCAACTTGTCCAGGCTCTCCATATTCTTTTCATCTCCGGCTTTGACACAGCCAAGTCTATAGCACAATCCAGGTGGTGTATTGCTTTCAGAATAACCTTCAGTTTGCGCTTTGTCGATAAGAATTTCACCTTCATGCGGCGCGGAGGCCCCGACCTTCAGGTCTGGGGAGGAAGCGCCGCCTTCCTTGCTTTCATTGGAATGCATAGGCGTAGCCGTCAAGACGTTGCACTACTCGACAATACTTAGCGTTGATCCCATCCATCTTCCCTACCCGAAACGAGCCGGAGGCGCGGACTGCAATCCGCCCCAGGTGAACCCCTCCTGTTTTCAAGTGCCCCGGGACCACTGCTCGCACCAGGTCGCCTGTCGAGAAGCCGCGTATCCGCTTCTCTCTCGTGAAGTAGCCTCGTGGAAAGCCCGCTGCATCCACATTGGTGCGCTGATACCTCCCGCGTCCTTGCGCGGTGATGACAAGGGGACGCAGAGCAGGCAAACGAACACCTGTCGGCTCGCCAACGCACAGCGCATCTAAGCAGTGAGCTTTCTTTATTCCAAAGCGGTCTCGATTCCAGCGTGTGCGTCCACCGCTCCAGGTTCCCATCGGCAAGCCGAGCGTCTTGAGCGCCTCGACGAGCGCGTATCTGGTCGTATTGACCGCCGCGGCGTCCCTGAACCTCGCGCCGGCCTGACTCTCAACCTCCGGGTGCCCCCATTCCGCAGCCGTTTTGTCTCCTTTGGCCAGATTGCAGTCATGGCAACTCAGCACTAAGTTGCTGACTCTGTTTGATCCCCCCCGGCTGCGAGGAATCTGGTGATCGATCTCAAAGGGGACAGTGCTGATACGGCAATAGGCACATTGACGCCCAAACTTCTCGAGCAGATACGACCGGATCTCCCATCCGAACAGCTCGCCGCGCTGGTACTCCACTCCAGTCAGTTCTGGATTCTGGAGCAGCGCGAGATCAAATGTGACTTGCTCCACCTCGATGCGGCTGACGGGAACCCATCGCTGATACCGTCTGGCCCAAGAAAGCACATTTCCGATGCGTGATTGCCGCGATGGTGCAAGCCAACCAGGCGCACGACGACGATGACGCCAGCGGGGAGCCCGGTACCGCAGGTTGGCGCTGCGACGACGGCGACGATAGCCTGCTCGTTTGCGCAGGCGCTCCCGGACCTCCTCTCCGCGATGGATCAGTTCTGCCAGGTGCAGCGCGTGATGGACCTCGCCTTCTGCTGTCGCTTCCACGCGAGCTAGGGCCATCCCGGTCGTTTTGGAGCCGGGGTCGACTTTCAGCACGGTGGGCTGCACGGCACTCTCTTGCCGGGTTCGATCTTTCAATCTGATGGTAAACGGGACCATGCGATGCACGACGGCGCGGTGTTTCCTGAGGAGCAGACGCGCTCGTTTCTCGGAACAGGGCATCAACGGACTTTTTCGTTTGTCGAGAACAAAGACCGACATGATCGCTACCTTTCGTTTCTGCCTCCTTTGGAGGCCCCCTTACGGGGCTCGTGACGGTCCTGGACAGGCGGGTCCAGAACGCTCCCCTCGCCGATGTTGGCTTCGCTTGTCTGCTCAAAACACTGCCCGACACCCCGAACGGGCTTTTAATCCTGAACGACAGAGCCAGAAGCTGAGGTAGCACCTCTGGGTGTCCTGACGAACCCAACGCTTCTGCCCTCAATACCATGCCCATTGGCTCCGGCAGATCGGCTGGACAACGACAGGCATAGAGCGAACTCCATGCCCCGGCGATTCACGCCTGGGGTCGTTGACTGTCCAAATGCTTGATATATGCTTATTCTTATTAAAGCGAAGCAATGAGGTTATAAGGGGTTATAAAGGATTAGTGTGAACAAAAAAATCCTTCACCCAAGCAAAGATGTGGAAGGACATTTGGTGTTCTTCTTTATAGTTAACCTCATGTGCAAGTTTTTATATAGTTAACCTCATGTGCAAGTTTTTATATAGTTAACCTCACGTGCAAGTTTTTTAGATAGTTAACCTCACGTGCAAGTTTTTTTATACCACTTTCGGCAGCGAACCACTTATGTGGAGTTAGCACCATAGCAGCTGCAAGCTGCTATGGTGCTAACTCCACATAAAACAACTGCGAACTGCCGCAGGCAGTGAGAATTCAGCAAAACAGGCACATGGTGTTAGCTACTTGGTATGCCTGATATATTTGCCCGGCACTTTATCTTCGGCTTCAGCACCCTCAGCAGAAGACATAACGTGCAAGAGATCAGCCTGAGGATCAACTACAAGGTCATTGATTACTGAGGTCACACCAGGAAAGTTCTTGGCAATCTCACCCGCCGCACTTTTCTGCTGACCATTATGCACAGCTCCACTCAGCCGTACTACACCCAGGCGAGGATACACACCTATTGGTAAGTCTCGTGTTCGGGGATCTCGACCCAGAGCCATAGCCAGGCCACCAGCGAGAGTATCATCACCAACCAGGTTATTTTTTATCTCCATCAATCCAGCCACTCCTGATACCTGGTCACGAGCGATATCGCCCCGTAGAGAGCTAGAGATATTGCCATCGAGATACAGAACCCCGTCAAGCACGCGCGCCTTTATACCCTTCAAATCAACATGCAATGGCGTAAAATCGTAAAGAATACGTTCTACCTCTTGCTGCAAAGCATCGTCAGATCTGTAAGGGGGCAGTTCCTTCAGCGTTGCTTCTGACACAGCAATCGTAATAAGTCCAGCTTCTAACCCGGTAACAAACGTTTGAAGAATGAAGGTATCCTGTCCTGGTCGCAGATTATGAACGGCAAGATACGCCAGTTCAGCATTCTTTGGATGTACTGCAACAAGTATCAACGTACCTCTAGTACCGGTGCTTGTATTCTCTACATTCGTCTTTTGATCGAAGATAGCACCTTGTACCTCAGCGCTGGCCACAGCGGCTGCATCAGCGCGCTTAACATTGAGAGTGACTCCTTCACGCGTCGAACGTGTAACAGCAGCAAACGGAAGATGGGTCATCTTTCCAAAGAAACGGCTCTGCTTTATCCCTATATGCGTCAGGCGGCGCGTCGTAGGATCAAAAATTACATGTACTAAATACCCTTCTTCACCATCTGCATACACTACTTTATTTCCGAAATGGAACTTCAACATTTCAGAGATTAAACTTGTTTTACTCATGAGTCCAGCCTCATAACCTACTTAATTTTAGAATATAGCTCACAAACATACTACATTCCCTATTAATAGAGTGTAGCATGTTATCATCGCGCATGACAAGCAGGTGAAGTACCCCGTGCCTAGCAGACAGGGGCTTCGACAGACTCCCCACGCGGGGAGTCTGTGGGACACTTCCTGCCCCGATATGTTTTTTAAGAATATTCTTGGCGGCGTTGGTATCTCTCTCGAGTTCGCATCCGCATTCACATGAATGCCAACGCTCTTCAAGCGTTTTTTTGCGAACGACGCCGCAATTGGAGCACACCTGACTTGTATATTTGGGGTCCACGAACGCAATCACACGCCCGGCGCATGCTGCCTTGACTTGTAGCATGTCCGTGAACATCCCCCAACCCGCATCCGATATGCTCTTGTTTAAGCCTGCTTTCGCACTTGCCCCATTGGGTAAGTATTGCCCCGTTTCTTCAGCTTGTTTGGGCTTTGGCCGCTTGACCAGATTCTGTGTTTGAAGTTCTTCTAGCACGATCACCTGATAGCGGTTGACCAGCTTGCGAGACGCTTTGTGCGCGAAGTCCCGGCGCTGGTTCCTGACTTTTCGCTAAAAATTGTCCTGACCGCCTGCTGCGCCAGCCACTTTTCCAGGATAATGGGCGAGCTTAAAGCATAGGGGGTCAACTCACACTGGAATCTGACGTTGTGTCACATCGCCCTTACCAAAAATTGCTTCGAGCGCCTGCGGAGCATACCGTTCCACCGTCGCTTCAGTGATCGCATTAGCGCGACAAATTTCACCGAACATACTTGCGCTGGGACGTGGCGAACGTCGCTGCGTCCTGGGATCTACTTCTATCAAACCAAAGCGCACCCCCCAGCCATTATTCCACTCAAAATTGTCGACGAGCGACCAATGCAAATAACCACGCACAGGCATCCCTTCAGTGATAGCCCTGTGGATCATCGCCAGGTGTTCCAGGATAGCTCGCGGCCGCCGACTATCATCGACATCACTAAAACCATTTTCAGTAATATAGATCGGTTTATTACCTTGCGTACGGCGATATATTTGCTTTAATACCCGGTACATACCCATGGGATAGATCTCACCAAAGGAATTATCCAGTCCCGGATCATTACGCACAGCATTGACACGCGCAAAGCGCCGTCCGAAAAGCTCACCGGCGAGAGCTGGGTCAAAGCGCACCATTTCCCGCGTATAATAATTCACGCCGTGATAGTCTCTTGTTGCTGCTGCATGTGCAATCGGCGCGAGCAACATATTTAAAGGAGCGGTAAAATGCCCAGTTTCGGCAGCATGTAAAACGGACCAGTTAAAGAATTTTTCCTGTATAGCAGCAGCACTGCGATCCAGCGGAGAAAAAAGGGTCGCCGGGTCAAAAAGGCGATAATGCAAGCAGTAACCGATCTGGGCCTCTGGTTGTAGGTGGCGTATAGCATAGAATGCCTCAACATGCGCCTGAACCATGTTTCGTAGCACATAAAAAGCCCTCATAATATCGCGCTCCCCAGGAGGGTAAGCGCCGGTCACATATCCTTGAGTAGCATAGACATTTGGTTCATTAATTGTTAGCCAAAAATCGCATATATCTTTCAGAAACTGCACTACATGACGAGCATAGCGCACGAAAAAGCGCACGTTTTCCTCTTTAGTGAAACCACCTCGATCTACAAACCACAATGGCTCGGTAAAATGATGCAAGGTTACAATCGGCTTTAGACGGCGACGACGTAAATCGAGGAGCATAGTCCGGTAGCGCTCCAAAGCACCACTATCCCACACTCCCTCTGTCGGCTCAATTCGTCCCCACTCTAAACTCAAACGCAGCGCATTATTCTCCATCTGCTCTGCCAGGTTAAAATCGTCTTCTGCCCGTTCCCACCACCCATCAGCATCCCCACACGCTTCTCCTGTGAGGATATGCCCTTCCTGTTCCCAGCGATACCACTGGTTATTTGTATTGCCACCCTCACATTGATATGATGAAGATGCCGTTCCCCAGAGGAATCCTTCAGGAAATCGCAGAATACGCTGCTCGGTCATACACGTCTCCTTACGCCGTTGGTTTATCCTCTATATTTTAACACGCCAATCATAGAATATAAGCAACTATCCAGCCCTGCCTCTCCCCTCTCTACCACAGCCTTGCCTCTCCCCTCTCTGCCACAATCCTGCCTCTCCCCATGATGGCTATGGGTTGTGCAGCCGCAGGCTGCACAACCCATAGCCATCACAAATAAAGCGAAGCGCCGCAGGCGCTGAGGAATCAAACAAAAGGAAGAGACTGAATAGGAATAAAAAACTATTCAATACTCTAAATAGCTACATTTCCATAGGTGGATATAGGACTCTTTTCTCATCCTTATGATAGATTTCTTTGCGTTTCTCATGAAGAAGTGTACAATGAACACGGTTTATATCCAGTTCATTGAGTTGTCGTCCACGATACACATCCCTACCCATTTGTGGTGAGGAAATCCCTGACAAATTACAGTAAAAAAACAGTAAAAACACACGCAGAAATTGGGCATGAGTATCATGCTCGTGGGGATCATTTGTTATGCCTCGTACAACGCATAAGACTGGTACAGAAATGATCATTATCGTAGTGATCATTCTCAGTGTCTTACTGAGCTCGGTACAAACCGCATTTGCCACCAGCCAATCGCCACAGACGCTACCAAAACACCAGGCAGCTCCAACTTACCTTTCCCTGTCAAAATTTCATCTGCGGGGTCTCGATGGTCCCTACCATACCCAGGGTCATCTCATTTATGGGGCCGATAACCACCCTTATCTTTTTCATGGTGTAGTCCGAGACGATTTAGAATATCTCTGTAAAGGCGATGGACACTATACCCCCCAGGAGTTAGCCTACATGGGCCTGGGAAACAGCTCAGCAAAAGGTACCTACTGGGGAGCAAATGCCATCCGTATACCTTTATCTGAAAACTTCTGGCTGTATGGTTCACCCTCCCAGCATTGCAGGCCATCCGATTATCACGCGTTCATCAAAAAAATTGTCGATACGTTGATTGGCCTACAACTAAACGTCATCCTCAATCTGCAATGGACAAATGCCGGAGGCCAATCCCCGTCCGCGGGCGATGGGTGGGCCTTGCCCGATAGCGACAGCGTCGTGTTCTGGAAACAAATCGCACCCATCTACCAGAGCTACGACAACGTCCTGTTCGAAATATATAATGAACCCCACATCTATACGAGCAACAATTGGTCTTGCTGGCGCAATGGCTGCCAGGTGTACAACGATGCTTCAGGCGGTCACGACCACTCCAATTATAACTACATGGGCGTTGGTATGCAAACATTGCTAGATGCAATCCGCCACACAGGTGCAAACAATCTCGTTTTAGCAGGTGGCCTGGATTGGGGCTATGATCTTTCACAAATTCCAACCTACCATCTCAGTGGCTCAAACGTTGTCTATGATACGCACCCCTACTCATATGGCCTTAAACTGCCAGGCTATTGGGACGCGGCCTTTGGCAATATCAGCGCCATCTATCCCGTCATTTCAGCTGAAAGTGGCGTGTACGATTGCAGCACCCAATATATGCAACAACTTTTCAATTACTTCGATTCCCACAATATTGGTTGGATTGGCTGGGCATGGGTTGTTAGTAACAGCGATCCTTGCCACTATCCCCAGATAATCGATAACTATACCGGTTCACCTATCAACGGAATGGGTCAATTGGAATATCGACACTTACAGTCTTATTTGACCTTATTAGCCAACCAGGAAGTTCCTGAGCGCAAAAAGTAAGCAGGCGAGAGATGAAGCAAGCCGGGACCCTGAGCAGGGTCCCGGCTTGCTTCATCTCTCGCCTGCTAATTGCATGCTTACCGTTACTCACGGATACCCCGGGCAGGCAGTGGGCGTACCAGCGGACTCATCACCGGCAGATCTTTCTTCCCACGTGGCAGGCGCTGGCGTACCAGGTAATTTGGTGCCTTCGCAAGATCATCCTTCTCCAGGGTCACATCAGGCCCGAAACGGTTGAAGAAAGACAGCTCAAAGTTCGGTGTCTCACCCAGTGCACCATGAGGACAGACCTCTACACAGTCGCCACAGAAGATACAGCGATCAAGAGCGAACGCGTAACGCTTCAATGTGCGTTCAGCCATCATCAACGAACCGGTCGGACAGACCTGAACGCAGGCCCCACATGAGACACAGTCTGTATCGTGCAGGCTGACATTGAAAGGTGTGGAAACGATGGTATCGAAGCCCTTACCAAACATACCGTAACAGTCGGGACCGATAACATCGTGACAAACACGCACACATTGCGTACAGTTAATGCACTTGTTAGGATCACGCAAGATGAAGCTGTGCGATAGGTCCACTTCATAGTCGTGATAATCGCTTGGCTCACCATCATGGAAACGATTATCGGCCAAACCATGCTCGATGCTATACTTTTGTAGGTCGCATTGACCGGCAGCGGGACAGGCACACTGTAAACAGCGAGCCGCTTCGCGCTGAGCCTGCTCCTGAAGGTAACCCATCTCAATGATCTTGAAGTTACGCTTGCGCTTCTCATAAGGAAGCATAGGCATCTTGACCTTTGGCTCAACCGGCTTGTAAGGCACAATATCAAAGAGATCTGGTTTGCGCTCTTCCAGTTCCAGGCGACGGGCAACCTCGTCCATATCTTCACCATTAAGGAAGGCATGGATAGAACGGGCACCTAGCTTTCCCTGCCCCACACCCTCGATGATCGTCTTCGCGCCCATCTGTACGTCGCCACCGGCAAAAACAGCATAGCGATCAGTCATAAAGTTATGTGGATTGGTCTGGATAGTTGTCCATTTGGTCCACTTAACCCCCGATTTCTCGTCAAGCACACTCTTGTCAGCAGCCTGGCCAATTGCGGGAATGACCGTACTACATTTGATCACGAACTCCGAGCCGGGGATAGGTACTGGTCGACGGCGACCACGTGCGTCAGGCTCACCGGGTTTGGTCTTTGCATATTCAACACCCGTTACTTTGCCGTTTTCATCAGTGAGAATGCGCTGCTGGGCAACGTTCGTCATCAAGTGTGTGCCTTCGGCTTCACCATCCTCAACCTCTTCCTGCGTTGCGCTCATATCAGCACGCGTACGATAATAAGTCGTGTGTACTTTTGCTCCCAGGCGTAGCGAGGTACGCGTACAGTCGAATGTAGTAAAGCCACCACCAATAACAACCACTTCTTTATTTTCATCGACCGGGACGGGCAGACCCTCGACTTTTTCCCTCAGGTAGGCAATAGCGTTCACCACGCCATCGGCATCGTCTCCGGGTACATTCAGCTTGTTACTTGTCCAACAACCAATTGCCAGGTAAACAGCATCAAACCCCTCAGCAAAAAGATCGTCGATGGTGAAATCCTGACCAAGCTTGACGTTGCTTTGTAGATCTACACCGAGCTGCCAGACATGATCAATCTCGCGATCCATCATATCCTTCTGCAAGCGATATTCAGGAATCCCATAACGTAACATACCGCCTGGCTGCGGCTCCATTTCAAAGACTTTGCAGTAGTGCCCCTTCAACGCCAGGTAGTAGGCACAGGTGAGACCAGCAGGGCCGGCCCCCACAATAGCCACTTTCTTGCCCGTCGGAGGATCTTTGAGAAAGGGAATAGGCGCATCAAGTAGACAGGTCTCAGCTGCATGTCCATGCATGCGGCAAATAGCGATTTCTTCCTCAACCAGCGCGCGGCGGCAAGCCTTCTGGCAAGGTGCAGGGCAGGTGAGCCCAAGAATATATGGGAAAGGCAACACTTCTTTGACCAGCCGTGCCGCCTCTTTCATTGAGCCTTTAGCAATAAGTTCCAGGTAGCCAGGAATATCGATGTGCGTTGGGCAATCAACCTGGCAGGGCGGCTGGCAATAGGCGTTATGATCCGCAAGCATCATCTCCAGGTTGGTTCGTCGAATATGAAATAATTCATCCGACTTGGAGCTAACAACCATACCGGGAGTTGCGGGTGTATTACAGGAAGGCAGTGGCCGATCGACGCCCTCGATATGCACCAGGCACATCCGGCAGGCAGATGTCGGCTCTAACTTCTCGTCATTGCAGAGATTAGGAATATCATCAATTCCGTTGTCAATCGCCACGCTCAAAATCGTCTGGCCTTCGTAGGCCTGAACAGTCTTGCCATCAAGGGTAAAAGTGAAGCTGGGATGACCAACCTCATTCCGTACCATCGGCACCTGCGATGTCTGAGTCGTCAGCGAAAAGTTATCTCGGACTGATATAGCCATGTGATTCCTCTTCCGAGTTTCAAATTTTTACGGTAAGACATGCTTGGTTACAAAACGATGAGAACGCACCGGAACACAGGTTCCCGTGGGGCACTCTTGATCTTCAATATGCCTTTGGAAATGATCCGGCCAATAGCGTTTAGCTGTTTTAAGCGCATTCGGTGCTTGCACGCCAAAGCCGCATAGCGAGCCATCGGGAACATACTGAGCGAATTCGTCCAGTACATCCAGGTCTCCGCTAACACCCAGGTCGCTGACAATTCCTTCGAGAATACCCGCAATACGTTTAACCCCTAAACGGCATGGCACACACTTCCCGCATGACTCTTTCGCCAGGTAGCGACTACGTTCCATAGCCCAGGCGACCATACAGGTATTAGCAGGCAGCAACTCGATGACGCTGGAGCCAACAATCGCACCTGCTGCTTCCAGGGGATCATAATCAAATGGCGTATCAAGCAGAGCTGTAGGTAGCGCCCCACCTTCGGCACCGCCAACGACGACAGCGCGCAGGTCGCTTTCGGGTCGATTGTAACCGGCATGGCGTAATATTTCACGCAGCGTCGCTCCAAAGGGAACTTCAATTACCTTCGATTCGCTATCCGGCACATAGTCATAGACAGTCAGGATTTTGGTACCCCCTGTCATAGCCGTGCCCACCCTGGCAAAGGCCTCAGGACCATCACGCACGATGAACGGCACATTGGCGAGCGTCTCTACACAGTTAATAGCCGTTGGCTTATCCCACAAACCATACTGCGCAGGGAAAGGAGGACGCTGTTCAGGCATACCACGCCGCCCTTTAATCAGAGCAATTTGCACGGTTTCCTCACCGCCCATAAAACCGATATCCACACCAATGACGTTAATAGTACAACTAAACTCAGTGCCTAAAATATCGCGCCCGACAAGGTTGGCCTCCAATGCCTCATTCAAGGCTTTCTGTACCGCAGCCACTCCTTCAAGATAGATGTTACGCGTAAAAAGATAGGCTTCTGAAGCTCCAACAGCATAGGCAGCAAGTACAATTCCTTCAATCACCTGGTGTGGATTGCGCTCTAGCATCGTACGAGCGGCCCAGGCCCGTGGGTCAGCATCGTATGCATTGCAAATGACATATTTTTGATTATCGTCGTTCCCGCGCACGATTCGCCATTTTTCGCCGGTCAATCGCCCGGCACCACCACGCCCACGCAATTTCGCATCAATGACCTGCTGTATGACCCGTTCAGGATTTTGTTCGCGAATAGCTTTTTCTAATGCAGTATAACCACTGTTGCGGCGATATGTCTCAAGTGAGCGTACATCAGGCTCACCTCGGCGCCTCAAGACACGATATGAAGAATCAAATTCAGGCATTGGGCTGCCTCACATGATGAATATTTCCCCATACACCACGCTTATCAGGTGCCAGACCACGTTCGGGTTGGTCGTCACGCTTGATACCCTTGACAGCGGGAGCAGGTTTAAATTTTGGACTCATTGTAGCAATACCAAAAATATCACTTAGATCCACACCACGCGCCTGGACAATACGTTTAGCGGCCTGCAAGGGTAGATAGCCGTAGCTATCCATCACAGCATCCAATAGCCCTGGCAGTGCGCCAGCCTCCTCTGACCATGTCTCAAGCAAAGCATCAACCTGGCTGAGATCAATTTCTGGCTCCAGGGAATCTTTGACCGGCATCGCAACACATGGGGTAACAGGCTTATCGTAGTACTCTACAGCATACTCAGAAATACGTGGAGAGTAGTAGCCCGCTTTTGAAGTTCCTGTTGCCGCCGTCAATTTGCGCGGCGTAAATTTTTCCGCACCTTCACGGATATAAGATTTGAACCAGGGACGCACTTTCCAGGCATCCATCGGCTCATATTCAATCGTAATCGCACGTGGTGGGCAGGCCTTCTCGCACAATAAACACGATTCGCACTTCAGATTGAATTCTGTCTGCAGACCTTCCTCGGCGATCAATTGAATTAAGCCGCGGCTGCGTGGTGGCAGCTTTGGCTTCTCATAGGGATACAGTCGGGTAACCTTTGGGCGAAAGAGATGGCTAAATGTCAGGCCCATTCCTTCAAGGATCCCACGCATACGCTACACCTCTATTTCCTTCTCACCACGCACTTTCAGGCCCTGCTTCGCGATCTTCTCACGTAGTTTAAGGATACCTTCAATAAGCGCCTCTGGACGAGGGGGACAACCAGGGACATAAACATCCACTGGCACTATTGTATCAACACCCTGGACGGTGTAATAACTGTCGTAAAACTCACCCCCAGAGTTTGCGCACTGGCCCATACTAAGGACCCACTTGGGTTCCGGCATCTGCTCCCACAGGAGGCGCAGGCGTGGTCCCATCTTTATTGAAACTGTCCCTGCCACAATCATCAGATCGGCCTGGCGCGGACTAGAACGAAAAACCTCCGAACCAAAGCGCGAAAGGTCATAGTGCGCCTGCGCACTTGCTATCATTTCAATGGCACAACAGGCCAGGCCATAGCCTAGCGGCCATACCGACTTTGAACGTGCCCAGTTTTGCGCCCATTGTAACATATCGGCAAAGCTGGTCAGTTGAACCGGCAGTTCTTGATCTCCTGGAACATATTCTTGAGGACCAGAAGCCATAGCAATTGGCACTGGTTTACGTCGGGTACCAGGAACCGACGTTTTCCCATTTCCTTGATTTTCGCTGCTCATAATAAAGACTCCTCGGCAAAGGTTTAGCAGCACCTATTGCGCGGTTGATATTTTCGTTGAATATATAATTTCATTACTCGTCTGGCGCCTTGAGTTAGATGCCACGTTGAAGAAAAGTGCTTTGACCGCCTTCTACCTCGCCCCTATTATAGCACGTTTTGCCCCTCCGTGCTAGAAACAACGCTGCCTTGTATTTAAGGACAGAGCGGGAAAACAGCTTGAAAGTGCTGCGATTCAAGCAGCGAGACCGTACGACTCAACGGAACCACAACGAGAATCTCTTTACCATGCTGGGCAGGGAAACGTTGAGCATGATAGACTACATGCAAACCATCAAGAATATGCAAAAGCTGCGGATATGTATCTGTGGTATTGATATATGCAAGAATAGCGGGACGGTCCGCGTGAACAACGGCATAGTAGTAGGCGGGCAAACGATTTATACCAGAGTGAAATAGGAGCAGTCGGGGGTCGGCAGTGATAATATCCGCGTGTGTTCTAAATGTAATAGAAAAGCCTATCCAGTTTGATGCCCAGGCATAGTGCACATACTCATGCTGCAAATAGGCGATGATCCGTGCATCATCAGTTGGAGCCCAGGAACAGTAAGGCGAATTGAATGTACTCCCAGCATCCGTTAATGTATAAGTGCTCACCTGCGCACATAAATATATGCATAAGAGCGCAGATAACCCTATTTGCATCCCTAATGTTAAACGTCGGCGCAAAACCATTGTGGCCGATGTAGATCGTGGCACTTCTGACGTCCCATTGTCCGCAGATTCCTGCTGCCGCTCTGCGCGTTGCTGCAAGGACAGAACGATGGCTGTAAACACGGCGCCAAATAAGAAAGGCAAAGCAAGCACCAGAGGAGCGGCATATCGTCCTGTGCTATCCCCACTACAGACCATTCCCGCGGCCGCTGTACTGGTGCAGAAGAAAAAAGCCGTACTTATGCCAAAGAGCATGGGGAGAGCTACCAATTGTCGTACCTGTCCAGGTAAGGGAGAGTGAAGAAAAAAAGCCAGGCCAAAAAGTAGCACCGCCGTGAGTATACACGCAAGACCAAGCGTCAGGGTAAAAACGTGTATGATCTGCAGGAGATTTCCCCTTTCCCCAGGCAGAGCTCCCCCAATGATACGTGGCGCCACGCAATGAGTGTAAAGCCAGGTCAGTCCGCCAACAAGAGCCAGGCGCGTTGGATACTGTGCCTGTATTTCAGGTGGAAGAGACGATATGCTATTGCCAAGGCGCAATATGTATGTAATATTTTGCCATTGATGTGTGGCTCCCCAGTAAAGAGCGGGAGCAGCGCCAATCAAACTGGCGGGAAAGGCCACAGGTGCCATGAGTAAGCCTTGTACAGGTGAAAGCAAAAGTGGAGGTGAAACCACACTGTTCGTTCGCCTCGAACGGATAAATACTAGCCCGCAGTAACCAACAATCCAGAGGGCAACAGCTAGCACCGCCGAAATAATGATGGGGTCTATCCAAAAACCCAGGCCCACAAGACAGCCAATAGCAGCCCAGCGCCAGGTCAGTTCACTTCTCCCAGCTCCCGCGCTCCATCTATTGGTTAATTGTAGTGTTGCAAGCAGTAAGGCCAGCATAACGGCAAATATTTCGACATAACCACCATACGTACGCGACTCCAGGACAAGATCGTATAGGGGACAGACAGCCGCAAATAACGCGGTTACAAGCATAAAGTAGCGGCGGCCGTAAGGAGATAGCTGCGCTTTCTCCGCTAGAAGACCTGCAAGCGTCCAGGTAAGCCAAACAATAACCAGCGAGACCAATGCCGGTTCGACCCGTAGCGTCCACACCGAGGAACCGGCCACAGCAAACACAAGCGCAAGAAGATAGGCCTCAAGGCTACCGAAGTAGGGTATCCCATAAAAATAGATGGGATGTTCACCCTGCACAATATGTTGAGCCTGCATACCAACAATAGCCTCGTCCCCATCAATTGCACCGTTGGTATGGATAACAAGCAGGGCACGCACAAGTAGAGCCACCAGGAAACATAATCCTAAAGGCGAACGCAGGTACATCAACCAGCGTGAAGGCTGCTTTTGCACAATATGCAACGCTGGCGAGACTGAAACAGCTTTTTCTACACCATATTTTTGGGTGCTCATAACGTGTGATGCACTCCCTTCGTCAATTTTTTATATTGCCCGTGTTATATCAACGCATATTGTGCGCAGATGACATGCTGTATCTAGCTGCTGCAATGAAAAATGCCAAAATATGCTTCAGCCTCAAAGGGTGAAACACTACGGCTTACGGGAGTGACGACCAGGATATCCGTTTCAGGTTCTGACGAAAAAAACACTGCGTTGGAGGTTACCCGCATTTCGTCAAACACTTGCAAGAGTTTCGGATGCCTGTCTCCATGAGAAACCATTACGAGGAAACTGGGATGCCTGGCATGTAGCACCGCCTGTACATCTGCCGGGAAGCGGTTAAAATAGACCATGTGTTTCATGACAGGCTGTGGATCCGCTATCGTTATCCTGCCTCCCATTTTGAAAACAATGGGGAAACCAACCCAATTGGGCGCCCAGGCATAGCGAATATGCTGCTGCGCTAAATAAGTAATGATTGGTTCATTATTTGCCGGCGCACGCGTGCAATACGGAGATTGAAATGTATATCCCGCATCCGTCAAAACATAGGTTGCAGCCTGAGCGAAGCAGAAGATCAACAGCACGCTACATAATGCACCTTGAGCAAACCCCCTGGAAGGTCGCTGGAACGCCCTGACAGAAGCAAGATGTTGCATACGCTCTACCCTACCCGTAGGCTCTCGTCTCGACCTGGCAGTATCGGCATGGATATACATACTGAACAGCGTAAAAATGGTGGCAAAAAAGAAAGGGAGGCTGAGCATAAGTGGTGTAGCATAGCGTCCTGCCATATCACGTCCGCATCCAAGGCCCTGCACGGCAGCAGTACTGGTACAGAAAAAGAAAGCCGTACTTACTCCGAACAGCAGCGGCAGTGATGCCAATTGACGTGCGTGAGTTAGTAACGAACGATGCACGTAAAACGACAGACCTACAAGCAGAACTGTGGCTAATGTACATATCACCCCGACAGACAGTGCCAAGGTATGAAGAGCCGTGAGTAGCCCACCGCCTTCTGCAGGCAATGCGCCTCCAAGAACACGAGGCCCTACACAAGTACCATAGAGCTTAACCAGGCCTACGCTAAGCGCAAGGCGATCAGGATACTGTGCCTGTATGCTGGGAGCAAGTGATGACATATTATTGCCCAGGTTGAGTATATATGTTACGTTCTGCCATTGGTGCATAGCTCCCCAGTAAATAGCGGGAGCACAACCAATAACATAGGCAGGAATGGCGACCAGAGACCAGCGTAGTCCCTCCAATATGAAGAAGAGAGCTCCTCTGAGAGAATGTTGCCGTTGCAAGCACACAGTCTTGTACACACAAAAACCTATCATCCACAAGGCAGCTGCTGCGACCGCTGAAATAATGAAGGGATCTACCCACATCCCCACACCAATAACCAGACCTATACCTGCCCAGCGCCAGGCAAATTCATGTCTTGACGCTCCTCTCCACCAGGCTCGCGTCAATTGCAAAACCGAGTGTAGTAATAGCAGCATCAACACAAAGGTTTCGACATAGCCACCAAAAGTGCGCATCTCCAGGACAGTATCGTAAAGAGGCAAAACAGCCGCACATAAAGCGGCAACACACATAAATCGTTGGCGGGCATAAGCAGGTAATTGGGCAAAATCAGCCAGAGCAGCAGCAAATCTCCACGTGAGCCAGACAATCACAAGCGCAAGCAGCGTCGGTTCAGCACGTAGAGCCCAGACGGAGGAACCAGCAATAGCAAATACAAAGGCCACCAGGTAGGCTTCAAGGCTGCCAAAGTAGGGAATGCCGTAGAAATAAATTGGCAGTTCACCGTGCAAAATATGCTGCGCTTGTATACCTACCAGAGCCTCATCACCATCAATCACACCATTCGAATGTATTACGAGTAATATACGTACAGCGAGTGCAATAATGAGGCATAACCATAATGGCAAACGTGAAAGCGCAAAGCATTGCCTACACTTATGCGCCCCCTGAACAACAGGATCCTTTGTCCCTTTTTGCAATAGCTCGTCAACACTCAACTCTTGTTGTCCGTTTTTCAAAAACACTCAACTCTTTGTTGTCCGTTTTCAAATTTCATCCTGCCAAAACCCATCAACACATATTGATTCGACGAACAATAGGCCAGCCATAACATATCAACAGGACTAATGAATATACCACCCCTCAAACATGCATAGGAAACCAGGCAATCTTTCTTGGCGAAGGACGCAACATAAGGTACAATGGACAGGAAACAACGCTTTTCACCTTGCACCGCATATTGCGAATAGAAGTGCTTTTTTGAGGAAGAGAGGAGCTAATTTGGGAACATACTCTATTGCCGTTTTGCCAGGAGATGGTATTGGTCCAGAGGTGACTGAGCAAGCGGTACATGTCTTACAAACCGTCGCCAACCATTACGGACATACATTTAACACAACCCGTGCCCTTGTCGGTGGCGCCGCTATCGAGGCCGAGGGTGATGCTATTTCTGACGCGACGATGACCCTTTGCCAGCAAAGTGACGCCATCTTATTTGGTGCAGTTGGGGGCATCCCACGCTACGAAGGGCCAAATGCCAAAGTACAGCCTGAACGAGCGCTTTTTCGCCTGCGCAAAGAGTTAGCATTATATGCCAATCTGCGCCCCATCCGTCCCTTGAAAGCGCTCTTGAATACTTCCACAATTAAAGCCGAGGTGCTACAGGGAACGGACTTAATAGTTGTGCGCGAGCTTACAGGTGGCCTATATTATGGCAAACCAAGTGAAATTCGGGAGACGCCTCAGGGCTACGATGCTATCGACACTTTAATTTATACTGATGCAGAGATTGATCGTATCGTGCGTACAGCCTTTGAGCTAGCTCGCGAAAGACGTAAGAAGGTCACTTCTGTAGATAAAGCCAACGTACTTAGCTCTTCGCGCTTATGGCGGCGCACTGCTGAACACGTAGCGGCAGACTACCCCGATATCACTTTCGAGCACCTTCTGGTCGATGCCTGTGCTATGCATCTCATACGACGTCCAACTAGCTTCGATGTGATCGTCACCGAGAACATGTTCGGTGACATTCTCACCGACGAAGCGTCGATGTTAGCAGGCTCCATGGGTATGCTTCCTTCAGCCAGCCTGGGAACTCGCCGCACGTCCCATGGGCTGTTTGGTCTCTATGAACCAATCCATGGTTCCGCTCCTGATATTGCCGGTCAGCAAAAAGCCAATCCTATTGCCGCTATCTTGACTGTGGCGCTTATGCTGCGCTATTCGTTCAACTTGAAACAGGAAGCAGAGGCAGTTGAGAGTGCAGTCGAGCAGGTCGTTAATGCAGGATATCGCACCGAAGATCTACGGGAAGCTGGCAAAGAGGTTGTAGGGACACAAGAAATGGGCCGTTTGATAGCAAAGGCTATCGCCTAACCCATCATCGGTTTCGGGCAGGGGCCTAAGACACGCAATTTTTCCTGCGCCATTGTGAGTTGATGCGCAATGCCTGTGTCTTCAGGCTCTTGCTTTTTCTCCTGAGTTTGCTGTGCGGCAAGCTGCGCTTGTAATCTAGCGATCTCATCAAGAATTCTTTGACGTTGTAAGTACCAGCGTGTTACCGCTCGCTCAACACCCACCTGGACTATCCTCCCGCTGTAAAGAGAAAACGCTGAGGATACGCTCCTAATATATATGATACTCGGGATGCATATCCTCTTCTTCCATCCTCACCGTTTAGCGCGCAGCCGCTCCATAGACGAGCGAGTTAAGAGTGTTGATCAGTTCTTCATCCTGGTATGGCTTGACCACGTATGAACTTGCTCCCAGCTGCAATGCACGCTGCTGATGTTTAGCTGCCGCGCGTGAAGTCAGAACCACCAGTGGTAGGGTACGATATTGCTCCTGTGCGCGTATTGTCGCGATCAATTCATAGCCGTCCATACGTGGCATCTCGATATCGAGTAGAACCGCGGCTGGCGTCTCGTGTGAAATCAAGTCCAGGGCTTCAAGACCGTCGCGCGCCATCTGCACTTCCCAGCTATGTTGTTTGAGCATATTACTCACCACGCGGCGAACGCTTGGACTATCATCTACCACAAGGACATACTTGCCCCGCTCAGCTTGTGGCGAACTGGATGGCGGTAATACTGGTGTATTCGGCACTGTCGGTACCGGCTGGCCCGCAGACACCGGTACAACCATGGATGAAGCTGATTGGGTAGCTTGCTGAGACGAAGGCGCAGAGGTAGTTTCACGCCGCATAGAGGTAACTTGAGCTATACCTGTACTACCTGCTAGCTTATTCCGTGTTGCGAGAAGTTCGCTCACTTCCAGGATAAGAACCACACGGCCATTACCCATAACAGTACCACCCGCCACACCACGAACATTACGTAGATGTGGTCCAAGATTCTTCATTACCACATCCGACTTGCCTCGAATCTCATCTACAACCAGTGCGACGCGTTGCCCACCAGCGTTGATAAACAACAACTGGGCCTTATCATCAAGGTTACTTACCGACAGCGACAAAATCTGGGAAAGCATCGTCAACGTATACATGTCATTCCTCACCAGTACGGCAGGACGACCTGCAAATGTCGTGCGTTTGAAATTATCCAGGCGTCCTATCGCCTCGACCATAACCGTCGGAATGGCAAATTGCTGCCCACCGGCTTTGACCATCATAGCACTTTGGATCGCCAGGCTGGTTGGAAACTTCATGGTAAATGCCGTCCCTTGACCAGGCATGGATTCGACTTCCAGCGTGCCTCTCAAACGTGATACACTATCGCGCACAACGTCCAGACCTACACCACGGCCGCTTTCTTCGCTTAACACCTCAGCGGTAGAGAAACCTGGACGGAAGATCAGATCTACCACATCATTATCACTGAGCACTTGATCTGGACGAATCAATCCACGACTCATTGCCGTTTTACGCACGCGCTCAGGATCAATACCAGCACCATCGTCACGTACGGTGATTACCACCTGGTTACCTTCATATGCCGCGGACAACTTAATTTGACCGGCTGGCGGCTTACCCTTCATGACCCGTACTTCCGGTGTCTCAATGGCATGGTTCACAGCATTACGCATCAAGTGCAGCAATGGCCCGGCAATCTCTTCATTAACCGTGCGATCGACCTCTGTATCCTCTCCTTCGAGCAGGAACGCAAACTCTTTATGCTGCTTGAGCGCTACTGCGCGAGCAGCGCGATAGAGACGCGGAGTCATCGTCGAGAGAGGCACCAGGCGGGCCTTCATGAGGCGATCCTGGAAGGTCGTATTCAGGCGATTTTCACGAGCAAAGACACCTTCACACTCACGAATAACCGTATCCATCTCCGCGCTTAGCGTCGTCATATCCGAAATACCTTCGCTCAAGCCACGAGCAAGCTGATGGAATTCAGTGTAACGGTCTAACTCCAGCTCATCAAAGTCTGCCAGGTGAGATGGCTCAACATGCCCCTTATTTCCATTGCCTGTGGAGCCATAACCTATATTGCGCCGGCCTTCACCCGGCATAACTTGCACAGAGCGGCCACTTGGTAGAGTCGCCGCCTCAAAGCGACTCTCCAGCTTCTGACCCACATCCCTCAGGCGCGTACTACTTACTCCCACATCTGCCACCAGGCGATTGAGGCGTTCAATACGCTCCTCTAGGATACTGCGGTTGACCAGCATTTCACCAAAGAGATTGACCAGTTCGTCAAGTTTTTGTAGAGGTACACGCACGCTGAGATCGCCACGAGCTCCACGCTGAGCATTCGTCTCAGCCTGCTGAGCACCTGTTACTACCCCACCTACAGTGGTATTACTAGCCACTTCATCATCTACATCCAGGTCGTCTTCGTTGCTATCTACGGTCGGTCTATGCTCGCCAAGCAATTCTGCATAGCGAGCACGCAGTGTCTGCACTTTTGCCTCGTCACTTGCCGGGTTACCCTTAGCTGTAATGAGTTGATCAAGGGTCTCTGCCGTGTCAAGAATCAGGCTAAGGACCGCAGACGAAACTGTAGTGGTACCCTCCATAACACTATCGAGCAAATCTTCTGAAATATGCGAGAGATCAGCAATAGCGCGGAAGCCCATCATGCCCGCTGCACCTTTGAGTGTATGAGTAGCGCGACGTATACCCTGAATAAGCTCGCGATTCGAAGGTTCCTTCTCGAGGGCAGCCACATGCATACTGATCGTTTGCAGATGTTCCTCCGCCTCCAGGCGGAAGATTTCCGCTGCCTCTTCACCAAAGTCTCCAGTAAACGCCGATGCGGATGAAGCAGGCTGAGTAACAGAAGCAGGTTGGGAAGGCGTCACAGGTGCAGACGCTACCGGTGTAGATGGAACCGGAAGTGTATAGGGAGCTTCACCTCTCGGCATATTAAACGCAGCTAATCCTGTTGCCTGCCGCGCCTGGTCCACAAAGTTCGACGTGCGAGGCCCTATTGGCTCAGGAGGCATAAGCGATTGTTGCAAGCTGGGATTTAAGATATCTCCTGTACCCGCAGTTATCAGATTGAGAAATTCCTGGCGAACCTGAATCTCTATTTCGCTACGTAAGCGCAACTCAATTTCTTCAGGTGTTTCAAAATTCTCCAGACCAGTGACACTTTGCTGTAATTGTTGCTTAGCCTCAAATTCTTTACGAACTTCGCTACGGATCTGCTGCTCCAGCTCGGAGCGCGCTGCTAATGTTTTCGCACGATTCTCGTATTCTTGATGTATTTCCTCGCGAATACTAATCTCATATTCACGGCGCAGTTCCTCACGCACCTGGGCTTCGATCTCAGCACGAAGCGTTGCAGGATCACCACGTCGCTCAAAAGTCACACGCTCACGTACATCGGCGCGATCTTGTAAGCGCTGCATCTCCCATGGTGTCCACCCCGCCTCCTGCGCAAGCATATAGGCAGCCCCATTAGCTTGAGCCTCGCTCTGTTGGAACGCTTTTCCGCATGCCTCTAAAGAAGTAGACAATTGTGCCAGAATAGTACGGAGCTGGTCATCTGTCATCTCCGCACCGCCCGTCACTATCTTCAACAGATCAAGCACCTTCTTGAGCTTCGTGTTCGACGCCCACATGACGGATAGGGGCAGGTAACGGCGTACATGCTCGGGACTATTGCGTAGATTGAGGCCCATCACTTGACCAGCCCAATCCTCCATACGGTCAAGGGCGTCTTTAGAACCATCCAGAAAACCCTTAAACTCTTTACGCTGATCCTCAACAATAGATATAGCTCCACGCAGTTGGTTAACCAATTCCTTGAGCGAGACCGTTTGGGCAGCGAGAGATTGCGTCTCCTCTTGCATCTCCGCATATACATGTGGAAACGAAGATACGCCAGTATCATCTTGCGCCACATCTGACTGCCTGACTGGTAACTGCTGCTCGTTACCACGTATTGCAGCCCTCAACGGATATACAGGTTCTTTTGTATCCTGCGTCATCGGCAGTTGCAGTGGGGGGGTAACTGGCACATTGTTCTGTACGACCGCGGAGAGTGACGGCGACACCGGAGCATCATTTTGAACAAATGGAATGTGTGCAGGCAACGCCGGTTCGTCTTTCTGCCCAAAAGCGCCACTGGTGGGATCTGCTACCGGCACATCATTTTGCGCAAAAGAAGTGCGCGTTGTAGCAACTAACATTTCTAAAGCGCTTGGGCTGATCTGCTCAGAAACATGCGGTGTTTCAAACTGAGCATGTTGTTGTTGCTTGACTTGAGCCTCATTATGGGTCTCATGAAAAGCAGCAGGAGCTGGCTCTTCAGGCCAGCCAATATCTTCTCCATTCACCGTCGGAGTTGTGCGAAAGGATGCCAATACTTCATCAATCGATGGCATCACAGCTGAGCTAGACGCAGGCATTTCGCTTGGCAGAGCAGCTGAATTTGTCCTCGCAAGCTCATTACTCACACTACCATTGCCTACTTGCTGAACTCCACCATTATCGATTAAGGCACGGTACCGAACATAATCAGCGTCATCTTCCGCTATTATTGCATCTTCATCAACACCTTCACGAATACCTTGCACAAGGCGATGCATCCTCGCCAATGAACGTTGTAAAAGTCCAAGTGTAGGTGCATCGAGGGAGGCTAATCCATCTAAAACATCTCCCAGGATATCTTCCATGCCATGAGCCACGTGGGCTAACCCCGGGAAATCCATCATTGAAGCAGAACCGCCAATAGTATGAGCACGGCGGTAGGTCTCCTCAACAGCCTCCATGTCGATAGGTGTTCCACCAGATGATGACCGTGCCAGAAGCTCAAGGTTAGCCTCTATCTCCGGCAAATAACTATTCACCTCTTCGATAAACGAATCGAGGACTGATAGTTTATCAAATGAATTCGACATGCTGCACGTACCCACTTATTCTAGCTACACGTCACGCTATTGCAGGGATCCTTGTGTACCCACCCAACCCATCTCCTAAACTTTTATAATCAGTTTATTTCCCACCCCAAACACTTGTTTACACAAAGATCCCCTACAGAGAACGAACGCCTAACTCGCTTTGCTATTGACCAAATTGTCCATTATTTGGAAATGGAGGCTGGTCTTGACCAAACTGTGATTGACCTTGTTGTGTCCCTCTTTGCCAGTGCTGGCGAGAAGCCTGGTTTTGCCCTGGCTGCTGCGATGGCCCGGATGGCTGTGAGGGCGGGATTTGACCAGGGGGAGGAAACGCAGCCTGACCCTGATTCCCATATCCTGTTGCACCATTATATTGTTGTTGCTCACCAAAACTTTGTTGATTATCAAAACCACCAAAATCGCCATAACCCTGCTGGTTCGCAAATGATTGCTGATTGCCAAAGCTTCCCTGAACACCAAAGTCCTGCTGGTGCTGCGGAGCAAATCCTTGTCCTTGCCCGTTATAACCCTGAGCATTTGCAAACGATTGCTGACCATTAAAGCCTTGTTGTCCGCCAGGCGACTGTTGGCCGTTGTTGAAACTCGGCGCATTGCCAAATGATTGTTGCCCGGCAAAACCTGGCTGGCTTACAAAAGCTTGTTGACCACCATAACCCTGGTTTTCAAAACCTGGCTGGCTTACAAAAGACTGTTGACCACCATAGCCCTGGTTTTCAAAACCTGGCTGGCCGGTAAAAGCTTGTTGGCCAAAATCTTGATCATTATAATTAAACGATCCAGACCGTGCACTTAAGGCAACAAGTGACCCAGAACTACCAGGCTCTGGCAAAGGGGGGAAATTCCCCGCGAAGTTTTGGTTCCAATCGCCATCGCCACCCGGACCTAGCGCGGGCGAGAAGAACTGACCACCATTTCCTCCATGAAATTCAGCAACAGAAGTCAACTGAACAAACGCGCCTGATTCACCACTGCGATCCGGTAAACGGAATGTAGATACCGAAGCACGCAATTGATCCGACAGTTCAGCTAGATAGCTAACACTACCAGCAGCTTCCTGGGTACCAATGTTTGTCTGACGGGTAATATCTGAAATCTGGCTCATTGCCACGGCCACTGCTTCAGATACCGAGGTCTGATCATTTGCAGCACGAGCGATGCTTTCAATCATCTGTGCCTGGCGTTCTACTGCACTATAGATGGAGTTAAGCGAGCGTCCGGCTTCATCTGCCAACTGCGAACCTTTAACAACTTCCTGCGTACTGTCTTCCATAGCCACTACCGCTTCGTAGGTATCACCTTGAATACTCTTAACCAACGTAGCGATACGCTTGGTAGATTCAGTTGAACGCTCCGCAAGGAGGCGGATCTCATCAGCCACAACCGCAAATCCGCGTCCGTGCTCACCTGCCATAGCGGATTGAATAGCAGCGTTCAGTGCAAGCAGGTTTGTTTGATCGGCAATATCTTCGATGATACGTACGATTTCACCAATTTCGTTAGAGCGCTCACCAAGACGCTTGATCTTCTTCGAGGTCTCCTGGACGTTCTCTCGGATGAGCAGCATACCTTCAATCGTTTGACGTACGGACTGTTGACCACTGCTAGCATTGCGCAATGCTTCCTGTGCCACTTCCGCACTTAACTGCGCATTACGGGCAACGTTTTGAATGAAGACAGCCAGCGCTTCTACGGCTTCGGTTGTCTGCGAAATTTGGGCCACCTGGGTTTCAGATGCCTGGGCCAATTCGGCCGAGCGATCCAGAATACGCCGCGTAGCGTTAGTCACCTGTACAGCAGTTGTCTGAACGCGTCCCACAACTTTCGCAAGTTCCTCAATCATGTAGTTAAAAGAGTCAGCTAGAACACCGAGAGTATCAGGCGTTACTTCCGCTTGAACCCGCAAGTCACCATCACCAACAGCACTGACTTCTTGTAACAACTTTTCGATCTGCGCTTGCAGAGCAGCTGCATCATTACCACTAGAACCAAAAGATGCACCACCCTGAGCGACACCCGGATTATCGAGCAGAGCATTCAGCGTAATAGCAAGCATGGCGAATTCATCATCACCGTTCACTGGTGCACGTACGGTTCGATCTCCGCCTGCATAATCACGACAAACATCAACATGTGCAAGAAAACGATCTTTAATCTTACGCTGAACATAATAATTGGCAGTTAATACACCAATTAAGATTGCAATTGCATAGGCAAAAACCCAGAGTGCAAAAGTGGTAGCATCACTACTCTGTAATTGTAATTGCCGTGATACAAAATATCCAAAGAAAGCAATGAGAACAACTGGAATACCCGCTGAAAACCCTAGTCCCATGAGCATCAGGGTGTTCACAGTCATTCCGCTACCGTTACGATCAGGATTCATCCGCCAGGCCTCCTGTGTGTGAAAATACATCCATAAGAAGATTTTATTATTCTAGGGCCTCATAACGCTGCATCTTGTCGGAGAAAAGCAGACGCGTCGCATCCAACAACACAATCACACGCCTATCGAGCACAGCACTTCCTGAAGCATAGGAAATAGCCCATTGTGGAATATTGGTCTGGCGTGCACTTATGTTGGTGATAGCAGAAGCAGGGATTGGAGTCATGTCACTGACTCCATCAACGACTAGGCAGATCACCATTTCGTTATATTGCACCGACAATAAGCGAGTGCGAGGATTATACGGAAGCGGCTCCATGTCCAAAAACATACGTAAATCAACTACCGATGCAATAGAACCGCGCAAATTAATAACTCCGCTTACCCATGGTGCGACATTGGGCACAGGAGTAACATCTATCAGGCGTTCTACACCCTGAATATGTTCAGCTTTAAGAGCACATTCGCACTCCAGGAGGGAAAAAACAAGATATTGCTCACCAGCCACAGCATTTGGTTGCGCTCCTGTAAGGGCATTATCTGTACGCAATTGCGTAATTTGGGCAAGCTGCGACTCTAATGCAGATACGGAAGCCCGAGCACCAACCATGCTATCGCGCGCATCAGGACGATTCCCAGCTGAGGTCGATGCTCCTGAATGCTGCGCAGCTGCCATAGCCCGAGCCTGCGCTAACATAATTTCACGTTGCCGCGTCGTTAGATTATCGCTAGCCACTAAAGATACTCCCTTGGGCGAAAACCAAAGCCGCCCCTATCTACTCTGTTCTAACGGGTGAGGTACCCACAGGATACCTCACTTCCAGTTAGACAAGACGCCGCACACTAGCTACTAATTCGTCAGTATTAAACGGCTTGGTCATATACATATCCGCGCCTTGCCTCAATCCCCAGGCTCTATCCACAGGGGTGTTTTTACTCGTTAGTAAAATTATCGGTATATGTTTGCTCGCATCTAAACTTTTGAGTTTTCTACATAATTGAAAACCATTTTGCTTTGGTAGAACCACATCCAATACAATACAGTGTGGGTGCTCTTTGAATACTTTTTCTACAGCTTCGTCACCATCAACAGCAGTAACCACATCAAATCCACTGTTCCGCAGCGGCGTTACAATCATAGCCAGCTCGGTCCAACTATCATCTACTACAAGGATCTTCTGCCCTGACATCTCATTATACCTTTCCAGACAACCAAACACGCCAGTGTAATGGGAAAAAAAGGCTATGCACCGGTGCATTTATACCTATTGATCGAAATATCAGCGCATAGGTATAAAAAATACGACGACTAACCGCGACGACGTAAGCGAGTTCGCATACCTTCTTGTTGAGGGGGCATACGCTCCTGCCAGTTAACAAGGTGCTTTTTAACAGTTTGCACTAATTCCGCTGAATCGAAAGGCTTCGTAAGATATTCCGTCGAGCCCGCAAGTCGACCCCGCATCTTGTCGAACAAACCATCCTTCCCACTGAGCATAATAATAGGTATTTGACGAAACTGCAAGTTTTTCCGAATTATCTGGCAAATATGGTACCCATCCATACGTGGTAACTGGATATCTAACAGTATAACAGCCGGCATTTCATCCGCGACCGAGGTGAGAGCACTCAAACCATCGCTGGCAGTAATCACTCTAATATGCTCCCGTTGCAGAGTCATTTGGACGATTTTTCGCACTGTGGGACTATCATCCACAACTAATACTGTCGGCTCAGTCATTTAGATCGATCTCCTTCGTGATTCTGTTGATCTACCAGGGTTCCCTTCACTCCCAGGAATGCCATTCCAGTTTTGCGCCAGCCCGACAGATGCCGGTTGTGTTGTATTACGCCCATAATTTAATTGAGTATTGCGATACGCACGATATACCTGGTATTGCTGAATTTCCTGGTCGATTTCGGTCAAAAATGCCTTCCAGGCCACATTCAAATTACGGCCTGTATGCGAATTCCCCACTTCATCACGCAGCAAATCGGCAAATATCATGCGTAGAAACGCAGCAAGTCCGAGCACTGCTTCCCAATAAAATTCCTCCAGTTGCTCCCCTTTTACCAGCTTATCCAGAGTAAGTATACTGGTACAATCAAGCTTGCCGTTCGCAAATTCAGCTGTCTCCAGGATAGGATACTGCTGCTTTGACAGGAGTTGTAAGTGGCGGGAAAAACGGCGCTCTAAATAACGCACGATTTCAGGAAAGGGCACTTGTCCGCGCCCGCGCAAGTTCTTAGCATATATCCCGTGATGGGTGAGAAGACCATTGATACACTCGGCAAGCACATTCACAAGCCCAAGCAGATGTTGTTCAGGGTTAGATGACTGTCGCTGGCGGGCGAGCAGGGTTTGGCAGCGTATAATCAAATCCGAGAGATCCTGTTGCAATTGGGTTTCCAGGGCGGTGTCAACTACTTCAATCAGGCGCATTTCTAGCAAACGATTCATGATACGCGCAACACGCGCCTCCGGTGTCATAAGCACCAGGGCAATTGCCTGGAGAGGTAGTTCTCCATTAGAGAGACAGAGAACCTCAATATACTCCTGGCTTAACCCCAGGCTGCGGACATCATTGTTCACCTCAGGTAACCAGCGAGCAACAGACGTGCGAGTTAGATGCGTCTCGCCCATCTCCTCCCATTCATCGGCCTGGCGTAGTGCCTCGAGAAGCATCGAATCAATATCGAGAGGCTGCATCCGGTTTTCCATGGGCACCAATTGGCGATGGAAAGCAAAACGCCCATCCACCCAGCGCAAAGCATGGCTGATTGATTGCGTAATCGCAAATTCCAACCGCTTCTGCATTTCAGCACGTGCCATCCAGTTTCGTTCAACCATCATAGATAACGCCACTTGAGTATTACCGCCTGAATATTCGCGTAAAGCCTGGGCACGCGGGGGATCAAGCCTGTTAACAAGACATAGCATGAAAAGCAAATCGGGCTGGTATATGCCCTCTTCCCGCAACGCCACGATTTGACCTTTACGCAGGCTAATTGAAAGTGTTTCTGGGCCCGAATGCACAAATAACGTTCCCGTTTTTCCACTCAGTGCAAGCATTTTTAGGATGGATTGGAGGCCAAGTGTTTGTAAATCACCATCCATGATACGATCTTGCTGCTCCATTGTTCTTAATCAATCCTTTCCCAGGCAAGCGTATAGGTCCTTGTTTCATATCCAGACGTTCCGGCGCTTTGCGCCTTCCGTTCATCTTCTATTACACAGAATCAAATATTCTTCCTCCATTGCTACATGCTCAGTAGGCACAGCTAGCTGAAGAAAGAACCTGTGCAGACTATATTCCTCCACTCTCTTCACACATACAATACACAATATCCCCCATATAACAGTGTACGTCAAAATGAATTAGGTCAATATAAAGAAATCACCTCAAGATATTAAAATTGTATTAAATATTTTGCATTTCTACCGCGCCTCGAAATACATAGCCTATACCAGGCTCCGTCAGAATATAGCGCGGGCGCGAAGGTTCTACCTCAACCTTCAGTCGCAACTGACGCACATAGACCCGCAAGTAATCAGCCTCCTCCCCATATTCCGGTCCCCAAACTGCACGTAATAATGTACGGTGTGTCAGTACCTTACCTGCATAAAGCATTAACTGGCGTAATAGCTCAAACTCGGTAGGCGTCAAACGTACCTCTTGTTGACCCGCACGAACCTGTCGTCTCAATACATTCATAAATAAATAACCATCATCGCTCTGTAAAATATCTGGTTGCATTGAAGTTTCACCTACGCCTGTCTCCATCAAACTCGCTCGCCTTAGACAGGCCCGCACCCGCGCTTGCAGCTCATCATTACTGAATGGTTTTGTCAGATAATCATCAGCTCCCAGGTCCAGAGCTTCGACTTTTTGTTTTTCCTCGGTGACCGCCGATAACACTATGATGGGCGTCTGGGCCCATGTGCGCAGTTGCTTACATACATCCAGGCCATTCAGCTCACCTGGGAGACAGAGATCAAGCAAAACCAGGTCAGGCTGGTGCATGTGCATTATATCTATCGCCTGACGCCCATCTTCCGCCACCAGCACATCGTAACCATTGGCAGTGAGACTCCGCCGAAGCATACGTTGGATCGGTGGCTCATCATCAACCACAAGAATGCGCTTGCCTTTGGCTTTCATTACTGCTCCTCCGGGGGCGCAATAAGCTGGCTATCACCAGATGACGCATAATAAGATGAAGGAAGCGAATCAGAGTCCCCCGCTAGCCGCTGATCGGAAACAAGCGAGTTATCATCACTCACTTCAAGCATAGGCGATGATACACTATAGCTGTACATAGGCAAAGTGAAAACTACGTATGAGCTATTTCCATCAGGCGTGCCTTCCACACCTATTTGACCTTCATGTGCCTCAATAATACCTCGCGAAATAGCCAGGCCAAGACCACTGCCACGTAAATTCAATCCATAAAATGCCTTAAAAATACGCTCACGTTCATCAGCCGATGTCCCATAACCTTGACCAATAATTTTTACCCGCAAAAATCGTTGCACAGTCTTATCTGTGGTCCCGTATACACTATCTATATAGATGTAAACCTCAGCATCGGCTGGACTGTGATTAGCTGCATATTCTATAAGATGGGTAAAAACCCGCTCCAGTTGCACATAGTCAGCATAAATGACCGATACATCCTTCTGAATATCTGTCTCAAAAGATCGCCCGCCTAGTGTGCGCTCAAGGCGGCTAAGCGTACCATCCACAATTTCAATAACGTCACACCATTCTTTATGCAGAACCAGTGCACCCATTTCAATACGTGATAACTCGACAAGTCCGTTCACTAGCGTATCCAGGTGATCCGCTTCAGCACTCACCTCTTCAAGGATTTCTTGTCGTGTCTGCTCATCCCACTCCAGTTCGGTCTGTAAAAGGCCCGTCACACCCGCTTTTATCGTCGTCAGCGGAGTACGTAATTCATGTGATACAGAGGAAAGCAGCGCTGATTTATTCTTCTCGTCACGTACCTGGGCAGTGACATCCTGAACCTCGAGGACATTCGCCTTCAATATGCCCTGTTGATTGCACAGAGGATAGCGAGCCATCTGGTAGTATTGATCACTGAAAGCGCCATCCGTTATCAAAGCAGCGCGTGACGTATATTCACCCTCTTGCCTTGTAGTCGAGTCGTCATCTTGTCTATGGGCAGGTGGGTACAACGGTAGACCATCTTGTGCACTTTCCCGGCGGTGAACAGGCTCTGCTGCGAGTATACAACGCAAATCCTTTCGGAACACGTTGCCCTGGCTGAAATCCTGTAAATACGTCCGCACCTCTTCTGCATTTCGTATCCGAGGCATCAATTCCACAAAAACATCTTCTATTGTGCTCTCTGGCACAATATCAATATGCAGGCCGCAGAAAACCTTGGCAGCAGGATTCATATAAAAACACAGACCATTAAGATCTATCACAAACCAGGCGTCTTTCATATGGTCTGGCGATTGCTTTAACCGTGTCAATAAACGATCTAACTCACCCAGCACTTCCGCACGAGCCAACGCTGCCTCAGCAGTTTGCGTAAGTAGTGCAAAGCTCGCTTCCTGCACAGGCGCAATGCGCTGCAGCGCCTCTCCACCTTTCCCATTCACCAGCGCGTCATCTTCAAATACTTCCGGTAAAGAAGTGTTTCTCTGCGGCTTCATACTGAGCCCTAAAGGCCCGGCATCTACATCAGACTCTCCCTGGAACGTGGCATGCAACATAACCTGGAAATCACGCTCACTGCGCGTCAATAGATGGTCACTGATAAAATGCAACAGGCTACTAAAATCGACGCCAAATGTTTGTTGAGCCTCCTGGCGCACACGCTTGAGCAACTCTTGCTCGTCCATGTTCTGCCCATAAGCGTGCTCTAATTGTTCGATGGCTTTTTGAAAACGACTCCGTTGGTGGGCAGACTCAATGAGCATACCATTATGGATAGCAATCGTAGCCTGGCTCGCAAAAAGACCAAGAATATCAGATTTAAGAGGTGTAAAACCACCTGCCTCAGACGAACATAATAGCAATGCCCCGTACACCGTTGTACCTGACACTAATGGATAGCTGAAAATAGAACGTATTCCAAGTTCCGTCGTAAAAACACTACTATCAGGGAAGCGCTCATCTATACTGATATCGTTTGAAACGCGTGCCTGGCGATGACGCAAAGTATAACCAATGATGGTCCGATCAGTTAAAGCAGCCTTCACACGTATGAGCTTTTGTAATTTCTGTGGATCTAAACCCGTCTGGGCCTCCAGGCGTAATGAATGCTCATGTTGATCCAGGGTAATTATAGCAGAGGCAAGACGTAAAGCATTTGCAATACCATCCACAATTTGACGAAGAATAGAAGAAAGATCCATCTCTTCTGAAGCTAGAGCACTGGATACTCCCTTGAGCGCCTGGCGTTGACGATCTTGAATCTCTGCACTTCCACCCATTTGAGCACTCTCAATAGCAGCCGCCAGTACGCGCACAACCGCAGCTATCAGACGCTGCAATGTCTCGTCAGCATAGGTATCATGGATGGTACTACCAAGTTCAAGCGTGCCCAAAACCTGTTCACCCACCACAAGAGGAGCAATAAGTATGGCTCGCAGCTGAGGGCACGCACTCAGCGCGTCTCCACACTTGGCAGGTAATCCATCTAAACCATCGGGGTAGTTTTCTATAATTGTTACAGGAGCAAGCAATTCACGCTCAACCATTGAACCCGTCAGCGGATGCAAATGATGTTGCGCAACCCAATTTCCAGACTCGCGCTGGCAAACCGTCACTCGTACAGCCTGGCGATCATGTCGCAACAAGACCACGCCAAAAACGTCGAAGGGGATCGCAGGCTCTAGTTCCGCGGCTAATTGAGTATAATCAGGTTTTGTCCCGCGTACACTTGAAACAATACGTGCGACACGTTCGACGATGCTAGATTCTTGTAGTGTAGGAGTCTGAGCTCTCGCCTCCATCAAATCCCTCTATATCTAGCGCAACGATCACCAGGAACCAAATAAAAATACTGCGATCTTCAATCCCACAGGTGTATTTCCCTACTGAATATGCTATACTTGACCAAGGTTTGAAAGAGATGTCCACCCACCTAGCTGCCTGCTTACTTGAACCTCCACAGTATAGCACAAATAAAAAAGCAGAACAATCCATAAAAGTACACTTTAGGACAACTTCTGCACCACAGCTTTAGCACATCACAAAATTGTTATTGTCCCCAAGTGCTTTTATTTACCGAAAAAAAGTATACCATATTTGCATAAGGCAGGGTCAATACTAATTATTATCCATCTACTATTCTGCTACTGGCATTCGCAGCATGTAAACCATCTTGATACCCTCTCGCATCATCCTGAGATCCCTATTAAGGATACTCCATGTCTTACTTCTGCTTAACATAGAGATACAAAAGTCTATCGACTACTAGCCCAAAGGTCCCAAGTCTATGTAGTATACGTATACCCTACCAGGTCCTTATCTGCTTCATGAGTACTTGAAGGGACTCATAATAAGTTTTGCCAGCGTCTGAATAGTTGTGACACATTTCATATTCAAAGGCTCAGGCATGATAGTATAATAAACTCCAGTCTTATAAATATCTTCTTATGTGAATGTTTACAAGTTTTTTTAGCCTTTCGCATCATCACTCTTTGGCCCAGATTTTGGTACGGATGCACGTTATGCAGCAAAAATAGAGAGAAAAGCGTAGCAATACAAAGAAGCAACACAAGTGAAAAGACGAATAAACGATGGAAGAATTACTTAAAGTATATTTACTAGGCCAGTTTCGCCTGGAACGTCTTACTCATGGAGAGCGACAAATTGTTACCCATCCATTCTGGCAGCATCGGCATGTGCGCACACTCCTCGGGTATCTCTTAAGTAGTGCTGGACGCAGGCGAGGCAGAGAACAGGTTATGGAAGAACTCTGGCCTGACCTTGATCTGGAAAATGCAGCCAACCGTTTGCATAGCACCGTACACCAACTCAGACATTTGCTTGAACCAGACCTCGCTCGCCCTGCTAATTCTCGCCTTCTACATGTCGAACCTGACGTACTCATACTTGCTGACCATAACACTATTTGGACTGATATAGATGCCTTTGAGGCCCTCAGCAAACAAGCACACACTACATCTGATACGCTACGCATCGAAAAGCTATTGGAGGAGGCTGTCGCATTATATGCGGGCCATTTTCTCCAGGAAGAACCTTTTTCAGAATGGGTACTGACACGCCGGGAAGTGCTTCAGCGCATATGGATTGGCCTTGTACTTGACCTGGCAGATCAGCGTACAGCGCTAGGTGCCCTCACGCAAGCTATAGATGCCCTGATGCCCTTGCAGGCCGCCGACCCAACCAACGAAGCAGCCGCGCGCCGCCTGATGTTCCTCCTGACTCGCCTTGATCGACGGAACGAAGCCTTGCATGTCTACCAACACCTGGTCAGAGCCCTCCAGGAAAACTATGGTATCACTCCTCTGCCCGAAACTCGCGAGCTATTTGAAACCGTCCGTGGAGGAGATACTTCCACTACAAACGCTGCACCTTCCCATGTATCTGATAACCTGACCATCCACAAGGCCAATAGGTCCGCTGGTGTACAAGAACCAGTAGTTCAGAGACAACCCCGTACGCCTCAGCAAATTGGTCGCAGCCACCAGAGTCCTCTTGTTGGACGCACGGAAGAACTTGCCTTGATGCGCCACCACGTTTTTGCTGTAGAGCAACACCTTTCATGGCATGATGCATCCCAACAACATACACACGCCCCGGTTGAAGCGGATCCCCATGTCCATTTCTTACTCCTGCAAGGTGAGGCAGGTATAGGTAAAACACGTCTGGCCGAAGAATTAAGCCGCGCAGCCAATCAACGTGACTGGTTGGTCGCATGGAGCCATGCTTATGAACAAGAACGTGATATTCCCTATCGTCTCTGGATCGATATATTGCGCAGTCTCATGGCCAGCAAACATAGTCTATGGCAGCATCTCTTGTCGAAAAGTACTACCAAATCACGTGTGACCAGCGATCACCTGCACCATCTTTGCGTACTTTTACCTGAGCTACAACAGATGCTGCCCAGGGGTACTGTTCTTCCCTCTTTACTTTCAGATCAAGATCAATTACACCTGTGGGAAGCAACCCACCACCTGCTTTTAAGCCTGTCTAATAACGAACCTCTCCTCATTGTACTTGATGATCTACACTGGGCAGACGATAGTAGTCTGGAGTTGCTGGCCTATCTCGTCCGTCGATTTCATAGCCAGGCGTCCCATCGCATCGTCCTCATCGGTACATGTCGCGATAAAGAGCTGGAGCCAGGCTCTCCTTTACCTACGCTGATTGCTAATCTCCAGCACGAACAAGCGCTGAAGATATTACATGTGCAGCCGCTTACCGCTGCGCAGATCGGTACGCTTGTCGCGCCATTACCACAAGCAGTCGTTCAGCATATTCAGACTCAGGCGGGAGGCAACCCATTTTTTGCTGAGGAATTAGCCCGCTACTCCTCCAACGATATGCCTGCAACTGCTTATCCCCTGGACCCGCTACTGGCTACATCCTCATACCCGGACCAACTTCCCGAAACTATCACCGCTGCGCTCGATCGTCGCGTGAGCAATCTCAACCCCGCTTGCCAGCGTTTGCTCAGTCAGGCCGCGATTTTAGGGGGTCCTTTTGAGTTGGGCTTGCTGCATGCCATGGAACTGGGCTACAGCGAGGAAACCCTGCTCCATCTGCTGACCGAAGCTCTACAAGCAGGTATACTGACTGAAGCCCCGGGCGGGTTGCGCTTGCTGTACCATTTCTGGCATCCCATCATGATGAGTCATCTCTACGAACAAATGTCAGCTGCCAGGCGCAGGCAATTGCATCGCAAAGCAGCACAAGCGCTGCAACAATTGTATCAGGAACATGCAGAGGAAGGAGCAGCAGCTATTACCCAGCACCTGCTCAAAGGTGCAGGAACGCCCCAGCACATTGCCCATTACGCTGAACTCGCGGGTAATCGCGCCTACACGCTTTCAGCCTATACCGAGGCAGAGCACTACTACCAGTTGACCATCGACCAACGCACAGCCAGCAAACTCCTTTCCCAGAACAACCAGCATGCCGATCTCTCTGTTCCAGAGGAAGAGCGGCTTCACCTGGCCTTTCTCCTCGAACGCCTTGGCGAATGCAAAATGATCCAGGGCAACTACGACGAAGCTTACCACCTCTATGCCCAGGTCCTGGAGTCTCGTAGTCACCAGGCACCTCTCTCCCCCACCGATTACCACAGAGAAGCACAGATCCAGGCCCTGCTCTGGTATCAGATGGGACGCGCCCAGCGTCATGCAAACAACTTACATGGCGTACAGTTCTGTAATGAGCGTGGTGCCCAGATCCTCCGTGAAGCCGGCGTAACAGGTGGCGTAGCCTGGGCCTGCCTGCGTCTGCAATATAGTAATAAGTGCTATGATGAAGGGAAATATACCGAAGCGCGTCAGGCAGCCCAGGAAGCCGTGAGCTTATTTGAAGCAGCCCAGTTGCAGAAACCGGCCAATCATACCCAATTACCCTCTTCACACTCCACACGCACACTCCAAACCATTGAAGGCGACCAGAGTGAGCTTGGCGCTACCTACGAGATGCTTGGCATTATTGCAGGAACCATTGGGCAAATACCCGCAGCCCTGGAACATCTACACCGGGCGCTGGCGATTTTTGAACAGCAAAACAACGTCAGGTCAACAGCCAACGTATGCAATAATATCGGTGGCGCGCTGATGCTGACCGCTGAAAACACCTCCGCTGTGCCTTTTTTTCAACGTTCACTCAGCCTTGCCGAACGTGTGGGTGATGTCCCCCTTGAAGCGACTGTCTGCATTAATCTTGGCGAATTGGCAGACTTTGGCGGCAAATTAGCCACAGCAGAGATATGGTACAGGCGCAGCCTACAATTGTCAGAACGTGTAAACACTCGCAGCGATATATGTTACGCCTGTTGCACTCTAGCAGCAAACTGTATGCATCAGGGAAACGTTAGCGATGCCTTTACAACTGCACGCCGCGCCCTGCTCATTGGACGAGAGATCCAACATCCACCTTTGATTGGCCAGGCCCTCATTACGCTTGCCTCCTTACGCACTATCATGCTAACAGAGCTACAAAGTCAACGTCGCCTGCAAGACACTGAAGCAGCCTTCCCTGGCCGACTCAAGCGCGTCCATGCAACCCTACGCCATGCCCTCGCCCTTAACGGCCTGCGAGCTGAGGATATTGCCAGGGCTCAACTCACCCAGGCTAGCCTCTATCTGTTACAAGAGCACTGGGAAGCGGCGTACACCACAGCACAACAAACGTTGGCAGTAGCCCAGGAGCAGCACAGTATCCAATTTCTTGTTCAAGCACAACGCTTACTCGGCATCGCTCTCAGCGCAA
>WNFM01336640.1_pt1 | contig 59353 bp, 52 predicted proteins | sample 5400271 | NCBI WGS metagenome assembly WNFM01 (sample SAMN13153352, study PRJNA577476) | soil metagenome | isolation source: 60 cm saprolite on Douglas fir-dominated hillslope | place: USA:California | collected 2013-09-17
GGACCTGATCGCAGAAGTAGCGCGAGCTCTGGAACCCTATTTTCCAGACATTACCAACAAGTGGCGTGAGCAGCTCACCACGGAGTTCGGCTTTGACGGGCGCACGCTGGCAGCCGTGGAGCGCCTCACCTTAGCCGCCGGATGTTCCTATTTCTGTCACAACGATTACCCCGGATTCCAGGAGAATCTCAACTATTTTGGCACGCGTCTTTCCAAGCTGCAGGTGGATACGCGCGCGGTGGCGCGAGCTCTGGAACTTTACCAGTCGTGCTGCGAGCCCTACATTGCCGGGCTGTTTCCGGAGCGCGAAGCTGAAGCTAAAGCAGCGCTGGAAATGCTCTCATCAGTGTCATTCGTCATCATCTCGGGAGCGTACTTTGACGCCAAGACGCTCGAATCCTCAGCTCTGCTTTCCGTTCTGGATGCGGAGCTGGCGGCTGACGACCTGAGCGTGCTGCTCAAGAAGGTGCTGGACATCACCACTCAGACATTTGAGGCTTCGCTGGGAATCATTCTGCTGCGCGATGCGGAGAGCGGCACTTTGAAAGTTGCTTCTTCCGTCGGACAAGGCATGAATTTGCCCGACGATTTCAAGATCGAGATGGGCAGCGGCTTCTCAGGAAAAATTGCTGTCACTGGCGAGCCGGGAATGATCCTGGACATCAACGCGGAGACCGGATCGCTTCGTCCCATGCTGCGGGTGCAAGCCAAATCTTTGTGGGGCGTGCCTCTGAAGGCTGACGGCCAGACCATCGGCGTGATGGTGATTGGTTTTCCCAAACCTTATGAATGGCTGCCCACGGAACGAGAGTTGATGCGCGCCATCGGCGACCGCACGGCCCTGGCCATTGAACGCGCGCGTATGAACGATGCCCTGCGCGAACGCGAGCAGCGGATCGCAGAACTCTCAGGCCATCTTCTGCGCGTGCAGGAAGAAGAGCGCAAGCGCATCAGCCGCGAACTGCATGACGAAACCGGCCAGGCCCTGATGGTGATTCGCCTTTACCTGGGCATGATGGAATCAGGCATTACGGGGCGCAACGTGCGTGGAAAAATCCGCGAGACCGTCGACGTGGTGGATCGCACCATTGAAGGGATCAGGAGAATTATTGGCAAGCTTTCCCCGCTGGTGCTGCAAGAACTGGGATTGGTGGCCGCGATCCGCAAAGAAGCCAAGGATTTCGCCAAAAACACCGGCGTGAAAGCGCGGGTGATAATTGCGGACGATGTAGGCCGCCTGGCGCCGGGCACCGAGCAGGCCATCTATCGCGTGGTGCAGGAGGCGCTGCACAACGTGGCCAAGCATGCACACGCCAAGAGCGTGACCGTGCAGGTGGCGCGCGATAACCAGATGGTGCAAGTCGCCGTGGAAGACGATGGAATTGGGATTCAGACGCGGGCCAGCGCGCGCGATCAGTCGTTTGGGCTGGCCGGAATCAAGGAACGGATTGCAATGTTGGGCGGGGTTTCGCGCGTGATCTCGACCAAAGGGAAAGGAACGCGCATCGAAATAAATGTGCCTGCGGGTGAGCCGGCGCAGATCGTGGAACGCACGCTGGCGCAGGCGGCCAATGCCGCTCACAGGCCGAATTAAAGAAAAGGACTCCCCATGCCGAAGATCAAATGTTTGCTCGTAGATGACCACACGCTGTTTCGCCAGGGCGTACGCCGCCTGTTGGAAAGTGAAAGCGATTTTGAAGTTATCGGCGAAGCGGCCGACGGCGGTGAAGCCGTCGAAAAGGCGCGCGAACTGCGCCCGGACATCGTGCTGATGGATATCGGCATGCCCGGGTTGTCGTCGTTTGAGTCGGCGCGCCAGATCAAAAAGAACCGCATGGAAACCAAGATCCTCTTCCTCACCATGTATGAGGACGAAGATTATCTGGTCCAGTGCCTGGAGGTGGGCGCGTCAGGCTACGTGCTGAAAGATACCCCGGCGCCGCAGCTGCTCACGGCCGTGAAAGACGTTTACAAGGGCGGAAAATACCTGAGCTCGCAGGTGCTGGGCAAGCTGGTGGAGGATTTCCGCTCGCGCGTCCGCGATACCCGCATGCGCCCGCGCATCTCCACGCTTACTCCGCGTGAACGCGAGATCCTGAAGCTGCTGGCGGAAGGGAACTCGGTGAAAGAGATTGCCGTGATCCTGGGGCTGAGCGTCAAGACCGTGGAAGCGCACAAGTTCAACCTGATGCGCAAGCTCGATATCCACAACAAAGCTCAGTTAGTAACATACGCGATTCAGAAAAAGATCATCAAGATTCCCGTAAACCAATAAGCTGTTACCCTCCCCGCAAAGAGAACGGCGTCCGTAAAGGGCGCCGTTTTCGTTTGATCATTGCGGGATGACCGGCGCTATTTCGGCGGCTTCTCCTCCGCCGGCACTTCCTTCACACCCGGCAGGATCGTCACCGTGGAACTGAATTTCCTGTAGTTGGAAAACGTGTCTTCCTGCTCGATGGCTTCATTCTTGAACAGCGCGATCCTCGCTCCGCCATTGATATAGAACCGTCGCATCAGCCACACCTCATTGTTCAGGTGCAATTGCTGGAAGTTGAAGCGCGATCCCGGATGAATACGGAACAGAAAAAGGCCGAAGGAAATCGTGTCTGTGGCCTCGGCCTCCACGCGCACCCAGTTGTACTCTTTCTTGTCGATCCACAACTTCCCTTTGATCTTCTTCAGGATGTCGGCATGCGGCTGAGTGGGCTTGAAATCCTGGCGCGGCGTGGCTTCGATCACCCAGGTGTCCACGCCTTCCAGTTCCACTTCGCTCACAATCCGGAAGTCATAGGCGTTCACTACGTCGCGCCGGTATGAGCGCGCCTCTTGCCGCTCTTTCTTTTCCTTGTCGTGGCGTTTTTGCCGGTCTTCTTCGCTCTCCTTCCGATACTTGGCCAGAAACTTTTCCAGTTTCTCGTCTTCTTTCTTTTGCTCCTTCTCGCTGAGCGGCTTGTCGTCAACCATGATCAACTTGGAATAGTCTTCGCCGTAATAGAAGTTGATGTCGTAGGTCTTGATTTCCGTGGACTTCACGTTCCCATGCTTATCCAGGTGCTTCACCACCTGGCGATGCTGGCAGGTATAGGTGCGCGCCAGCTCCAGCGTGCGCCGGTCGATCTCGATCGCCCTGCGCATGATCTCTTTGGCATCATTCGTAGGCGGTAATTGCAGCGCCTGACTCTGAGGTAAAGCTTCCTGCACCGGGGACGCAGTTTGCTCTGCGGCCGGCGCTGGCGAACTCTGGGCCGCGGGTGCGGGAGCACCCGTCGCGGGTGCTTGTTGCAAGGCGTGTGCCGTCGGGCAAAAGCTCGCTAACAGGGCCACGCAGGCTATCTCTGCAAACCGCTTCATCATTTAGTGCAACTCGATTTCTGTTCACCAGTGTAGGCTGATTTCGCCACGGCGAACAAGAGCACTGGGCCGCCTAAAGGGCCAGCGTAGCTGCTATACTCAATCCAGCCGGTACGCCCGCCTTAAGCAAGCCCCCTTCTTGAAGGAGCAGTATGCCGACCTTTCGCTTTCGCGTGCTTTTTGTCGATGACGAACCGGCGGTTAGGATGACCAGCGCCGCTGTGCTGGAAGCTTCAGGCTATGAGGTGCTCACGGCCGCGGACGGACTGGAAGCCCTGAACACCCTTGACGAGGCCCTGCCCGATCTCATCATCTCCGATTTGCGCATGCCCAACATGTCAGGTTTTGAGTTTCTGGCCGTGGTTCGCAACCGCTTTCCGCAAATTCCCACCATCGCCGTGAGCGGCGAGTACATTACCGACAACGTCCCCGATGGCCTTCTGGCGGACACTTTCTTCCAGAAGGGCGACTACTCTGTCCTCCAACTGCTGGACAAAGTGAAAGAGCTGGTGCGCAAGGCCCCAGAACGCCCGGTGCAGGGAAAGCGCAACGTCTCTCCCATCTGGATCGCGCTCAATGGCTCCGGCCAGATCATCGTCACCTGCCCCAAGTGTCTGCGCTCGTTTGATGTTGATCCCCGCCAGGTCAACCAGGGGATGCAACAAACCTCCTGCCCGACTTGCACCAATGAGTTCACTTTTAATATCGATCATTACAGCATTCCTCAATTTTTCCAGACGTCGTAAGTCTTCTCTGCACGGGCAAAAAGAGGCGCGCGGTAGGCGCCGCTTCGCCACGGGCCAGCACCTGCTTTAGCTATTTAGGAATTTACTGGCGCTTTCTGGCGTTGCGTCTGAACCAGCACTTCCCTGATTTTGCGTCGCAAAGAGGCCGCGGTAAAGGGTTTTTGCAATACTTTATCCTGCAAGTCGGTCATTCCCTTGGCATCAATCACCTCAGCCGTGTAGCCCGTCATGTACAGGACTTTTAGCCCCGGTCGCATCGCGGTCAGGCTGGCGGCCAGGTCTAAACCATTCATTCCTCCCGACATCAAAATGTCGGTGAGCAGAAGATCAATACGTCCCTTGTGGTTCTGCGCCAGCTCCAATGCCTCCCTTCCGCTGTGCGCCTCCAGCACCCTGTATCCCGCGCTTTCCAGTTGCAAGCGGACGATTTCGCAGAGCAATGGCTCGTCTTCCGCCAGCAGAATCGTTTCTCCGCCGCCATCAGCCGCGCCCACCTCGGGTTCTGCAACCGCCGTTTCGGGCTTGCCCTCTGCTCGCGGTAGATAGATCTTGAATGTAGTACCTCTGCCGGGCTGGCTTTCCGCAACAATATAACCACCACTTTGCTTGACAATGCCGTAGACCATAGCCAGGCCCAGCCCTGTTCCTTGTCCCTGTTTCTTCGTGGTGAAAAAGGGTTCGAAGATATGGCTGAGAGTTTCCGCTTCGATCCCGCAACCATTGTCAGTGACAGAAAGCATTACGTACGGGCCAGCCATCATTGAAAAATTTTCCGCCGGCGGGCCATCGAGGATCACATTTTCAGTCGTAATCACTATCCGGCCTCCATGCGGCATCGCGTCGCGAGCGTTGACCACCAGGTTTATCACCACCTGCCCGATCTGCCCGGGGTCGGCTTTCACGTAACCCAGCCCGTTGCCCGGATGGATCACCAGCTCAACGTCGTCGCCAATAAGACGGCCCATCATGGAGCTTAACTCGGCCACGGCGACATTGAGGTCCAACACTCTGGGCAATAGGATTTGTTGGCGGCTGAAGGCCAGAAGCTGGCGGGTAAGCTCCGCAGAACGTGTAGAGGCTGTCTTGATCTGTTGCACGCTTTGCCACTCGGGATTTCCAACCGGAAGCCTCTCTAGCAGGCTCTGGCAGTGTCCCAGGATCACGCCCAGCATGTTGTTGAAGTCATGGGCAACGCCGCCGGCCAGCCTGCCCACAGCTTCCATTCTCTGCGACCGCCGGACTTGCTCTTCCAGCGAACGCCGCTCCGTGATGTCTTCCACGATCGCCATGCCGAACCAGGGCGACATTTCCGCGCCCCGCGTCAGTGAAACCGTGTTCCTTACCCAGATCAGCTTGCCATCCTTGCGGCGGTACCGTTTCTCATGCTGAAACTGCTGTAGCTCGCCACTCCACAATTGCTTGCCTAGTTCCAGATTGGCGGTGCGGTCCTCATCGTACGTTAAATCAAGGTAGGTCATTGAGCGCAGTTCTTCGCCTGTGTACCCCACCAGTTCCTGATAAGCGCGATTGGTGAGCGTGAAGAACGCGTTCTCGTCTGCCAGTGCTATTCCCACGGGTGAATCATCGAAGATGGCGCGCCAGCGCTGTTCGCTGGCCCGCAGCGTCTCTTCAGCCTGTTTGCGTTCAGTAACGTCCATCACCATTCCGGTGATCTGGACGGCTTTCCCATTCTCATGCTGGGTCACCTGGCCGCGATCGTGGATTCTGCGGACTGCGCCGTCAGGCCGGACAATCCGGTACTCCATCTCCACGATTCCGTGACTCGCCAGTGCCTTGATTTGCATGGCTCTCAGTTTTTCTCGGTCTTCAGGATGCACCAGCGCGAAAAATGCCGCGGCATTCCCGCCGAAGGCCTCCCGCATGATTCCAAAAATGCGAAGAGTTTCATCGTCCCACTCCAGGCGATCATGGAGAATGTCATATTCCCAGCTGCCCATGCCGGCAATCTGCGCCGCGCTGGATAACATGGCTTGGAAGCGCCGTTGCTGGCCTTCCGCCCGCTCACGTCCGATTTGAATCACTTGCCGGGTGCGGGCACTGTTCTCAATCAGCCATGAGATCGTTCCCATAATGAACCCTGCGACAAGAAGTCTGATCAGGCCGCTGCGGCCGATAGCAAAGCCATTGGGGGAAATGAAGTAATGATCGACAATCGCCAGTGCCGCGGCCGTTGACAACAGTCCCGCCCTTAAGCCGCCAAACCACGCTGCCACACTGGTTGAAAGATAGAAAGAGAAAAATGGGACTTGTGAACCAAGCTCAGGGATGAGAAAGTCGAAGGCGGCGGCGAGTCCGGTGAGTAACAACGCAACCCCGTATCGCACGGACGGAGGGCGAGGAAACTCGCGAGCTTGCTCTAGCTTTGTATTTTTCGCTTCCATGGCCGCTCAGGTGGAGCCTGGATCATCACAGATTCCTGGGAAGTTGCCTAAAGCCTAGCATGCGCTTTAAGAACGTTATTAGAACAATCTCTCAGATTAGGGATTTCTTAGGATTTATCGCTTACGGATGGCTCAAGTATCATCTTTTCAGTGCTCGACCTTTCTACAGAAGTCAAATTCGTCAAGGGCGTAGGCCCGCGCATCGCCGAATGGTTGGGACAGAAGAACATCTCCACCGTCGAGGACCTGCTCTACTACCTGCCCTTTCGCTATGAAGACCGCCTCAACCCGCGCGGCATTGGCGAACTGCGCGCGGGTGAAATGGCCACGGTCATCGCTGAGGTGCGCAACTCGGCCGTCTTTCGCACCCGCAACGGCATGCCTATCTTTGAACTTGTGGCCGGCCAGGGCCGCTCCACCCTCAAGTGCATCTGGTTCCACGGCGAATACCTGCGTGACCGCTTCAAGCCCGGCCAGCTCGTCGCGCTCTATGGCAAGGTGGAAGAAGGATGGAAAGGCCGCGGCCTGCAAATCAACCAACCACAATTTGAAGTTTTGGACGGCGCCGGCGAAGGCGAGCTCGACCTGGAAAGCGCCAAAGACATTGAGTCGCTCGAAGTCGGCCGCATCGTGCCTATCTATGAATCCGCGGCCAATACCAGGCTGACCTCGCGCTGGTTTCGTCGCATCATTTATGGCGCGTTGCAAAACCTGGCCCCGCAGATTCCTGATGGCGTCCCGCCCGCGCTCTGCCGCCGGCTCGATCTGCTGGACCGCCGCACCGCCTTTGAGCGCGCCCACTTTCCGCCGGAAGGAGAAGCGTTCGCCGCGCTGCAAAATTTCTCCACTCCCGCGCACCGGAGGCTGATCTTTGAGGAGCTATTTTTTCTCGAGGTCGGACTGGAACTCAAGCGCCGCAAGATGCGCTCCCGTCCGGGCATCGCTTTCGCGCTGACCGAAAGTGTTCGCCAGGCGGTTAAAAAAGTCCTACCCTTCCATCCCACGGCCGCGCAAAAGCGCGTGCTGAAAGAAATTGCGGAAGACATGCAGCGTCCTTCGCCCATGCGCCGGCTGCTTCAGGGCGACGTCGGCTCGGGCAAGACAATCGTCGCGCTCCAGGCCGCCGTCATTGCCATTGAAAACGGCTACCAGGTGGCCTTCATGGCGCCTACAGAGATCCTGGCCACGCAGCATTATTTTTCCGCGCGGCGCATTCTGGAAGACGTGGCGGGCTATCGCATCCTGCTGCTGACCGGCTCGCTTGATGAAGACATGAAACGCAGCGCCCGCCGTCATATTGCGCAGGGTAACGTGCACCTGGTCATCGGCACGCACGCGCTGATCCAGGAAAAAGTTGAGTTTCACGATCTCGGCCTGGTCATCGTGGACGAGCAGCACCGCTTCGGCGTGATGCAGCGCTTCAAGCTGATGAAAAAAGGCGAGGCCGAGCCGGATACCCTGGTCATGACCGCCACGCCCATACCACGCACGTTGGCGCTCACGCTCTATGGCGATCTCGATACCAGCGTGCTCGACGAGCTCCCACCCGGACGCACGCCCATCACCACGCGCAAAATTTCTGACCAGCGCGCCGCCGAGGTTTGGGACTTCGTGAAAAAGCAGGTCAAGCTTGGACGCCAGGCGTACGTTGTCTATCCCGTGATTGAAGGCGCTCCGGCGGAGCAGCAGGAGATGGAATTTGCCGCCGAACCCGCGGGTTCACGATCAAAGACCGGGCTCAAGGCTGCCATGCACATGTATGACGAGCTGCGAAAGAAAATCTTTCCTGATCTCCGCGTCGGCTTGCTGCACGGCCGCCTGAGCCCGGAAGAAAAAGAAGAGACCATGCGCCGCTTCAAAGCCGGAGAAATTGACGTTCTGGTTGCGACCACCGTGATCGAGGTCGGCGTGGACGTGCCCAACGCCACCGTAATGGTGGTGGAGCACGCTGAGCGCTTCGGGCTTTCACAGCTCCACCAGCTTCGCGGACGCATCGGCCGCGGCGCCGCCAAATCCTATTGCGTGCTCATGACCGGCGGCAAGGTCTCCCAGGAAGCCGAGCGCCGCCTCAATGAGATGGTGCGCACCCAGGATGGCTTTGAGATCGCTGAACTCGATCTCCAACTGCGCGGCCCCGGCGAATTCTTCGGTACCAAGCAGGCGGGCATGCCCGGCCTGCGCGTTGCCAACATTCTTCGCGATCGCCAGCTGCTGGAGTTGGCCAAAGCCGAGGCAGAAAAGCTGGTGCAGGAATCCGATCCCGAAATCAGCGTTGACGACCGCCATCGCGTGATGCAGCATCTCCGCCAGCACTGGCAAAGAAGGTACGGGCTGGTGGAGGTGGGGTAGGACTTTTTCTGGAACCCGAAGCGCAGCTCTTTCTGAAATCCCGAGCGGAGCGAGGGATCCCTATCAGCCTAAAAGTCGCACAGCCTGTTGATTTGCGTTGGATTCGTGTTCATTCGCGTGCATTCGCGGCGCCTAATCTTTGTTGCGATAGGGATCTCTCGCTACGCTCGAGATGTTAGAAAAGAGCTCGATCGTGAAATAATATTGCTTCCGATGACCACCGCCTCCAAATCCGATCTCTATCGCCTTCTCCCTTCAGTGGACGAACTGCTGAAGACCGCGGACCTTGCCGAACTCCTGGCCGACGAAGGCCAGCCGGCAGTCACCGAATCCGTCCGCGCCGTGCTGGCGAGCCTGCGAGAAGAGATCAACGCCGGAACTCTGGCAGCGCGCGAGTCGGTCGAGCTTGCGGTGGCGAACCTGCCCCAAGCTATTGCCCGCCACCTGAGCAGCGCGATGCAATTCTCTCTCAAGCCCGTCATTAACGCCACGGGAGTAATTCTGCACACGAATCTCGGCCGCGCACCTCTGGCCGAAGCCGCGATCAAGCGCATCAGTGAAGTCGCAGGCCGCTACTCCAATCTGGAGTTTGATGTGACTGCCGGCGAGCGCGGCAAGCGCGACGTCCACGTGGAGCGCCTTTTTTCCCGCCTGCTCAACCAGGAGAACGTAAGCGGCATTCGCACCGTGGTGGTGAACAATTGCGCCGCGGCCGTGATGCTGGCGCTGAACACGCTGGCCGAGGGCGGTGAGGTGATCGTCTCTCGCGGCGAACTGGTGGAGATTGGCGGCTCTTTCCGCGTGCCTGACGTGATGGCCAAGTCCGGCGCGGTGCTGCGCGAGGTCGGCACCACCAACCGCACGCGCCTGGCCGACTACGAGCGCGCCATCAACGACAAAACTCGCTTGCTGCTGCGCGTGCATCGCTCCAACTTCGCCATCATCGGCTTTACTGAGCAGCCGTCACTCGACGACCTGGCCGGCCTCGGTCGCAAGCACAACATCCCGGTCATGGAAGATCTGGGTGGCGGCGCCATGGTTCCGCTGCGCGGCCTGGGCGTGAATGAAAGCGGCGTGATGGACAGCTTGCGCGCCGGCGTTGATCTGGTGACTTACAGCGGTGACAAGATGCTGGGCGGCCCGCAAGCCGGCCTGCTCAGCGGACGTGAAGCGCTCATCGGCCGCGTGCGCGCCAATCCTCTCTTCCGTGCTTTGCGCGTGGACAAGCTGACCTACGCCGCGCTGGAAGCCACGCTGATGGAGTACATCCGCCAGAACCACGATGCGATCCCATTTCTGCGCATGTTGCGGATGCCCGCCGAAGAAGTCCGCACGCGCGCGCAAGCCGTCCAGCAAAAGCTGACGGCTTCGGCCCATCTCAAGACTGAAATCGTTGCCGGCGAATCGCTGGTCGGCGGCGGCTCCGCCCCGACTTCTACCGTGCCCACGTTCTTATTGGCCATCACCGCTGGCGCTCTCAGCGCCGACGAGCTGGCTGCCCGCTTGCGCCGTCATGATCCGCCATTAATTGCGCGGGTGGAAGAGGGCCGCGTGCTTCTCGACTTCCGCACCGTTCTGGGGCTGGCTGAAGACGCCGAGATCGCGCGCGCTCTGCTCGAGATCGTAGCGTGATCCACAGCACAAGCAGTTTTTCCGCACTCAAGCACGCATATAATTCCTTCGATGGCTTCCTACATCGACTGGATACGCGCCTTTTGTCTCTCCTTGCCGCACGCCACGGAAGACGTACAGTGGGAGCATGACCTGTTGTTCCGGATTTCCGGCAAGATGTTTTGCGTCGCCAACATGGAGCCAGAGCTGGTCCCGACCAAGATTGCCTTCAAGTGCACGCCGGAAAAGTTTGCCGAGCTGGTGGAATTGGAAGGCATCATTCCCGCGCCCTATATGGCGCGCAATCACTGGGTGGCCATTTTGGAGTTGGACGCGCTGCGCCAGCCCGAGCTCAAGGAGTTGATCGGCAACTCATATCAACTTGTACTGGAAAAGCTGCCCAAGAAGACCCAGTCCGCACTGAGCGCCAAGCCTGCCGCCAGGGCCGCCAAAACTAAACCACCACCGGCTGCGAAGCGCCGGAAGTAATCTGCTCCACGGCCTGCCGCGCCGACTTGATACAATCTGGCACGCCGATGCCGTGAAACGAATTGCCGATGATGTGGAAGCCAGGCATCTCCGCGATGATCTTCTCCATTGCAGCCGCCCGTTCCAGATGTCCCGTTTCATACTGCGCCATGGCGCGGTCCCAGCGAAACGTGCGTGCAAATGTCGGACGGGCATCCAGGCCCAGAATGTCCTTGAGTTCCTGCTGCGCCATCGCCACAAAATCCCCATCGCTGTAGCTGAGCAGATCCGGCATGCGCGAACTGGAAAAGAAGCAGCGTAGCAGCCCGGCTCCTTCAGGCGCGCGATGGGAAAACTTTTTGTGTACAAACGTGCAGGCCATCATCTTACGGTTTTCCGATCGTGGCACCAGGAAGCCGTGACCGGGAGGCAGCTCAGCACTGTCATAAGCGAGGGCGACTGCTACTGACGACGTGTACTCGATTCGCGCCAGCCCTTCAATCAATGACGGGTGAAACTGGCGTAACATGGCTGCCGCTGCGGGTGCCGGAACAGCCAGAAGCACCACCTGAAATTGTTCCTTGATATCACCGGCCTCGACCTGCCAATCCTCATTCATTGGCCGCAGCAGCAGATTCTGCTGCTGCAGACGCACAGACGATTTCGGCAGCGCGGCTACCAGCGCTTCCACCATCTGCTGCATGCCGTTTTTCAGCGAGGTAAACAGCGGCTGCGGTTTTGCTCCCGGTTTGGCCGCGGCCTTGGCTTTGAGTGTCGCGCGCACCAGACTGCCGCTTTCGCGCTCCATTTCCGCAAAGCGCGGCAACACCGCGCGGGCGCTCAGCCGCTCCGCGCTGCCGCCGTAAACACCGGCCAGCAGGGGTTCGGCCACGCGGTCCACCATCTCCGGGCCGAAATGGCGGCGCACAAAGTCGCCGACAGATTCGTCCTCGCCGTCTCTGCGTCGGGCAGTCGAAAAAACCTCCGCCGCCATCCGCAATTTTGTTTTGAAAGAGAACAACGGAGTGGCAACCATGGGCCAGATGCGCGTCGGCACCATAAACTCCAGCCCTTGCGGGATGGGCACAAGCCGGCCTTTCACCAGGATGTAAGTCTTGCGTTCGCTGTCGTTCGAGCTGATGAGTTGATCGGCAAGCCCCAGGTCAGTACAGAGCCGAGCTGCATCCGGCTTGATGGTCAGGAAAGAATCGGGTCCAGCTTCAAGAACGAAGCCATCCCGGCGCTCCGTCTGGATGACGCCGCCCAGGCGGTCAGATTTTTCAAACAGCGTCCATTGCAGTTGCGCGCCGCTCTGTCGCGCTTTTTCCAGGTAATAAGCCGCGGTAAGCCCGGCGATGCCGCTGCCGATGATCGCTACGCGCTTCATACCAGGGAGATGATTCCCGAGGCCCGGGCCAGCTCGGTTGAAGCCAGCCTGGCCAGCGCCGCGATAAACGTGGCCGAATCGTTCAGCGATTCCGGCCGCCACATCCTGAGCCCTTGTTCGCTGGCGAATTCGCGGAAGCCGATATCAATATCGTAGAGCACCTCAACGTGATCGCACACAAAACCGACCGGCGCAATCACCACGCCCTGGTGTCCCTGTCTCTTGAGTTCGAGCATGGCGCTTTCCACGGTCGGTCCCAGCCACGGTCCGCCGGACATGCCCTGGCTCTGGAAAGCGAAATGCAGCAGCTCCGGCGCAAGCCCCGCAACCTTGCTGCCCACCAGTTGCGCGGTCTCCTTGGTTTCCTTCTCGTAAGGATCGCCGGCTTGAATGGTGCGCATGGGCACGCTGTGCGCGGTAAAGATCACCGGGACCGGTTCGCCGACTTCATTGCTGGCGCGCTGCCAGACCGGCTCAAGCCGCTCGGCGAATGCCTGGACCAGCAGTGGATGGTCATGCCACGACTCCACGAAGTGCATGGATGTCCCCGGCTTCAGCTCCGCCAGCAGCGCCTTGCGATACAAGCCCACACTAGTGGAGGAATTCTGCGGCGCCAGGCAGATGGCCACAACCAGATCAATGCCCTGGTCCGTCATCTGCCGCACTGCCTCGGCGATGAACGGCTTCCAGTTGCGCATGCCAACGTAAACCGGAAGTTTGAGCTGATTTTTCAGGCCTTCCGCCTGCTGCATGGTGATTTTCGTCAGGGGAGACTTGCCGATCAGCGAATAACGATGCGCAATTTCCTGGATCACCGAGTCCGGGACCGGCCTTCCGCCGGTGATGTACTTCATGAATTCGGGAACGTCGGCGGGAGAATCAGGGCTGCCATGGGCCAGCAACAGGACTGCCGATTTCTGACCGCTCATCGTACCGCTCCAGCCGAGGAATATCGTGGACTCAATTCTCTGACAAAATTGACCAGCGCGCGAACATTTTCCACCGGCGTTTCCGGCAGAATACCGTGCCCCAGATTAAAGATGTGCCCGGGACGTCCGGCCGCCTGCCGCAGGATGGCATCTGCGCGCTCGCGTAGTTCCTTTTGTCCGGCGAAGAGCAGAACGGGATCAAGATTGCCCTGCACGGCGCCTGCAAATTTCAGGCTGTTCCATGCCTGATCGAGCGGAAACCTCCAGTCCACGCCCATCACCTGCGCGCCCGTCTCTTTCATGGCGGGAAGGAGAGTAGCCGTGTCGGTGCCAAAATAGATGACGGGCACGCCAGTCTTCTTCAGTCGCTGTACCAGGTCGGTCGAGAAGGGCAGAACATACCGGCGATAATCCTCCACGCTCAGGCAGCCCACCCAGCTATCAAAGATTTGCAGCGCGTCGGCTCCGGCAGTGGCCTGTTCCGCGGCGTATGCGGCCAGCACTTCCACCAGCTTGCGCATCAGCATTTCCCAGGCCGCAGTCTCCGTATACATCATCTTCTTTGTATGGACGTAATTGCGCGATCCGCCGCCCTCAATCATGTAGCTGGCCAGCGTAAAGGGAGCGCCGCAAAAGCCGATCACCGGCAGCTTGTCGCCAAAGTGTTTCACCACGCGCCGGACCGACTCGGCCACGTAGCCAAGCTCGGCGCTGCGGTTGGTGACAAGAACGTCAATGTCCTTCTTCACGCGCAGTGGCCGTTCGATGACGGGGCCTTCGCCGGCTTCAAAGTGGAATGGCATCCCCATGACTTCCAGAGGCAGAAGCAGGTCGGCAAAAATGATGGCCGCGTCCACGTCCAGCTTTTCCGCCGCCGTGATTGTGACCTCAGCCGCAATTTCCGGCGTCTTGCAAATCTCCAGGATGGAATGCTTTTTGCGCACGGCGCGGTATTCGGCCATATAGCGGCCGGCCTGGCGCATCAGCCAGATCGGGGTTACGTCCACCGGCTCGCAGCGGCAGGCGCGGACAAACCTTGAATTTGGCGCAGACATTACGCTTTTAAATCTACCACGGAGACACGGAGAGAACGGGAATCTTGACCACAGAGGACACAGAGAACATAGAGAGGAAGAGACCACAACAACCGATAACCGATACGCGAAGTGTTTAGGGCACGCTGTTAGGCGGGAAAAGTAGCTTCGGCTGTTCCTCCGTGTGCCTCTGTGCTCTCTGTGGTAGGTGTTGGTCTTTCTATAGGCCGTGCCCAGTTGTGAATTCGCAGATATCATTGAATCCCATGAAAAAGATCCTGCTTTCCTGGAGCAGCGGCAAAGACAGCGCGTGGGCGTTGCACGTGCTGCGCCAGCAGGGCGAGTACGAGGTCGCCGGCCTGATCACGACCATCAACTCTGCTTTTGATCGCGTGGCCATGCACGGTACGCGGCGGGCTTTGGTGGAAATGCAGGCCGCGGCGGCCGGCCTTCCGCTGATCGCGGCGCCGTTACCATGGCCATGCTCCAACGCCGACTACGAGCAGGCCATGAAACAAGTATGCGATCAAGCATTGGCGCAAGGCGTCAGCGCCATCGCTTTCGGAGATCTCTTCCTTGCCGATGTGCGCGCTTATCGCGAGAGCCAGCTCAAAGGAACTGGATTGGAGCCGCTCTTCCCCATCTGGCAGCTCCCGACGGACCAACTTGCCCGGCAGATGGTTGATGGCGGCCTCCGCGCCAAGCTGGTCTGCATCGATCCCAAGCAGCTCGACCCCGGCTTCGCAGGACGCGACTTTGACCTGCAATTCCTAAGCGAGCTTCCGGCCGGCGCTGATCCCTGCGGAGAGAATGGAGAATTCCATTCGTTTGTCTATGCGGGGCCAATGTTCAGCCGGCAGATTCCCATCGTCACAGGCGAAAAAGTGCAGCGGGACGGTTTCTGGTATTGTGACGTGCTGGCGGCTGCTTCGTTGCCTGGTTAAAGGAGACATAAACAATCATGATGATCGCGAACTTGATTGCTGCTACGACGGCGTTGACGTTGACCATCGCAAGTGTTGTAGCAGGGCAGACGAAAGAATCAGTGGAATCGGAGACCGCTCCGCCGAAATTGCTTGTATTGGTATATCAGAGATTTTCGTTCGACAAAGGAAGCGACCGCGACAAATGGGAAATCGCCGCGGCGCGCGCTTGCCAAAAGCTGGCGGTCCCGAATTCGTGGATCGTGCTTGAATCGGTTACCGGCGAGCCGGAAGTGCTGTCATTCGATCCATTCGATTCGTTTGCGCAATTGGAAAAACCTCTTGCCGAGTGGGGACCGATCTATGCGACCCACCCGGAGCTGGGACGACTGCAAGCGCAGATTAACGCTGCTCTGGTGAGCCAGCGAACGGTGATCGCGGTGCGGCGAGACGACTTGAGCTACCGCGCGAATCGCATTGACCTATCGAAGGCCCGGTTCTTGCGCGTTCTCGAAGTGCGGCTGCATCCTGGCCGCGAGAACGAGTTCGCCGAAGCGTTTCAGAAGCTCAGCGCAGCTTACGAAAAAGCGGAATCGGATTTGCCGTGGGTGGTGTATCAGGTGAATCTAGGGATGCCTTCGCCCACGTTTCTGGCTTTCGTACCAATGAAAGTGGTGGGACAAAACGATGATTTGCTGAAGAGGCGCGGAAGTTTGCACACAGCGGAAGGCGAAGCTGCGGAGCGCATGCAACAGATCGCGCGCGAAGCGTACGCCAGGACGGAGAGCAATCTTTATTCCATCAACCCTGAAAAATCACACGTATCCAAAGAGTTTGCGGCGGGCGATCCGGAGTTCTGGACGCCCAAGCCACGGGTAACCCCTAAACCCGAGAGGAAAAAGTCCAGAAATTCAAAGGGCACAGACACCAAGCCAAGAAAGTAGCTTCACACCGGCACTTCATGGCGGCCATTAACATTTTGAATGGCGTCGGGCATATCACCGGTACCATTTTGGGAAAGGAATCGTTAGGTTCATTTCGCACTATCCGCGCCGGGATTCCATTTCTCTCCATAACTTCTGGGCGCATCATTGTTTTATCTTTAGTTACCTATTACCGTCAGGAAGGCCGGCGCGAGCTTCTAACCGTTGAAGCCCGGTTTAGATTCTGAAGGAACGATCCGACGTTAAGAATGTTCTTAATCGTTCGAACCAGGGCAGCTCATTACGGTCCAGTCGAATCCCCGCTCCGCGTTACTCCCCTAATGTTACTTCCGATTTTAAAAAATATCTTATAACGACCAAAATGCTTAGAGCCCGCTACTTTTGCGATCCGATATTTGGTATGGTTGCTGTAAAGCAAAAAACGTCATCGCGAAGCCTCAGTCGCTTCGTCTATTACTCATTGGAATGTATCGAGTCGCGGATAAGCTTAAGGTAAGGTCTCGGGTGAAACCTGGAAAGCCGATCAGAATCCTGCTTCTGGAAGATGATCCTTTAGACGCAGAGCTATGTCTGCGCAAACTGAAGTCGTCTGACTTGGAATTTACCATCCACAGCGTTGGCGATCCAGACCAGTTCAAACTTGAGGTGGGTACAGGCCAGTACGATGTTGTCCTGGGAGACTACCGCCTTCCCAATTGGACAGGTTTGGATGCAGTGCGCTGGCTGCGGGCATCCGGCTCAACTCTTCCTTTCATTCTGGTGACCGGCACGCTCGGGGACGAGCTCGCGGTCGAATGTATCAGAGAGGGCGCCCACGACTACATCTTGAAAGACAAGATGGAGCGTCTCCCTTTCGCGATCGTGCGCATAATTGAGGAATGCCGGGTGCGCGCGGAGCGCGACCAGGCCGCGCGCGAACTGCGCCAGTCAGAGCAACAGTATTCCTCGATCATCCGCGGCGCACCGTATGGGATTTACCGCACTGACGAGCGAGGACGAATCCTGATGGCCAATCCCGCCATGATCGAGATACTTGGCTATGAGTCTGAATCGGAAGTCCTTCAATTGAACGTTCAGACTGACATCTATGTCGAGCCACAGGAGCGCCGCGACATACTGAAAGAAATTGGGAACGGCAATACCTTCCATCGCGCGGAAGTTAAATGGCGGCGCAAGGATGGCCGCACCATCATCGTGCGGGTGGCGGGGCGGCAGTTGGAGACGTTCAAAGGCGGCCCCACGGTTTACGAAGCCTTTATACAAGACATAACCGAGCAGCGCGTGATGGAGCAACAGTTTCAACAGGCGCAGAAGATGGAAGCCATCGGCCGCCTGGCGGGCGGCGTGGCCCACGATTTTAACAACCTGTTGATGATTATCCGCGGCTGCGCGGAGTTGCTGGACCATCACAAGAGCGAGCCGGCAAAGGTCGGCGGCTACATCAAGCAGATCAATGATGCCACTGCCATTGCGGCTTCCGTGGTCCAGCAGTTGATGGCCTTCAGCCGTAAACAGGTGCCGGAGAAGAGTGCGCTCGATTGCAATGCCGTATTGCGGGACCTGCGCAAGATGCTGCCCCGCCTGCTGGGAGAAGATATCCAGATCGTTTTCAATCCCGGTCACGCTCTGGAGCGCATTTCGGCGGACCGCGCACAACTGGAGCAGATCATCCTGAACCTGGCGGTGAATGCCCGCGACGCCATGCCTGAGGGAGGCAAGCTGGAGATTGCCACCACGAACCTCTATTTGAACTCGGCACAAATTGAAAAGCCCGGAGTTGAACTTCCCTCTGGTTCTTATGTAATGCTTTTCGTGACTGACAGCGGGACCGGCATGCCTCTCGATATACAATCGCACATCTTCGAGCCGTTCTTTACCACCAAGGAGCGAGGAAAAGGCACCGGGTTGGGACTGGCCACGGTTTACGGCATTGTGAAAGAGAGTCATGGATACATCGCGGTAGAGAGCGCGCCAGGGAAGGGCACTACCTTTAAGATCTATTTCCCTGCGGTCGGATTGCCGAAGGAGGCGCCGGCGGCCGCGCCAACTGTGGCCATGGGCCCGGGTGGATCGGAAACCATCCTGCTTGTGGAAGATGAAGCCGCTCTGCGCGAAATCACCTCCGAATATCTGCAATCGCGCGGATACCGCGTGCTCACTGCCGGCAGCGGCATGCATGCTCTGGAAATTTGCCGCTCTCATACAGAGCCCATCGACCTTCTTCTCACCGATATTGTCATGCCCGGAATTCGCGGGCCGGAGCTCGTCAAGGCCGCTCTGAATATGCGCCCTGGCCTGCGCGTAATCTACGTTTCCGGGTATGCGGACCGAGGTCTGGAAAGCGTCGACATGGCGCGCGATGTCGTCTTTCTTCACAAGCCTTATAGCCTGGTAGACCTGGGACAAAAAATCCGGTCCACAGTGTCCAGCTAAATTACATAATCCACGCTGACGTTTCCGGCACAAAGCTGCGGACGCCGTCAAAGCGCCCGCGAATCACACCAAGTTATGTTTCGCCTATGCGGCGCGCGATTGACCGCGATAACGCGGAACAAACTCATTGGCCACAAAAGTTTCGAAGGACGTGGGCGTAGTGTTCTGCGGAGAGCGTTTTTCCAGCGCTCGCATGTAGCCCGAATTCAATGCCGCCGACATCTCCAGCAGAAGATCGACCATACTCGCGGACATGCCCAGCTGCTGCAGCGCCGGACGCAGTTGTTCGTCAGGTAGTTGCAGGTATTCGAGATCGGGCTTTTCGATGGCCTTGCCAATGATCGCTGTGGCCTCGGCCATGCTCAGGTCGCGTTCCCCCAGCAGCTCGCGAGTCGCGGAGCCGGTGAAATCAAGGCGGAGCAGCGCATCGGCCGCGGCTGCGCCTATGTCTTGCGTGGCAATCAGCGGCAGTTTCAAGTCTCCACGCAACGGGCCGGCCGCCTTGCCGATGGACCGGATAATCCCCGCCTGGGCCAGCGTGTTTTCCATGAAATAACCGGCGCGCAGATGAAGCACGTTGAGCCCGGAAACGCGGTTGAGCTTTTCTTCCAGATGATGCAGCCCAATCACGGGGCCAGTCTTGTCAGGTTTGTCAGCGCCAAAGCTGCTCAGTGAGACCGCGTACTTCACTCCAGCCTGCGCTACCGCCGTGGAAAGCGCATCGGTGATGCGCTCCTCATAAGCGAGAACGTCCGGGTTGGCGACATCAGGCGGCACCATCAGATACACGCCTTCCGCTCCCGCATAGGCTTTGCTTATGGCGGCCGCGTCAGCAACGTTCGCGACAAACGCCTCCGCCCCCTGCGCGACCAGAGATTGCAGCCGTTCAGCGTTCCTGCCGATGGCGCGAACTTTCTTTCCCTTGGCCAAAAGCTGCTTGGCCACTACGCTTCCGGTATTCCCGGTTGCTCCAGTTACTACATACATAGGGACCTCCATGTCTGCTGAGATGGTTCTCGAGTTTTTCCCGGCCGATGCAAAAGGAATAAAGCCCAGTAGATGATATCGCCGGGTCTGGGCCGCATCGTGGTGAAGGCCGGCTGCGAGCCAGCAGTTTAAAGAAGTTCTGGCGGAGAGAGGGGATTCGAACCCCCGATAGAGGTGTTAGCCCCTATAACGGTTTAGCAAGACATTTCCGCCCCAAAATCTAAATCTTACCAAGAGAGGCACTTACCCTGTATCTCTTTTTTTTATATTGAATTTACGAGTTGTTGCGAGGTGTGGCTGCTTGTGGCAGAATGCCCCCGATTGCAAGGGGCAAGGGCACAGAAAAGCCACAGGACGAGTGTTTAAGTGTTGGGAGAAGTCATTCACCCGATGCTCGCAGCATTTGTCCTGGATCAATCATTCCTAGCATGATTGCTGCGATGAAAATGGCGAACACGACACCAATAATATAAAGTACGGTTATGCGGAATACTGTCGCACGAAACGGCCACCGCGCCTGTTTCCAACCGGACTTGAGCAAGGTGGCGGTGAACGCTGCCTTCGTCCCGGTGAGAAATGGTTGCCACACGGTAGCAAAGAGATCTGGCATCACGTTGCGCTTGAAAAAATCGCTGTGGCGCCCATCTGAAAGAACTGCATGGCGACATGTAGACGATCATTGAAGCCTTGGCGTCCTGATGGGCCCGAGTCAGGGATAATGTAATGGGCGATCCCGGCCCAAAAATCTTTAGTTGCGACGTGATACAAGACTTCCTGGACTTGGCCTCGGCTTATTAAAGAATCCCAATCAAAGTCAGGCCTCAGAATGCATCCTGTGAGAATTACCCTTCCCACCTGCAGGGTGGGTCTGAACGAAGCGCGGGCCCGAGTAGGTCGCCGAGATTCTTAAACTTAGACCGAAGCTGAATTAGTCCGGACCTATCAATTTAAATCCGAGCCCCTCAGCGAGAACTTATATTGCAGCGATGCATCTGCGCTCTTAAACGCCAGGCTCTCCGAATAACGCCAGACAATCGTATCTATTTGCCGCAATGATGACTGTTCGGCTAGAAAATGCATGTTCAAGCCGCGGCCACTTCCCACAGTTGTAGTGCTGGTGAGCGTTGGTGCAGGAATAGGATATGCAGTGTTCTTGGTGATAGGGCGCGGGCTCCCTTGGCTCTCAGATTGAACCGCGTGATGATAACTTTCTCGTCATCGAACACGGCGCGCGTCGTCCCGCATCCGCAGCCGTGATGAAAACCATTTGCTCCTGAGGCGGAGACCGTGTGTCAGGGGTGCAACCCAACATCCACTTGCAAGACATTGCGAGAGTTGCACAATAGAACCGTACACATCCTTTGATACTTTTGCAGCATCGTGAAGACAGCAGAGTGACCTGACGAATTGGGTCATTTCATCCAGATAATCCGCGAAGCACTGCGAGGCCAAGATTAGCCATTTTGCACATAACTGGCTGGCTTTGGACATATTTATACAAAATCTATGTGTAAGATTCGGGCAGCCGCTGCGTATGATAGAGCAAGTTCGTTAAAATTCAATCTCAATCTGCGTGCGAGACACACCAGGAGTACAGGAATTATGCCCACGACAGCGATGAATCTTCGCAGCGGATGGGATGAACTAATGGCCGAGCATGCCGCAAGCTGTCAGCGGGTTCACCCCGTCAAAGATGTGGGTCCTGAATGCATGGATCGATTCCGAAATCTGCTTGCGAAAATAAGTTATCATGATTGGTCTGTACGCGTACACGACCGTGATGCCGTAGCGCTGATGCAGCTCTGCACAGTTATGCCCGATGTTGCAACCGGGGGACCCATGGAAAACAATAGCAGGCTGCTTCCTTTGTGCCCCGCGATGAGTGATGGCTTCATCATTGACCTCGCTTTCGAACTGATAAAGGAGTTTGAGCTTCACGAAGCGGCAGAGCATTTCAGGGTCGATGGTGTCAGACTTTATTATCCGCATGACCCGTCCGGCCGCCCGCTTCGGGAGGTGAGGTCCATGCGTTCTATGCCGCCGCTCCGCGCTTCCATTCAGGGATGAGTGCTCCTGTTCTTTGCCTTCAAGCGCCTCTCCCACACAGAAGTTATGTCTCCGCAATCTGCCAGATGTGATTGTCTTGGCCTGACTGAGACGTGCTTTCGACCCGCATCTGCTTTTGATTGGAAATGGAAGTCAGCGCAGATTGCATGTTTCAATGTCAGTTGTCCGTCAGATGCTAGCTGTGGATCTAATCAAACGCGCAATAGCAACGATGGTGTCTCGTTTACTGTGTGACTACGAGCATGTGCGTGTCCTTTTACACTCTATCGCATTGCAGCCGATATGCCGGCTTCATTCCCGTTTTGGTTCCCAAAATGGCACCTCGTGAAACTAATGGTGTACCCTCATTTTGAACTTCTATGAGCTCAATTGCGATATTATGGTTTCGACGTCGAACCATCAGGCGGCTTATTTCGAAGACAGTATGGCGAGATGATGTATCGTCTTGAATAAGACGAGCAGCGAAAAAGGTGCAATATACTTTTGGATAGCCGGGCATGCAAGATACGATAAGTGAAAAAAAGCGATTTCGTTCTGCTGGCATTCGAAGCAGCTTGGTAGTATCCATCATTGCAGAAAATGAGCTGGCTGTCGCCTATCTGGCAGACATCATCCAACGCGATTCATCGATCAGATATATTCACGGTGAAAGCGCTCTGGGACCGCGGGAAGGCTCAGACAATCAGCACATCTTTATCGTAGATGAATGCGGACTGCAGCCCCCGATCTCCTTATATCTGAAAACGCTTCGTCAGATTCATGCCAGTGCCAAATACATCGTGCTGGGCAAAACGGCAGGCTCTGCGTATATTGCAGAGCTGCTGGCATTTGGGATGCATGGTTTTTTGACACATCACCAGGCCGCTGAATCCCTGCTCGCTGCGATCGATGCGGTGGCATCCGGCCGACTCTGGATTCCTTCTCAAGCACTTGAATTGTCAGTGAAGCGATTGCATCAAAGTGAGAGTTTAAAATTTTCGAAGACCGGCACAATCACACGCCGGGAGTATGAGATTCTCCAATTGGTCCAGGCGCGACTTACGAATCGCGAAATCGCAAAGCTGATTCAGATCCGGGAAAGCACGGTGAAATTCCACATTTCCAATATCTTCGCAAAACTGCAAATCAGCAGCCGCCGCGAACTCGCACGCACTGCATGGCCCCCCAACTGGGCCCAGCTTAGCGAAGCTGTCTAAGAAGCTAAGGGGATGGTTTCTTCAGTCCTGGCCTTCGCCAGGCTGTGACCTATACTTTTAGCATAGTTGGATGCTAGACGCTCCTACCGATCAACGCCCCACCTTTCCTGTCAGTTGTAAAAGTGCAGCACACAATTCTATATTTCACTGCGTTGTTAGATGATTTGATATATGACAACCGGAGGATTTCAAATGTCCAACGCGCCCTGGATCCTTGGAATAGCATCGTCTCATAATGGTGGTGCCTGCCTTATTCACGGCACAGAGATCGTCGCTGCCATTCAGGAAGAGAGATTGTTGCGCAAGAAACGCGCAACCCATCCAGGCGCTTTCCCGTCGCTAGCAATTGCTTACTGCCTGGAAGTTGCCCACATTACCCCAAGGCAGCTGGATTCCGTGGTGCTGTGTGCTTCTACTTCTGTAAAAAAAGAACGCGAAGACGTTTATCTTAACCCGCAGCTTCAGATCGCCCGCAATGGCATTAAGCTGCATACAATCCCTCACCATCTCGGCCACGCGATCGCTGTGTATGCACTGTCGGGCATGGACACGACGAATATTCTGATCATCGATGGCAGCGGCTCGCCCTGGGATGAACTTCCACAAAACGAGGCCGATGTCATAGTGCCGGGCAGTTTCTGGTCAGCGAACCGGCCCGGACATGAGGTGCCACGGGAAATTATCTCGCTCTATTCGGGCAGTCAGGGCGTTCTTCATCCGATCGAGAAACAAGTCTCTTCATATCCGCAACTGCGCGAAGCGAATTCTTCAGGCCTGTTGGAGTTTCAAAGCCTTGGAGATATGTTCGGATATGTCGGATATCAGATCTTCGGATCTTTCTATGACGGTCCGGGCAAGGTGATGGGACTTGCTCCCTATGGAAAACCCACGATTCCAGCCGATGAATTCTATCGGATAAGAGACGGCAGGTTAGACTTCAACTGTCTTGTCCGAAAACGTTTTCAGCATAACGAGCGCTGGCCCAACCACAAACAGGAATATGAGGACCTGGCGGCCAGCGTACAGAATGCGCTGGAGGAAGGCGTCCTATACCTCTGCCGGCGTTTTGCTGCGGGCAGCAATCTCTGTTATGCCGGTGGAGTTGCTCTTAACAGCGTCGCAAACGAGAAAATTGTCCGCGAAGCAGATTTTGCTTCCTTGTTCATCATGCCCGCGGCGGAAGACAGCGGCACCGCAATTGGAGCGGCTTATTACGGACTCTGGCAACTTTCCGGCTACGCTGTCGTCCCAGAGCAGCGCCTGGACAATCTGGGCCGCTCTTATTCTAGCGCCGACATAGCAGCCACGATAGACCACACCCCTGCTTTACAGGCGAGACGGCCTGAAAAACTCATTGAAGATGTGGCCGATCTACTGACACAGGGCAAAATCGTTGGCTGGTTCCAGGGAGGAGCTGAACTGGGCCCGAGAGCGCTTGGCCAAAGGAGCATTTTGTGTGATCCCCGAAATGCCGACATGAAAGATGTTCTGAATAGCCGGGTAAAATTCCGCGAAGGATTCAGACCATTCGCACCCATGATTCGGGAAGAAAATGTTTGTGATTGGTTTGATGTAGAGCCGTCCCATGCACGTAGCCCATTCATGCTCCGCGTCATGCCCTTTAAGGAGAGCAAGAAACACGTGGTTCCGGCAGTCGTGCACGTGGACGGAACGGGACGCGTGCAGACGGTCTCCAAGGAAACAGCGCCATTGTTGCATCGGCTGCTGACCCTCTTCTACGAAAAAACCAGTGTGCCGATCCTGTTGAACACATCGTTCAATGTTGCCGGTGAACCGATTGTTGAAACTCCAAGGGATGCTTTGTCCTGTTTCTTGTTCACTGGAATGGATTATTGTGTGCTTGGCGACACTCTCGTTTCCAAACCAGATGGATTCGATGCGGTCTTCGACCATCCCCTTTCTCTGTTGTCGCGCTGGGTAACGCTGAGCGGCGATTCTGACAATGCGGATGTTCACTTCGAGATTCCTCCGCTTGATCCAACCCAGCAATTCGTGGAGTCCGTACATTCATCCAGGGCGGAGGAACTTGACTTACTGATTCACCGTCAGCGCCAACCCCGGTTGCGGGTGATAACTCGCACACCCTGGGGGCGGGTTGTCCATAGCTTGCCCGGTGCAGCAGCCCGGATCTTCCAGCTCGTAGATGGCCGCCGCACTGGGAAGGACATCTATATTCACTTGCTCGCTGCTGGTCAGGGTAATGGAAATAGTGGCGCGTATTCACTCGCACAATTTCGCAAGGAGCTGGCCATGCTGTGGCGCACGGGCGCGGTCTGGTTCCAATCCAAGCGTGAGTCTGCTGCTCTAACTGCTCGCAAGAGCGCCTGATATGCCACTCTTCCTGAAAGTAGGTTGACATGCGTCTGCTGTTCTGTGAAACATGCCATCAACAAACAGAGTTCCTCCAGATCTATTCGGCAACCAAACTGCTTGGAGTGAGCCGGTCGACTATATATTACTGGATCAACAAGAACTGGATTCACTGGTGCGTCCTGCCCAGCGGCCGCCGGCTGATCTGCAGGAATTCGCTGACGATGCCGGGGTATATGACGCGCTCGGGAGAACACCCGAAGAAGCAGGGTACCGCCGCGTGATCCAAGCGTCGGATTCGTTGCGTAGCCGGACTGTTTTGAACATGTCGCACTGGCTCGACCGGACCCCAGCCCGGGTCGTCGATGAGGTTACCGGCGCCCACGAAGTAAATTTCTTCATCGTGATGAAGGATGTTCAATGGCGCATCAGAAGGTAGGTTGACCTCTATGAGTGTGACGCACCATTGTTATTTACGTTGTACAAATCAATCTTGGAGGTAGATTCCATGCAATCGAGTGACATTCTCGCTCTTCAGCTGTTCGACACTCCTGAGGACGATACACCGACTGAATGCGTGTCGAACGTTAGCGGCTGCGTATCCAATCAGAGCATTGTAACGGAGCAGTAACACGATCACAGTGTATCCACGCCGGACGCGAGTCGGGCGTGGATGCCTTTGCACAAGAAAGTAATGCTTGTGAGCTGGCAAGCCGATTTCATACGTCTAGGCTACTTGCCGAGTTGTCATTATGGTGAAGGATGTTCAATTGTGTATCAGGAGGTAGGTTGACCCGGACGAGCGAGACGCACCATTGTTATTCACGTTGTACAAATCAATCTTGGAGGTATTCTCAATGCAACCAAGTGACATTCTTGCTCTTCAGCTGTTTGACACTCCTGAGGACGATACTCCGACGGAATGCGTGTCCAACGTAAGTGGCTGCGTATCCAACCAAAGCATCGTAAAGTCGACCGACTAGTTCAATGCATCCACGTCGGGCGTGAGCCGGGCGTGGATGCGCTTTGATCTTTGGATCAAGGTTAATGCGCGCAACCGGATACAAGCCGGCAGGCCAGTTCCTTATGAGGCAATGACATGGGAGCCCCCCTTTTTTTCTTCAGTTTTCTTCATCGTGAATTTTTTGAAACGCTGGAACGCTATCGCCCAGGTGGTGAGCTGCTGCGGCTGGTTGAGGAGCGCCGTCCCCAAGGGTGGCAGATCACGCCAGGAGGGTTCTGGACCTCCTGTATTCCCCCCAATCACCAAATGAAATTGCAGGGATGGAAGATTCACATATCTGGAACGACTGTAACTGCGATTGAACTGCTGAGCCGTATTGTTCCACTGCTGATCGAAAAACGGGTGGCATTCAAGTTCTGTTCCGACCTGAAAATGGTCGCTCTATCGACGAACAAGAACTGGTATCGTACTGCCGCCGGAAAAGTCCTGACTATCTATCCGGAGAGCACCGGCAAATTCGTTGACTTGATTCAGCGCTGTTACGACCTGACCAGGGATCTGGCCGGTCCATACATTCTCACCGACCGTCCGTATAAGGACAGTCGTGTGGTTTTTTATCGTTACGGAGGGCATCGTTATCTGTACCGGCTGGATGCGCAAGGAAGAAGAGTGTCAATCATAAGATCGCCTCTTGGGCAGAAGGTTCCGGACGAGCGGAAGCCCCTGTTGCACGTACCTCTCTGGGAGAAAGATCCATTCGAGCCAACTCCTCGGACCATCCAGCCAGCGACTCACCCCAGAGAAATATTGCTTCGCAACGGCCGATACAAAGTCAATGGCGCTCTAACATACTCTGCTGTCGGAGGCATCTATACCGCGATCGATACCAGTACGGCTGAAGTGATCATTCGGGAAGCCAGGCCATTTCTAAACTATTCGATAGATGTACTGAAGAAGGAAGCAAGAATTTTGCAGAAGCTTGAATCCACAGGTGTAGCCCCGCGGTTTGTCGATCTTTTCGAGGAAGGGGGCCACTGGTTCCTTGTGCAGGAACGGCTCCGCGCGGAATCACTGTGGGGCTACGCTATGGGGTTCACACTGGGGAAGGAGGCTTCGCGCAACCCGGCTGAGTTGTTTCGCCGAATCCGTGACACCATATGCGAACTTAGTAGAGGCTTGCAACTGGTCCATGACAAGCAGATTATCCTCAGGGATTTGACGAAAACGAACGTTCTCTTTACCCAGGACAAAGGACAGGAATCTGTAAAGTTCATAGATTATGAATTCTCCTATGAAATCGAGAGCAGTGAACCGCCAGTGCCCGGTTTCACGGCAGGATATGGCTCACCCCAGCAAAAGGAAAACCAGCTTCCGCAATTCACAGATGACTATTACGCCTTAGGCGCGCTTATCCTTGATTCAGTCGCATTTACGGCTGCAGGCCTCGACCTTAATCGTGCAGGCACGCTACTTGCCTTCAGGCAGACACTCGATGATCTCGGCCTCCCGCACGTGCTTGCAGAACTGGTAGAGAGTCTTACCAATCCCGATCCCGCGACCCGGTACACGCCAACTATGGTAGAGCGCAAGCTCCTGGATGCTGATGCTGCCAAAGAAACCTGCGCGCTCGACCCGATCATGGTGGGACAAAACGGAAGCCGCGCTAATGCTGCCGCAGCTGCCGTCATTGCGAGAGAATTGCAGTCCACACTTGACGGCATTACCCGGTATATTTTCAAAACCTTGGATTACTCCAGAGATGATCGCTTGTGGCCAGCCTCACCGCAGGTTTTTCTTACCAACCCGGTAAGCATACGATTCGGGGCGGCCGGGATTGCTTTTTATCTTTTGCAGGTGGCGGGAGAAGTGCCCGGCGACGTAGTCGACTGGATCCTCAAACGGGCAACGCCCACTAACTCCCCTCCGGGCCTCTATAGCGGGCTCGCAGGTGTAGCCGTCTTCCTCTTGCACGCCGGGTTTCGACGAGAAGCCGTGAATGTGCTGAAGAGTGCTTCCGATGCGGCACGGAACTTTGAGATTCCGGGACTTTATGATGGCGCCTCCGGCTGGGGCCTCGCCAATTTGCACTTTTGGCTGGCGACTGGGGAGAGCGCCTACCTGTATGAAGCTGTCAACGTCGGCGAGCATCTGATGCGTTCCGTGAAATCCCTGGACGGCAACATAGCCTGGGAAAGTAACGAGAAGTTCCCGGTGGGCCTTGGATTCGGACCAAGCGGGATCGGCTTGTTTCTCTTGTATTTGTATCTGGCCCAAGGAAACGCCGAGTACCTGGCGCTGGCAAAGCAAGCGGTGTTGTCGGACATTGCTGCCGGTGTCTGGCTGGATGAGCGCGTCTACCATCACGACTACCACAAGGCGGCTTCGACTGCGCCCAAATCACCCCACATGCGGTACGGCTCGGGGGGCGTAGGCACTGCTGCATTGCGCGTGTACGCAGTCACCGGTGAGGAGCCGTTTCGCTCCTTCAGTCAGAGTTGTGCCGACACCGTCAGTTCCAGGTACACAAACAAACTTTGGCAGGATTGGGGGTTATCAGGATTCGGCGAGTTGCTGCTCGATTCAGCTCGTTTCTTAAGGAACGAAAGATATCTGCAGAAAGCGTACTACATAGCTGAGGGACTCCTCCCTTATCGAATGTTCCGCGAGGATGGTGTGGCATTTCCAGGCAGCGAGCTCATGAAGATCAGTTGCGACTTCGGACTGGGATCCGCCGGGATCGGAATGTTCCTCCATCGCCTTCTCCATCCAGAGTTGCATCGCTTTCTGCTCTTGGATGAGTTAATGGAGCGTAAGAGCCGAACGGAATTGCATAGTCCCGTACAGGAGTGCCTGGGGCTGTCTCTTCCAGTGAAGCGGTAGCAGCGAGGCGTCAGGCAAGAATTGTAGCAGCGGGCCAGGAGGCAAATGCATCCATCAAGGCAGCCAAGCACAGGCCACAGCGCCCGCTTACGAGACAGCATCTGGCCTTTCCTGCGACCGCACCTTCCGCGGCTTTCTGCAGGGTTGTTGCTGGTAGGTATAAACCGTGTTACCGGCCTGGTCATACCCTTTACCACTAAGTTTCTGATTGACGATGTAATCACTAAGCGGCACGTTCAGTTGCTTTGGCCAATCGCTCTAGCGGTGCTCTCGGCCACAGCCATCCAGGCGCTTTCGTCATTCGCATTGACCCAGGTATTGGCAAAGGCAGCTCAGCGAGTCATCATGGAGTTGCGCTGCAAGATGCAGGAACACATTGCAAGGCTGCCACTGCGTTTTTACGACGGGACAAAAACGGGGACTGTTGTTTCCCGGATCATGAATGACGTTGAGGGCCTGCGCACGTTGATCGGCAGCGGCTTGGTGCAGTTCGTGGGGAACATTCTCACCTCAATTTTCGCCCTCATGGTACTGCTCCGATTGAATTTTGTGCTGACAGTCATAGCTCTTTCCATGATCTTCGGCTTCGGTACGCTGTCCAGGAGGGTGTTTGGAAATCTCAAAGTGTTGTTTCGCGAAAGGATCAAGCTTAATGCCGATATCGTTGGGCGTCTCACCGAATCGGTTGCGGGGGTGAGAGTAGTCAAAGGCTATTACAAGGAGCAGGAGGAGGCCCGGGTTTTCGCCTCAGGTATGCGACGCATGTTACAGCAGGTGTTCACATCTCTTAATGTCCAGGCGTATATGGGCTTCTCATCGGCAATGCTGACGGGAGTGGTCAGTACAATGATCTTAGTCGTCGGCACGCGCAACGTGATAACAGGGCAGATGACGCTCGGATCATTCCTTACCTACACTGTCTTCCTTAGTCTTATGGTCTCCCCTGTCCTGCAAATTGTGGATACCGGCAGTCAATTCACGGAGGCGGCGGCCGGCCTGGAGCGTATGCACGAAATCTTGCAGGAATCTCCTGAAGACGCTGACCCCGAACGAACGATCTCAGTACCGCCTCTGGCCGGAGCAGTTGAGTTTCATAACGTGAGTTTCGGTTATGTTGCCAACAACCTCGTGCTGCAGGGAATCTCCTTTTCTTCCGAGCCCGGCAGCGTCACGGCGCTGGTCGGGCCTTCAGGTGCCGGCAAATCCACAGTAATCAGCTTGCTGGCAGGTTTCTATAAACCAACCGCAGGAACAATGACCGTTGATGGTTATGATCTTGCCCACGTCCGCCTGAGCGACTACCGCAGCCAACTGGGCGTTGTCTTGCAGGAGACATTCCTTTTTGATGGAACGATCCGCGAAAACGTGGCGTTTTCGCGCCCCGGCTCCACTGAGCAGCAGATCATGGATGCCTGCCGTGCAGCTTATGTGCATGAATTCGCAGAACGATTCGAGCATGGCTACGATACCGTCGTTGGAGAACGCGGCGTGAAACTTTCCGGTGGTCAGAAACAGAGGGTCGCAATCGCGCGAGCTCTTCTTGCCAATCCAAAAATTCTGATCCTGGATGAAGCTACATCCAACCTCGATTCGGAATCGGAGTCCCTGATTCAGGAGGCGCTTGCCCGTCTCATCCATGGACGCACCACCTTTGTAATCGCTCACCGGCTGTCTACCGTTCTTGGCGCCGATCAGATATTGGTGCTGGAGAATGGCCACATCCTGGAATGCGGAACCCATGAGTCACTCCTCGTCAGGAAAGGACGATATTTTGAGCTGTATACCCGCCAGCATCGAATGGAAGCCAATATATTGGCGCCCGCCAGTGAGGAAAGCGCGACATTAGGGATCCAGGCGGAAAGCCTTGCCACCCCTGGAGAAGCGTTGATGGGAAACCCTTACCCTCTCATTCCCGTAGGCCGCGCCGGTGATCTGTAGCGGCGCGTCCGAGGCTTTTCTCAAGAGGCGCTTTTGCGATAACGAAATATTTCTTGTACGGTTTCCGCCACATCCCTGGAACGCAAGTATCCCTTCTTCCACAACCATGACAGGGCGCCGGGCGCAGATCCGGCCTGGTTTTCCGCGAGGTGCTTCGCCGAAGATGGCTGGGCCGCGCAGGCCGACCAGATTTGACGGACTCTTTCCGTTTCTTCAGTAAGGAGCTTGCCGTTGCCTGCAAACTCCCTTTCCGGGTTTGCTTCAAGAACGATCTCGTGCTTGAGAGGGTTGGTGGCGAAATGACTGTAAATTTCGTTCAGCCCCAGCTTGATCAAAGGCCTTTGCGCGGGCTGGGTGCGCAGTTCGTCCCATTGGCTATTCCACATCTGGAGATAGCGGGAGATGATTTGCGGCCAGCAGTACTCGCGCAGTATGCGTTCGCGCCCTTTGGCTCCCATGTTGCGGCGTAATTCACGGTCGGCCACAAGGAGCCGCAGATAGCGGGTCAGCGCCTCCACTTCCACAACCGTGTGCTGCGCCATCAAATGTGTCGTCTTTACCTGGTTGCGCAGCGGGGCACTTACAGACAGCAAGCTGATAAAGTCTTCATCCCAGTATGTTGGCACCAGAAAGCCGGTGGCGCCGTGTATCACCGAATCCCGGTAACCGCTCCAATCAGAGGCAACCACAGGCAGTCCACACGCGGATGCTTCCAGAATGGAGATGCCGAATGTCTCTTGAACATTGTCCACCGGAGATACGAAGACGTCAGCGGCGGAATAAAGAAAAGGCTTCAGTTCAAAAGAGAAATTAGTCTTGAACAAAACGGATCCCTGCAGGTCGAGGCCGGCGCACATCTGCTGTAAGTGACCGACATAGCTGCTGCCGTTGTCGGACCCCGCCAAAACAAGCATCGCCTTCTTATCTGCCGCGTGGACCTGCTGGAACGCCAGGAGCAACGGCTCCAGATCTGCTTTGTACTCTTCGGTGATGCGGCCGACATAAAGCAGGATCGTCCTGTCAATGGGCAGATCCATTCTGGCCCTCGCCATGGGCCGGTCCAGCGGCCGAAGATAGTTTTCATCGACACCAAAAGGGATTTTCACAATTGGCGGTTTGACTTTGAAATTGCACATGAGCTGCTGCCCAAGGAATTCGGCAAACCCATCAAAAACCTTATTGATCGCGCTCCTGCCGGCATCACTGGTTACCACGATGCGATCAAAGCTCTCCGCGAGGACGAGCATGCTGATATAAAGCATGGCTGACGCGTGGCTCGAAATCGAATGCACAATTCCGGAAATCGGAAATCTCCCGGAGGTTGCGCTCAGCCTTGAGCCAGCCAGCATGGGAAGACTCTCTACTGCAATTGGAAACACGTATTCGTGCGTTTGCGACAATTCGCCGAGGCGGGCCAATGGATGGACTGCGATTTCTCTGCCAGGGAAGTTGTGCCGAAGGTCGTCGATCGGGGCGTCATCATCCGTCTTGCCGCCCACAAAGAAGTGCACCCCTTCAATGGCATCAGCAGATAGCACAGCCCGAACCAGATCATGATGTGCCACCATGCCGCCTGAATGCTCGGCTGATGTGAACTCGCTCTGTCGGCGCTTATAAAGAGTCGTCTGACATACAATCATTGCAGTCCTTCGCGAAGGATGAACCTTGATTCATCCGGGAGCGCGCGCTTAGTGCCGCTTCATTCGCAGCCTATGAGGATGGTGCCAGTACGAGTAGAACGTCAATTGATGATTCGGACTCCATTGGACGTAATTACACATCGTTAGACAGAAGATTTATGAGGTCTTAAGAAACCAGGTGCAAGGCCAATTGTATGAACGCGTAAAATCCGAGATTCTTTCCTGCCACTTCCCAAATTCGACCAATCAACAGGCTGAAGCTAAAGGAGATAGGGTCATCAGAATTGCTTTCTAGAGAGCAAATTGCGAATTGCGAAAATTAAAACGCCCTCGATGCATCCCCTAGCTAAAATGTGTTAAAAAGGAGCCTTCGAGCTGGCCATCACAAATTGCAAAGGTTCATTATGATTCGTGATCTAAGTTATAGTTGCCGCTCTTTATGGAAGTCCCGTGGATTCACTCTGGTAGCCATCACTACTCTTGCCTTGGGAATTGGGACGACCACCTCCATCTTCACTCTTGTTTACAACACAATGTTTCGCCCCTTGCCTTACGCAGACTCGGACAGATTGGTGCGAATTATTTGGCGTTGGAATAAGGGGTACGGACCTGGAGTTGTGCCCGTCCTCGCGGATGCCGTAGCACAGCGCACTCGTTCGTTCTTGTCCGTAGCGACAGTATTTCCTTCCGCGGGATGTAATCTCGCTGGAGGTGGCGCCGCAGAGTATGCCATCGACCATAAGGTATCGGTCGATTTTTTCAGGACCCTTGGAGTGAAGTTGGCTGCCGGACGCGATTTCATTCCGGAAGACGGAAGTGGAAAGGAGTCGAGCGTTGCAATCATCAGTTATCCGCTTTGGCAGCGACGGTTCCTGGGTGTTCCGGATGCGGTGGGAAAACAATTGCAGTGCAATGGCCAGCCGTTCACGATCATAGGGGTGCTGCCTCAGAATTTCAATTACGTGAAACAAGGCGATGTATGGTTACCGGCAAACCTTGCCACTTATTTCAATGATCAGGGGATGAACTACGGAGTCATTGCGAGGTTGCGGCCGGATGTTGACGTTGTTCTGGCACAGCAGGATCTCAATTCGGTATTTCAGCAGCTGCGTCAGGAGAACCCGGGTAGATGGTGGACGCGACAGAAGAGCGGTGGAATGGCTGCATTGCCATACCGCCAGTGGCAATTTGGAGACCTTCGCAAGCCGATCATTGTCCTTTCATGCGCCGTCGTTCTAGTCCTGTTGATTGCATGCGCGAACATGGCGGGTTTGCTGCTGGTCCGGGCTAACGCGCGGATGCACGAAACTTCAATCCGCCTGGCTTTAGGAGCAAAACGAACACAGTTATTGCGGCAGTCCTTCACGGAGACCACATTTTTGAGTGTCCTGGGCGGTATAGCGGGAATTGTTCTTGCCTGGTGGCAATTGCATGCTCTTCGAGCGATTATTCCCGCGGGAGCCAAGTTCCTGGGAATAGAACAGCTGAATCTTCTCGCGTTAGGAATTAACCTGCCGGTCGGCCTATTCGCGTTCCTGCTTTCTCTGCTCACCGGATTAGTGTCAGGATTGATTCCGGCCTTGGCCTTGACTTCGCCCAAGTTGAGCAATGGTCTGAAACAGGGCGAGCGCGTTGCCGGCAACAACCGTGGTGAGCAGCGCAGCCGCAAGCTGCTGCTGAGCGCTGAAGTATCAATTTCACTCATGCTGCTCGTCGGTGCAATGCTGCTGATTCGCAGCTTTGTTCAGCTGCAGGGTGTCCGTCTCGGTTTCGATCCATCGAATTTACAGGTTCTACAGCTCTCATACGCTTCACAAAAATACAAATCGCCCGAGGCGATCGCCGGTTTCGAGGAAAAGACTGCGGAACGAATTCGCTCCTTGCCCGGTGTTGTCGGAGCAGCCAGCGTATCTTCCGCTCCCCTGCAAAGCGGTCTGAATCTGCCCTCTCCCGAAGTAAACGGCAAGGAGTGCACGAGTGACGGAACAGTCGACTACCGGGCTGTAAGCCCGGGATATTTTGGCGTGATGCGCACGCCGATTCTCCGCGGCCGTGAATTTCAGCTGCAAGATTCAGCTACATCCGCGCCTGTGGTTGTTGTTAATGAGACATTCGCCCGCATGTGCTGGCCGGAGCAGAGCCCAATTGGGCAACAAGTTTGGATCGGCAAGAACCAGGGCCGGCTCGAAGACGTTCCCCGAGAGATTGTTGGCGTGGTGGCGGATACGCGGGAATATGCATTGGACATGGCATCTCCACCCGTCGCATTTGTTCCCCAAACCCAGGTAAAACAAAATATCAATGAGCTGCTGTACCACAGCTTTAACCTGATTTCGGCAGTCATGATACGCACTTCACGTCCTACTGATCTAAGTCTTGGGGCAGAGCGCACGGTCACGTCGGTCGATCCGGAGCAGCCAGTTGTCAGCATTATGCCCATGCAGCAGGTTGTGGGTGATTCCATTGCGTTCTCACGCCTGCTCATGTTGCTTATGGCAGTTTTTGCCGGTCTGGCGCTTCTGCTCACGATGGTTGGACTCTACGGACTGTTCAGCTACTACGTTACGCTTCGAACCCAAGAAATTGGCGTGCGTATGGCCCTTGGCGCGTCCCGATTTCACATTTTGACGCTCGTACTGCGCGAGGGATTCCTGCTTGCGCTTGTCGGAGGACTCATTGGCGTTGCGGGAGCTTTCGTGGAAACCAGATTCCTGCGTAATCTGCTCTTCGGAATAACCCCGGCCGATCCTGTTGCGTTCGTTGTTTCGGGAGCAGGACTGCTGATGGTGATACTCCTGGCCAGCTACCTGCCTGCACGACGAGCTATGGCTGTTGATCCGATGATCGTGCTCAGGTATGAGTAAATGGATTTCGTACTATTTGTTTGCGGAATCGGCTTGCTGCGTACGGGCCGGGGCCGCGGGTGGCGCATTTTTGACCCAGCGATCAAACCAGTCAATCATCTCGAACAGCGTCTCCTCCACGGATTCGCGCGCCGTATACCGATGCGACTCGTAGGGTAGTTGAACATATCGAACGAGCCCGCCGTTTCCCTTGATTGCCTGGTACATGCGTTCGCTCTGGAACGGAAAAGTCCCACCATTGTCATCGGCCATACCGTGGATTAGCAAAAGCGGATATTTGATTTTATCGGCATACATGAAGGGCGACACTTTCAGGTACATCTCCGGCGCCTGCCAAAGCGTCCGCCGCTCCGCCTGAAATCCAAAAGGCGTAAGTGTACGGTTGTAAGCGCCGCTTTGGGCGACTCCGGCGCGGAACAGGTCAGAGTGGGCCAGTAGATTTGCGGCCATGAATGCTCCATAGCTGTGTCCGCCAACTCCGATATGATTAGGGTCCGCAACACCCATTTCCACAGCCTTATCGATTGCTGCCTTTGCGCTGGCGACAATTTGCTCGATGAAGGTGTTATTGACTGTGTCCGGGCTTCCGATCACAGGGATGCCAGCGTTGTCGAGAACGGCATAACCTTGTGTGAGCAGGAACAAGTGGGACGCTCCTGTGATCGTATTAAACCGGTAAGGCGATCCAGATACTTGCCCAGCCGTGTCAGCATCATTGAACTCCAATGGATAAGCCCACAGGATCGTGGGCAGGGGATGGCCGTTTTTATACTCTGGCGGCAGGTAAAGCGTGAATGAGAGCGGCACGCCGTCGTTCCTCTTGTACGTAACCAGCTGTCGACTGATCCCGTGCAATTGTGGCGCTGGATCAGGAAAACTGGTGAGTGTTCGTTTTACAGAGCGCTGGGTATCGCGGAGAAAATAATTTGGCGGCTCAGTGGGACTCTCATAACGCGTAATGAACTGCAAACCGTCAGCAGACGCCAGGGTGAGTACTTCCTCGTAAGCAGCGCCGCTGGATTGAAAAATCCGCTCCGTCTTTAGCGATTGCAAATCGAATCTGTCAAGGAATGGGACGTCTCCCTGCGGGGTTGCTCCAGGACCCATAAGAAAGATAGAAGAGTTGGACTGCCACATCACGAGTTTACCGTTGGCGGCGCGCCTCATCACCGGAATACCCGGATCGTGATACCGATCACGGGCCGAGCGGTCCCAGATTAAACGAAGAGGTTTGCCCGCTTCCGCTGCGTCGACCATGAATGTGCGGACCCAGCGACGATCGCGGTCATAATCCTCTACCAGGGCTGTGCCACGTTCCCCCCAGATCAGCCCGGAAAATCTTTTCTCGAGCTTGAGCAGTTCCACAGGTTTCGTCTTGAAGGGAGCATCCAGCGTCATCAAGTGGTCATGAAACGGGATTTTGGCCCGGGTATCACCGTTATCAAGGGCCTCAATCCACATCAGTGTCGCCGGTTGATTTGGCACCCACTCATACCTCCGCGGACCGGTCGCTACGCCTTCTACAGGGATGTGTTCCTGGAGAGGAAGATTAGCGAGTGTGAACTCCAACGCGCCGCCAAGGCTCCACACCCGCACATTTTTGGGAAACCTCGTGAACGGAAATACATAAGAATAAGGGCGATGAATTTGGGCGGTCAGGATATGCTTGCCATCCGGTGAGGGATCGATGCGGACAAAGACTGCCGGTTTTCCCACCAGCCGCACATGTCCATTGAGAATATCGATGAGTTCGAGTTGTGCGGCAGTGTAGTAATCAAAGAGGTCTTCGTCGTGAGCGCTCGTTAGCAAGTCTTCAAGAGTAACGGCGGGAGCCGGCCGGCCATCGCTTTCCTGGATAATCGGACCATCTCCAGTTTTCGAGTTCTCCGGCGGTTTTCCGCGCGTCGCTGGCACGCATTCCACCAACAGTGTGTGGTTATCGGGCATCCACTGCAGTCCATCATCGAAAACGGAATTTACCCATACGTTAGAGATGATGTGCGCTGTCCCTGTCCTCACATCCACCACCCAGAGTTCGATCCCGCTTTGCGTCGTGTTTGTGAATGCGAAATGCTTTCCATCAGGCGCCCATTGTGGAAAGCCCAGGTACGCCGCCTTTGGCACGTGGATCGTCTGTTGGTTCCCGTCTCGAATACGAATCAGATGCAGACCGGTAAAGTGAATAGGATTGTATCTTCCATTCGTGGCAGGATTGATCCGCAAACCGGCGAGGCGCAGCATTGGTTGTGCCAGGTCGGAAACAGGAGGATTGGCGATCCTTTGCTCCGTTAACATGTAATCTGACCCTGGACTCACCGATACTGCGGGCGTGGGGGGAGCATCGAGGACGTCAACAATCGCCTGAGGAGCTCGATGGTAACCAGTTGGTGCATTCTGCGTTTCCTGACAAAAACCTGGCTGGCAGAACAACAATACGGCCAACAAGACAGAATATTGGATCTTAAGCCGCGCTGTACGCATGGACTACCTCATCCGGAATAACTTCGAATTTTAGTGGATTTGCTCTGCGGTCAAGCCGATTCTGCCCGATGTTTGCACCCAGGTTCCGTACAAATCTGTGCCAAGACAGACGGTTTTGTGCGAATGTGTCCGGTCAGGAAATTGGACTGTCAAGGGCAGAACAACTATGTCAAGGTGCCTTCTGTCTTTCTCGGCTCCATCAACCGGTCTGCGCCCGGGTGAAGTGTTCCAGGCTGAAGGAGATCACATCAACTTGTCCGCAGGGTATATCTAGTACCGTTTGGAAAAAGCACGTTTGCCCGGAGAACGATTCCCTTAACCGATAGAGCGCATGGCGTTCTCGCAAGACTCAAGAGACCTGGGAAGGTGTTTAATGGTTCTGCGCCCCATCAGGTCGTCATGCGGCAGCACAAAGCCGTCTGCAAGAATCAGGGGTTCGATTTCAGACTGTATGACTTCCGCCACACTTACGGAAGCCGGATGGCCATGGCCGGCGTGGACTTGATGACTCTACGGGAGCTCATGGGACATTCGTCGATCACCATCACGCAGCGGTACTGCCACCCCACACCGGAACACAAGCGGGCTGCGGTGGCGAAGCTTGCGGAGTACAACCAAAGCAGCCACAAAAAAGCCACACTCGAAAATGTCGTTGATTTGGTGAATGGCCGTAAAGTATTGATGGCGGAGAGGGGGGGATTCGAACCCCCGATAGAGGTGTTAGCCCCTATAACGGTTTAGCAAACCGCCGCCTTCAGCCACTCGGCCACCTCTCCGGAGTTTGCGGCTTCAAGTATTGTATCAGCGTGCAGGCCTTTACCGCCTTTCCCCAGCACCAATCGTTGCTCAGGCCTTGGACGTTCCCGTCGGCAGGTCGTCTTCCGGCTTTTGCAATTCATCTGCCGTCAGCGGTGGAAGGTTCTGCACCTCCGCCTGGCCTCCGGGCAATATCTCCTGCAGCGCCCACTGAATGCGGTTGACCGCCTGCTGGATCAACAGAATCTGCTTGGCCTGCTCCGTGTACGGCACATAGGAGATGGTTTGCAGCGCATTGCGGATGTGATGGTTCATAGCGGCAATCACCGCCAGTTTCTGCCGCATGTCCCGCGAACGGCGCTGCTCGTAGGCAAACACCACCAGCCCGGCCAGAACACCCATTACTATATCGTCAAGATAGCTGCCGATCCCCGAACCCTCTTCGTGTATCACGCCTTCCAGAATTGTGCCCAGCATGAACAGGCCAAACCCCAGGAGAAAGCTGAAGCCCACGCGGCGGAATAGCGACGGCACCTTGGGGCTTCTCGACATTCCTGGGCTATTCATGCAATCTAATTCCTTCGGGGACTTTGGCTGACATTCCGGGCGATGATTTCCAGGGGGCCAGGAACCAACCCTCAATCCGCCGCTTCGCTCTTCGTCTGGTAGAACCCCTCGCTGCCAAAGCCAAAAACGCGGTTGGACCGAGCGCGATAGTTCTCCCAGGCAATAGCTGCGGCCAGTTCGACTAACTGTGGCGTGGAAAAGCGTTTCTGCAAGCGCTCCCGCAGCTCAGCCGTAACCTTCGCCGGCGTTGCGGTAATGGCATCTGCCAATTCCAGCACCAGCTTTTCATCCGGACTGAAGAGGTTGCTCTCCGCGTACCAGTTCAGGTTGCGGATCTGATCGTCACTTACCCCAGCGCGCCTGCCCCCGGCAGAGTTGATGTCGATTCAAAACGGGCATTCCACCAGCTTGGCCGCGCGGATCTGTCCCAGCACTTTCAACTTCGCGGGAACAAGGTTGATTTTGTCCAGCGCCAGGCTGAACCGGGTGTAAGGAACCAGCACATCGGGATGAGTTGCAAGCGTACTCAGCGGCGCAATATCTTTTCCCAGCCGTTTTCTGGCCAGCTTGCGGATCAGCGCAACTTTCAATCGGGAAAACATGGGGACCCTCTTTTACTCGCCTGGTAATTAATGCAGAATTCCCATCTTGTCCATGGGCCAATAACCGAAGACGGCCTTGCCGTAGATGTACCTGCGCATCACCGGGCCAAACTCGCGACTGTCATTTGAACTGTTGCGATGGTCGCCCAGAACAAAGTAGGCGTTGTTGGGAACCACGGTTTCAGAATATGATCGGGCATCCTGATAATCCGACGGCACATAGGGTTCCGCCAGCGATCTATTGTTGACGTATACGTGCCCGGCCGAAATGCGGATGCGGTCGCCCGGCAGGCCGATCACTCGCTTGATGAAGCTTTTGTGCGTGTCGCGTGGATAGTGAAACACCACGATGTCGCCGCGCTCAATGCTCTCAAACCGGTAAGCCAGTTTATTGATGAAGATTCGCTCCTGGTCTTCCAGGCCGGGCTCCATGCTGCCCCCTTCAACTCTTACCGGTTGATAGACAAACAAAATAATGAAGAAGGAAACCAGAATGGAAAAGAACAGGTCACGCACCCATGAGCGCAAAGTTCGCAGGCTGCCTGTCTCCGGCGTGGCCACGGGCGCGGACGCAATCGCCGCCGGCTCGCTTGGGAGCACTATGGCTTCGTGCTCTGGTGTTTCCATTCAGTTCAACTCCTGCATGGATTATACGTAGCTCTGGCACGGCTGTAACTTCCTGCTGTTTCTATTCTGGAGTAAAATAGCGTCTATATGAAGCATTTTTTTGGTGTCTTAACCATTCTTCTTGCCGCTGTCATGACGCATGCGCAGTTTACGGGATCGAATGGCGTTCCCGCGTATCATCCGGTTCGCCCTGCCGCAGGGACAAACCTTCCGCCGGTCCTGACGGAAAAACAGCTTGCTGAATCCGGTTTGATCGCTCCTGCACAGAAGGAATCTTACAAGGCTGCGGCCCGCGTTTCTTCAGTTGTGTATCAGATGCCCTGCTATTGCTATTGCGATCGCGCGCACGGTCACACCAGCCTGCGCAGCTGCTTTGAAAGCACGCATGGAGCCAACTGCAGCACCTGCATGCAGGAAGCTCTTTATTCGTATCGGCAATCCAAGAGAGGATGGTCAGCCAAAATGATCCGTGATGGCATTCTTCGCGGCGACTTCAAGATGATTGACCTCGAAAACGTGGCCCCGGTGCAATAATATTGCACCATTTTTGGTGCAGTTGACGCGTCAGAAAATTCTGCGTATAAAGGGCTGCAACCCTAAGCAGCCCTTCGCTAATGGGATAGCTGCTCTTCTGATTTCCACAGCCTGCATTTGCCGCTATCCTGACGTGGGCCGCAAGGAAACAATCGAATGAAGAAAAAAGTGGCAGGAAGCGTTAAACGTTTGCCTGCTAAATATAAGAAAATAGAAGCAGTTAGGATTAGAACGAAGATGTCAGGGAAGAAGCCGCCCACCCCGCCGCAAAAGTCAACCTTCAGGGAAGACCCTGTTTTTGCACAGGCTGTGCAAAATTACGAAGCCGCTATCAAGGCGATGCAGGAGCACAAATTCGAGAAAGCCAAGGCCTCGCTTGAGAAGATCCTGGCTGGCGGCTCGCGCGAGCTCATGGATCGGGCCCGTGTCCATCTGAATCTCTGCAACCAGCAGCTTGCCGGCGCCTCCACCAACTTCAAGACCCAGGAAGAGCATTATGACTACGCTGTTTCGCTGATGAATTCGGCGCAGTATGATCAGGCGCGCGTGCATCTGGAAAAGATTCTCAAGCAGAATCCTAAAGCTGATTTCGCCCACTACGGCATGGCGATGGTGGATTGCCTTACCGGACAAGTAGAGGCTTCACTCAAGAACCTCAGCGAAGCCATCCGTTTGAACCCGCAGAACCGCTTTCAGGCGCGGAATGATTCTGACTTCCAAAATATGGCGGACGATCCCCGCTTCACTGAGCTGCTCTATCCTGAGCCCACTGATGCGCAGCCTTCAAGTTCCGATCCCAGGAAGCGTTAGAGTAATTGGATGGTGTCGCATGCGCAGAACCGGGGCGGCTCCGCCAGCGGAACCCGTGTGGTCGCCATTGGCGGCGGTACTGGCCTTTCCACTCTGCTCAAAGGGCTCAAGCAATATACCGTTCACGCGGGTGACGTCCCGCCGCAAGGGCCGTTCGTCTCTGACCTGACTGCGGTCGTCACCGTCAGCGATGATGGCGGCTCCAGCGGGCGTCTCCGCCGCGAGCTGGGAATGCTCCCGCCGGGCGATGTGCGCAACTGTCTGGTTGCGGTCTCTGAAGACGAAAACCTGCTTTCCAAACTGTTTCAGCACCGCTTCTCCAGCTCCGGCGATCTGGAAGGCCACAACTTCGGCAACCTGTTTCTAGCCGCGCTCACGGCCATGACCGGCGATTTTGCCGTCGCCGTCAAACAGGCATCAGAGATTCTGGCCACGCGCGGACACATTCTTCCCGCCACTTCAGCCAACGTGCAACTGGAAGCCATTATGGACGACGGCTCGCGCGTGCTGGGCGAAACCAGTATCAATGCCAGCCAGCGCCGCATCGTTGAATTGCAAGTGGTCCCGCCTAATCCTGAGCCGCTGCCCCAGACGCTGGAAGCAATCGCCCGTGCCGACGTCATCACCATGGGGCCGGGCTCGCTCTTCACCAGTCTTGTTCCTAACCTGCTGGTGCGCGGCATTCCTGAAGCCATCGCCAGTTCTCGCGCTGTACGGGTCTTTATCTGCAACCTGATGACTGAGGCCAATGAAAGCCTGAACATGACGGCTTCTGATCACATCAAGGCCATTTACAACCACTCCAGCGGCAAGATATTTGACTACGCTCTGGTGAATACGGCTCCGGTTTCGGCCAGCATGAGAGAGCGCTATGCGGAAGAGCACGCTGAACAGGTCCAGGCGGACATAGACGCCATTGAGGAGATGGGTGTGAAGTGCATCGCCGGCAATTTCGTGCTGGAGAGCCATTACGCCCGCCACGCCACAGACCGTCTTTGCCAGGAACTGCTCAGCCTGGCAAAATTTGCCCGCCATCCCGCCGATCTGGCTTCCCAGGCTTTAAGATAATTGCTTCATGCGTAACTCCCAGACGACCAGCGCCGGCAGCTTTGCCATCGTGATCATGGCCGCGGGCAAAGGCACACGCCTGAAATCGAAGCGCGCCAAGGTCCTGCATGAAATTGGCGGGCAGCCCTTGGTCGCGCAGGTGATCAAGGCCGCGCAACAAGTTATTCCCGCCGGCGATATTTACGTGATCATCGGCCATCAGGCGGAAGACGTGCGCTCTGCCGTGGGCCCGATGGGAGTGAAGTTTATCTCACAGGCGGAGCAGCGCGGCACCGGACACGCCATCATGTGCGCTCGCGATCAGGTGCGGAGATACGAGAATATCCTGGTGCTCTCAGGCGATGTGCCATTGATCCGCCCGGAAACCATCACACGCGTGCGCGATTTTCATCTGGCCAAGAAAGCCGCCATGACAGTGCTCACCGCCGAGCCCGCTGATCCTTTTGGCTATGGGCGCGTGATTCGCGCCGGCTCAGGCAGTGATCGGGTCAGGGCCATCGTAGAGCAGAAGGCGCTTACCAAAGCTCAGCAGAAAGCCCGTGAGATCAACTCCGGCATCTACGCCTTCGCTACTAAACCTCTTTTCGCCCACATCGATCGTCTAACCACCGCCAACGCCCACCGTGAGCTCTACCTTACTGACATGGCTGCTTTGCTGGTCCAAGCGAAAGCCACTGTCGTCGCGATCAAAGCCGATGATCCTGCGGAGGTGCTTGGAGCCAACACGCTGGCTGAGCTGGCCTCTCTCGATGCGACGTTGCGTCAACGCAAGTGCGCTGAGTTGATGGCTGCTGGCGTAAGCATCTACCGGCCGGAGACCTGCGTGATCGACTCTGACGTAGAGATCGGAGCAGACACCATTCTTGAGCCCTTCGTGCAGATTCTTGGCCGGACAAAGATCGGTTCTGGCTGTCGTATACGCTCTTTCAGCATCATCAGCGATTCGCAAATCGCGGACAACGTGCTGGTGAGGCCGGGCTGCATCATCGACCAGTCGCGGGTTTCAACCGGCGCGCTGATTGGCCCGTACTCGCATCTGCGGCCGGGCAGCGAGATCGGCGAAGGCGCGCACGTGGGCAACTTTGTAGAGACCAAGAAGACCCGCCTGGGCCGCGGCTCCAAAGCTAACCATCTTACGTATCTGGGTGACTCCGAAATCGGTGAGCAGGTCAACGTGGGCGCGGGCACCATTACTTGTAACTACGACGGCGCGCAGAAACACGTTACGGTGATCGAGGATGGCGCTTTTGTCGGCAGCGACTCAACCCTGGTCGCGCCGGTGCGCGTAGGCAAAGGCGCTTACGTGGCTGCCGGATCAACCATCACGCAAGACGTTCCCGCCGACGCTCTGGCCCTCGGCCGTGCCCGCCAGACTAACAAGGAAGGCTGGGCCAGCAAAAAGCGGGAAGTCCGCGGCAAGCGCAATAAGGCCGCCGATAGTTGATCAGTTCGAAGACTGACCAACTATCGTGTAGCAGCGTCTAGCGATTTCGCCTGCGAACCGCGGGCCTTTAGGCAGTTGTTTTAGGCTGCCTTCTCTTTGCCTGTCCGCGTCGTCTCAGGCATTGCTTTTCCCATGCCGATCTTGATTTGCTTCGGCTTGGCTTCTTCCCGTTTTTCCATGGTCACCTTCAGCACGCCATTCTCAAATTGAGCATTGATGTGCTCGGTGTCCACGGTGTTGGGAAGGGTAAAGGAGCGGGTAAACCGGCCATAACTGCGCTCGATTCTGTGAAAGTTATCTTGTTTTTGCTCGTTTTCCAGCTTGCGCTCACCGCTGATGGTAAGGACATTGTTCTCCACGCGGATGTCTACATCCTTCTCATTTATTCCCGGCAGCTCCGCCTGGACTGTGATGCTGTGCTCGTCCTCGTAAATATCCACGGGCGGCGCGAAACTGCTGAACGTGAGCGGCTGGTCGACTCCGCCGCCGAGTCCGCCGAACGTCGGCATTGACTGGTTCAAGAGTTGGCTGAAACGGTTCTGCAACGATGCAAATTCACTGAGCGGGTCCCAACGCGTAATGTTGGCCATGGTATTTTTCTCCTTTTCTCGAAATCGAAAATTGAATTTTGAATAAACGAATAGCCGGGTTCCATTCGCCTGAGTGGCGACGCCCCGGACTAAGCAGGTAACCGTAGACGCCCGAATAAGAAATCCGGGCTTTTGTCGTGAAAATTGTTTCTATGCTGGTTGGGGTTTTTCAGTTCCGTCCGCAGCTTGCCGCTGTTTGGTTTGCCAAAGGCTGGAGCAGGGGTGCGGTTTTTTGAGCTTCTCTGAATGTGATCTGGAAAGACCAGCTTGTTGATGGGTCCCTTTGTTGAGAAAGTTAGTCAATTCCCGGAATTCTGAACATCCGGCTATAGTGGTTTTGTTGTAGGCTCTTGCGCTGCGGTTGGCCGCACTGAGGCGGTACTTGCTTTTTCCCGCAGCGGCATGGGATCTTTTTTGCCTGCTAGACCCGTCTTCCGTCTCAACGTGGGTGCTCTCGATTTTGACGCCACCAACGCCATTTTCCTGACATCTTACTCGGCAATGGGAGGGGCGTATGGCAGACCGCAAGGACAAGAAGTTCCGGCCACGGAGCGTACCCGCACGCAAGCAAATGTCAGAGAGGAGTCCAAACCCGCACGGCGAGAGCAAAATCATTGAGATGCCAATCAGAACTGACCAGCGCCGTGAAACCCGTGGACAAAATATTGCTCAGACTCCCAACACGATTGGTGGCCGCCTTCATCCTTCGGTCGCGCATGATCCCCAGCCAAAGAAGGCTGCTCTGATCAATGAACCGGCGCCGGCCAGGACTTCGCGGCAGCCAAAAGCCTCTCAACCTGGCTCGATGCCGGACGCGAGCAAGGAAAAGAAGGCGTAAAAGACATTCTCCTCGCGGCCACGCAAGATGAAGCTTGCTAGACTATGTGCTGATGGCCGCCGCCAAATCCACCGCTAAGTCCACGGCCCAACCCACAGTGAAGATCTTTGACGCTGTACTGGAGCGCACCAGCGACCGGCTGCGCTGGGTGATTGCGCGCGTGCCTATCGACGTACATAAGGTTTGGGCCAAGCGCGGGCAGCTCAGAATTCAGGGCGAGATCAACGGCTTCAACTTTAGCAGCACCTTGTTTCCCACCCGCAGGGGCGAACACTTTCTGATCGTCAATAAAAAAATGCAGGCCGGGGCCAAGACCGCGCCTGGTTTGACGGCCCGCTTTCGCCTTGTGCCGGACACGGTCCCACGGCCCACCGCAGCGCCGCCGAAAGAGCTGTTGCTGGTATTGAAGCAGTCCCGCCGGCTGCTCAAGTTTTATGAATCGCTCCCCTCATCCTGGCGGAATGACATTGCCAGGCGGATTTCCCAGGGCAAGCATGAGGAAACGCGCCGACGCCGGGCGCAGCAGATGGCCGAGCGCCTGCTGGAGACCCTGGAAGCTGAGCGCGATCTGCCGCCGCTGCTGGCCATGGCCCTTCGCCAGAACGCCAAGGCCGGGGCTGCGTGGGCGAAGATGTCGCCCTCGCAGCGGCGCAGGCATCTCATGTCCATTTTTTATTACCGCAATCCGGAATCACGCGCGCGCCGCATTGCCAAATGGATGGACGAAATTACCGGTACGGCTGAGAAGCGCAGCAGGGAAACACGCCAGGAGGATTGGGAGTTCGAATAAGACGGGCTCGTCGTGCGCTCCTCGCGAATTTGCCTGCCGCTATTCCGCCGATTGCGCCGCGATCGCAATGCCCGCCTCATCCGCCGCCGCAATGATTTTCTCTCCATCCAAAAGCAGGCACTTGCCCGCGTCCACGGCCAGGCAGGTTGCTCCGGCATGCTGCATGGTTTCGATCGTCTTCAATCCGATCACCGGCACATCAAAGCGCATGTCCTGATTGGGCTTGGCCACTTTCACCACGGTCAGGGCGCGGCTGAGCATGGAGTCGCCTTCGTGCGCCGTGCTCTTCATGATTTCACCCGCGCGCAGGATCGTTGCGTCAGTCCCTTCCATGGCTTCCACGGCTACGCACGCTGATTCCGCGATTACCACAGTCTGGCCAATATCGTATTGCGCCAGATGGCGGGCCGCTTGCCGGCCATAGTCGATGTTCATCTGCTCAGCATGGGTGGGCGCACGGCGCGTGAGCACGCCCGGCTTAGCCAGCAACGGCTCAAGGTATGAAGTGGAACTGATGAGGTGTATGCCTTCATCTTCCAGCACCTTGGCTACTGCGCCGATCAGAGAATCAGTGTTGCGCGTTCCCAGTGAGAACAGCACCTTGGCCAGGCGCCAGTCCGGGCGAATTGCGGAGAAGATCTGCTTGTGCTTGACCTGCCCGGCCATGATTGCCGTGCTCACTCCTTCACGCTTGAAGGTGTCAATGAGCTTGCCGAGTTCCCCGAGTGACAGCCAGTGTACGGCTGCCGCGCCGCGGTTTTCGATCAGAGGAGAAGTCTCTTCTTTGATGGCTGCGACCACCACCTGAGTGCCCTGGGCGCGCGCTGCATCCAGCAGCAGCAAGGGAAAGCTGCCATTTCCGGCAATCAAGCCAAGTTTTTTTAGGGCAATCACTTGCACAGTTTACCAGTGCGCCGATTTCTGCCACGCCGAGGGCATCTAATGTGTATCCACCGCATCTTAACCAAAGAGTAAACATATAAATGGCCGACCATCTGGAGAGCAAGAATTTCGAGCCGTTCAAGAAGCGCGGCGGCAACGGATATCGTCTTCCCAGCCTGGCTAAAGAGCAGGAGGAGCAGATCATCAACGACGTGGATCCGGAGCTGCGCCCGGAAGAGCAGGGCTATGTCCGCCATTATCTGGGTTACGCCGACATCATGCTCAGGCACGCCGAAGAACTGTCTCCTGAGCAGCCGGACGCTTCCCATGACGCGGGGAATGTAACGGAGATGCCCCGCAGAAATGACGATAGCAACGACAAAGCTGCCTGATGATTGCACCGCCGTAAGAACGCTTCACGGCGCTGAGAGGCGTTGTGAGTCGACCGCGTTGTTACTTTATTATCCCGCGCTCTGATTGTTCAATGAATCGCAGCAGCATGTCCACGTCCTCTCCCTGTTCTCCCTCTGACTTGAGTTTTTCCAGGGCCTGTGTCGTATTCAGTTTGGAATTGAGCAGCACGCGAAACGCGTGATGAATCTTATGGATGCGCTCCTTGCTGAATCCGCGCCGCTCCAGCCCCACGGCATTCATGCCGTAAGTGCGGGTGTCTCGCGGCGTCACGCACTTGGAAAACGGCAAGACGTCTTTGGTGATGACAGTCCCTCCGCCGATATAGGAGTGCGCTCCAATCCGCGTGAATTGATGGACAGCACACAGCGCTCCCACCACCGCCCACTCTTCCACGATCACGTGCCCGGCCAGCGTGGCGGCATTCACCAGCATGGCATGGTCGCCAATGACGGAATCATGGCCGACGTGGGCATACGCCATTAGCAAAGTGTGATTTCCGATCGTGGTGAGCCCGCCGCCCTTGTGTGTACCGCGGTTGATGGTGACATATTCGCGGATCACGTTGTCGCCACCGATTTCGAGCCGCGTATTTTCGCCTTTGTAGCTCACGTCCTGGGGTTCGCCGCCGATCGCGCAGAACGAAAAAAAGCGGTTATTAGCGCCGATCCTGGTTGGGCCGTGGATGACCACGTGCGATATCAACTCGCAATTCTCGCCCATTTCCACGTCCGCGCCCAGAACACAGTACGGCCCGATCGAGCAGGTTGAATGCACGTGTGCTTTGGGATCAATGACTGCGGTGGGATGGATCATTCCGTTGTTTCGGCCGCGGATTCTGAAGCTATCCCTCCGCGATTCATGGTAACCAATTGCGCGCTCACGGTCCCGTCGCAGACCAGCTTTCCGTTGACATAGGCCTTGCCTTCCATGCGCACGGCGATCCGCGAGTGGCCTTCTTTCCAGCTCAACATCACAACTTCAATACGGAGCTGGTCACCGGGGACCACGGGACGCCGGAAGCGCGCCTTCTCAATGCCGGTGAAGACAATCAGCTTCTGAGCGCGGTCTTCCACTTCTGTCAGCAGCATCGCTCCGCCGGCCTGGGCCATGGCCTCTACAATCAGCACGCCCGGCATGATAGGAAAGCCCGGGAAATGACCGGCGAAGAACGGCTCGTTGATGGTCACGTTTTTAATGGCAACAATCTTTTTCTTGCGCTCGATCTCCAGTACCCGGTCGATCAAAAGAAACGGATAACGGTGCGGCAGAATGGCCTGGATCTGATTGATGTCGAGCGGGCCTGATTGGCCCGTGGTTGCCGTGGACTCGGCTGCCTTCACATTGGTGGTTTCACTCATTCTGAAGCGCGAATTATAGAAGATTTGCCCCCGGGTTGAAACAACGGGCTGCCGTTGGCCCAAAAGTACCACAAAACCTGTGGCTGGCCCGTAAACTGTGACTATTAACTATTGGTTAAATCCCCGCGCCACAGGGAAGCGTCTAAGGTATTAATGGGAGGAGAACAACGCGCTGCAATCGGATGCGCTCTTTTTTGATAGATTCGTTCGCGATGCCCAGTTTGCGCCGGCTGTCAACCGAAAGCGCGCCCTGCAGGGGCCGTTCACTCTGAACGACAAAACCATAGCGCACGCGAGCTAAGTCCAAGAGTTCACACAGTGGCTCCCAAAATTGTCGGAGGGTTTTGATGAAGAAGGCGCCTGAAAATACCGAGTCGCTGAAGATTGGGGAAGTCAGGGTGGTGGCTGACCTGCGTATTATGCATTCCAAGGTGAACGAGTTGTTTCAGGTTGTGTCCACCCTCAAACGCCGCCACTCGGAGTCGGCCATCCGCAAATACTCTGACAGAGAGGCCCTGGAAGAAGACATCAAGCGCGTTGATGAGATCTACCTTTGGTTTGTGGCCGTGAAGGAACAAGGTCTTCGTCTTACCAAGAAATAGCTTACCCCGTCAGAAAAACGAAATTCGCGAATTTCAGGGAGGTCCGGGTCCTGCATCTACTCTCCTTGAGTACCCGTGTGCTCATTCTTGCCCTTTTGGTGCATTCCGCCACATTCCTTGAACCTTTTTTCAGAGAGCAGCAGCTTGGCTTTCAAATTGCTTTCTTCAGGAGCAGCACAGCAAGACAATTCCGGTTTCCCTGAGGCCCCATCACCATGAAGTCCCCTTCCCTGCATAACTTGAGAATGAACCTGTTCCTTCTTGCAATTGTGTTGTGTCTGCCGCTATCCGCATTCGCCGCGTGCCCTGCGCCCGCAAGCGGGAGCCTGGCCATCTGCCAACCCAGCGCTAACTCCACCGTTTATCAGGTGCCCCACATTGAGGCCATTGCGAATCCTTCTTCCGGCAGCATCGCGAACATGAAGGTTTATATCGACAACAAATTGGTGTTCCAGAATGGCGGTCCTGAGATCAGCCTGTTTGAAGGCGGCGTCGCCAACGGGACGCATCACCTGGTAATCAACGCCTGGGACGGCCTGGGACATCTGTATCAGGCCCAGGAAAATTTCAGCGTCACCGGCAATCTGCCCTTTTCATGCCCGCCCAGTGCCGTTGGTGTGCGCATATGCGCTCCAGCCCAGGGCCAGGTGGTCTCACAGAATCTTGGCTTTGCGGTTGGATTTAAGGGCAATGCTCCTATCAGCCGCGTTCGCGCCTACGTGGACAGCGCTGACGTTTTTGATTTCACGCCGGCCAGCGGACAGAACAGCGTGATTGCCGGCGGCGTGCAAACCACGGCAGGCGCCCATACGCTGACGGTGGTCGCATGGGACACTAATAACGCCGTCTATAAGAGCAGCGTAGGCATCAAGACCTACTATGATGGTGGCTGCCCGCCGAGGGGAACCACATGCAACCCCGGCATTTATCCCAGCACTCCTAATGATGGAGACGATGTGCAGTCTCCCTTCCGGGTCTCTGCCAGCGTCCAGTACAACACTGCGCCGATCACGGCTATGAAGTTGTATCTTGATGGGGCACAGGTCGGCGCTTCGTCAGGCCCGACGTTCGATCAGCCGGTCACCGCCCCAAGGGGCACGCATATCATGGTGATCCAGGCCTGGGACACGGCGGGCAAGCTTTATCGCCTGACCGAGAACGTGAACGTGCAGTAAATGGTTTTCTGCATTTTCTCCATGGCGCTCTGAGGGCGCTCCTTCGTCGGAAGAAAGCGGCAGCTCTGTAAGGGGCTGCCGTTTTTGTGTAAAAACAAAAACCTACCACGGAGGCACAGAGACACGGAGAAGACCGAGAAAATAAAACCTTACCACTGATTTACACGGATAACACTGATCAACACGGAAAACCAAAGGCAAGAACTTACCGCGGATTTGCGCGGATGAACGCGGATCAAAATCCCATCGCGCAAAGACGCGAAAGATGGGGCACCGCCCGCAATGTGCAGGGTAGAAAGCCGGCCCAGCCTCGTGTAGGATTGGCGCGTATCGTTAGACTGCTGAGCGCGGGGACTGCTGAGCGAGGGCTGCGCGGGCAGGCGCGGACTAGTGTGCCGTGAGGCCGCGCCGGGAGGAAACAAGTGGCAAAGCCTAAAGCTGAGGACGACCGGGAAAAGAGAATCCCGGAAGAGAGAATCGAAGCCTTGAAACGCCAGGCAGAAGAGCTTTGTGGCGGCCAGATGGAGGTTGGCAGCCTGGACGACTACCCGGCCGAGGTGGAGGTGGAAGAAGCATTCTGGAAACACGTGGTGGACTACGAGAAAGCTCCGTGGATGAGCAACTTCCAGCAACTTGAGAACGCGGGCATGTCACTCCCACCGCCGGATTCGCTCAAAGATGAGGAACTGACGGCAAAACTCTGGGAGCTAATCCAAAAGCTCGCCTTGCTTCATGTGTTTATAGAACAGACAGATCATCTCAGCGACCGCGAGCTCTATGCCCATCTCTGGAACAATTCCCTGCGGGAGGAAACAAAGGCATTGCCGCTGGCCGCGAATTCTGCGTACCACATCCAACTGCTCGGCGGCTGCAGCGAGGAAGATATGCTGCTCTACCTGAAGTATTACGCGGACGATGACTTTCGCCGGCATTGGAAGAAGGATTGGCCCAATGATCCCATTCCCGCGCGCGAAGACCCGCCTTACGACCGCGACCGTCTGCTGCCCAAGCCGGATTACGGTCTGCCCACTGACGGAGAACCCAACTGAAGCCTGGGAAAATTCTGGGACAGGCGGGACGTTTTCTCAGTCCGCACAGAAGCAGAAACTGAGACGCGCAGAGTTGCGACACTTGGCAGGGAGGGCGGATCAAATAAATATTTCAAAGCGTTCTGACTCGTGGCCCATCGAAGGGTCAAAACCGCATGACAGAGAGGCCGGGGATCGCGTGAAAGTGACACTGGAATCCAGGATCACTTCCATGCAGTGGAGTCCAGCGCTTCGCGATGACTCTCAACAGCCGCTTGAACATCATTGGCAAAGTCGGGGTCGATGGTGGCTTTGGAGTCTTCCGGCAACAGAGCAAGACATTCCGAGATCGTCCGGCGAACTGGTCCGGCAGGGCGGACCACGGCCACGGGTTGGGAGTTCTGTTCAATCACGATTTCGGCACCGGCCCGCACTCGAGCCAAGAGCGCAGCAAAATTGCTGGCCGCTTCAATTTCAGAGATGTGAATAACAGGTTTAGCCATGGTGACACTGACTAATATATAGGGAAAGGGAACTTAGGCTGTAGGCAAAAATGTGGTGGGCGGGTGGCCCACTCACTGCTCCCTCACGAAAACCGAGTTGTTTCGGGTCCTTCTGACTACCGGGGTTGGCCCCGTCGCAGGCCCCACAGTCCGCGCACTGAGAGGATGAAGGAGAACATCCCAAGCACGCCCATTGCGTGAAGCGTCCAGACGAACAAGAAGGCTGGGCTGGACCTGGCGATCGCGCCGTGAAAAACGCCTCCCGGCGCCATCACGTGGACGACAGGCATACCCATTGTAAGGACCGACCCGACGAGCATGATGACGAGCCCCAACCGCCGTTCATTGAGCAGCAGCGTTCCGTACAGCCAGATGGCCAGGACGGGCACCCCAATAAGGGTTGATCCCCCTGCCTCGGGCGTCCCGGCCCTGGCATGGATGGTATCGCTCGTCAGGTGAAGCGTTATCAACAGGATCGACAGCAGAGAGGTGATGATTAATATGTGGTTTTGCTTCATTGATATTCCCTCGCCAGGTCTGCAGGAAAGTTCCTTGATTCATGTTCGAGGAACTTGAGAGGCAGATGCTGCTGGTACGGGCCGTATCATGGAATGGTTCCAACTTTCACACCGGATTAGGGTGGTAGCCCCGGTTCATCCTATTTCATCCGAGATTGGCATAGGGGAGCGTTACCCATGTGGCACAGCCGCCCCTCGGCTGTGATTTCGAGATTAGGCGGCTCCAAGCACGATGTGGCTCTACCGTGCCAATCCGTAAATTGCGCGACCACACGTGTAATGAAAGCCAAGCTGTATTATCCTGAGTAGAACCTTGATTACAAGCAGGAAAGAGTAAGGGTTTTTGGCATGGATGCAAAGACCAAAGGCGCTTGGCTGGTGCACCACACGCAGAAATTGGAGCAGGTGACCGGCGTTCATGAATTCGACAATATTTACGCAGCTGGAAAAGCCGCGATCCTCCTGTCTGCTCTATCGGCAAGCGATCAAACCAGCCTCGACTGGAAGAGAGTTGAGCTTCTCGCGAAAGCCTCCAACATCAATACTCTCTTCGAACTGCCGAAGTTATTGGAACTCCTCGAGGCTAGGAGTCTTATCCAAAGATCAAAGACAGGTGTTGAGGTCCTTGGTGTCACGACTTCATCGGTTGTACAGCATGCGTCGGGTGTGTACGATGAGCTCAACCCTTCAGATTTCGAGAATGCGGCTCTAGCATTTTCCGAACTGGCGTCTGAGGCCCCCTTGCGCCAGAAAGAATCCAAGATTTATCTCGGAGATAGACTCAAGCTAACGAGCAGTCAGTCGGCAGGTTTGTTGGAGCAAGCGGAAAATGTTGGTTTTGTCGATTTTGAGGACCTTGGCGGCGACAAGGTCTATTTCAATGGGAATCTTTTTAGAAGGGAACACATTGCCAAGACTCAGGCCGTTTTGAAAAGCCTCACTGATGAAGATAGGAGGAAAGTAGTAGAAGTAGACGGGCTTCTGAAAAAGCACGGCTGCGTGACCGTGACAGAAGTCACGAAGGTGCTGGGCGTTGGCCTTTTAGAAAAGCTGAATGCCATTTCTATGTACGATGTTAACGTCGTCAACAACGATCAGGAAAACGTGGCGTTCGTGACGAGGCCAGCTGCGTTCTCAAAGTTTGGCAATCCGCTGATCGAGGATGCGCTGGATCTGGCAAAGGCCTTCGTGAGTTCACTAACCTACGGCATGACGCGCAGTACTTATACGCGTGGCCGAATCACGATGATCGAAAAGCTCGTCGGTGCCCTGATCGCGGGCCGGTGGGTTGGCCCCGTTGATGCGATAGGTCAAGACTACCGCGCGTTAGAAATGAAAGGTGTTGTGGAAGTACGGCATCGTGGGTGGCGAGGCTATGACATGAAGCTCCTGAAGAAAGATGTGGGGCAGGTAGCCTTGGAGGTCATTCGAGCTGGTGATGCCAGTGAGGCAGTGCTGAACCTTCCGGGCGCGACGGTCACGGGCTATGTCGGCCCTGAAGCTAATCGAACCGAAGGCCGCAGAAAGCAGCAAGTCGCCAGCAAGAGGGCGACGAGGGACATCGTGATGGCGCTAAGAACTGGGAAGGAACTGACATGACCGAGTCGCTGCCAAAGGGCTATCAGTTGGAAGAACTCCTGCGTCGGTACTTCATCCGTAGCGGCTACTTTACGGTGCGTGGCGTTCCTTTTGTGTATGAGGGTTTCGAAATTACCGACATTGATCTCTGGTTGTATGACCGTCCTTCATCCGTATCGCGACACCGGATAATCGTAGATACAAAGAACCGGAGCACGCCGAAAGCAATCGAGCGGATCTTTTGGACGAAGGGGCTTCAACAGGTACTTGGTTTCGAGCAAGCCATCGTCGCAACCACCGACAAACGCCCGGCAGTCTCCGAGTTTGGTCGGGAGCATGACGTTCTTATTCTCGACGGCGCATTCGTGAGTAGGCTGCAGAAGTCGTCGGAATCTTTTGAAGCTAGGTTAACCGAAGAGCAATTCATCGAACGCCTTGGCACGTACCGGCCGACCAAAGAGTCTGGAGATTGGAAGGGCCGCTTTAAAGGAGCAAAACGTCCCCTTGCAGGAAATTTGGGATACAACGCAATAAATGGGTGGTTGATCGAAGCGAAATTCTTTGCAGAGCAATCACAATTGGTCACCACGCATAAGGAAGTCGCCCTTCGGGTGTTGTACGTCCTCGTTTCATTCATCGCTATTGCTTTCGATTTTGTGATGAAGGATCTTGCATTCTCTGAATCACCCGCTAAGCTTGCCGCTCTCAATGATGGACTACGGCATGGGTCGCAAGGAGCCGCAGGAACAAAACAGCTCATTGCTTTGGCCACCGGATTGATCGAACAGTACGCGCCAGAACAACGAATGTTGGCTCCTAGAATCAGGGAACGGGTCGGACGAGAGTTGAATGCCATTCCGACAAATGCTCTGGCGGAGTACTTCGCAAAGCAGAGCGTATCGCAAGAGCTGTTTTCCGCGGCGAAAGAGCTTGAAGCCGCGGCGTATAGCTCCGTGTTCGCCCCTCCGCATTCTCTTTCTCCTGCCGCGAAGGGCTTGCTAGGGGTCCTCTTGGACTTTTGGGAGATGGATCGAAAGAATTTCTTGCAGACCACCGAGACGACCGTGATCCAAACAGTCAGTTCGCCCAACGACTCGCCAGAGACGCAGCATCCGACTCAGACCTCTTTGCCGGGAATAGAAACGAAAAAGAGCGGCTAGCTAGCCTCCTCACTCTTGGGGAAGATTTACTTTTGTGCTGCTCCTGTTTGCCGTTCTTAAGACTGTCAGTGATGCTAGCATCCGGTCAAAGAATCCGGTCTTGTGGCGGCGACGGCTCTGGGCGCGAGCGCTGGGCTTGTCTTGGTATGGCTGTACCGCCGCTGGATGTCTAACCGCAAGAACCCGTCTCCCGGAGGGTCTATGGACGTTGTTTTCGAGTTTGGGCAGACAACAGAATCGGAAGCTTTCTTCGATCGGAATCCGAAATTCTATCCCGCCTTCGAAAGGTTGGGGGCGCTGATAAACAAGTGCTTCGGACGCCCTATCCAAGCCAAGAACCGCACGGAGGACGTATGTTTCAGCCTCGGGGAAACCTGCCGAGAAGACTTCATCGAGATTTTGTTTCTTGCTACTAACGGCTATGCAACGGGAGAGTCGAAGCTGCTCAGAGGCCTTTATGGGAGAGCCGTGGCCCTTGCCCTACATGGTGGAAAACGTTGGGGACAGACGGGGCGTACCCAAGGTCTAATTCGCAAAAAGCCGGTGAACGTCATGTCTGTCCCAGGTTTCCCCTACGACCTAAACAGCCGGCGGTGCGTGGTAGGCGCTCCCCGGCCTACCACCGGAAAGACTTGAACTCGCCGCCTCACAATTTAAAGCACCCGCTTTACAAAATTCGTTTCTTCATACTTCGCTTGTTTTTCGTTGCATCGTTCCCCAAAATCAGTTACACAAAAAAGACGGGACGCGCCCGTGTTTACGCACGGACGGTCCCTGACCACAAATCACCTTCCTTAGAAAGGCGGCCTATGGCTGACACTGATTCTAGCAGCGCACCCAATTCCAGCAGCGTACCCAAACCCCACATCTACGATCTTCTCAACCGTCTCAACGCATCTTTCGCTCGCGTCCATCGCAATATGGCAGCATTGGAGGAGGTAGGCATCTTCGATCCGCTGATGATGCAGGCCCTAAACCGCCAGTCGGAGCAGCTTCGGGCAGGCGCGAATTACCATCTGCTCGGAGCCATGCGCCGCATCGAAGAGCGCGACCGGGAGCGATTCTCGCAGCCACCCAAGGAGTAAAATTTCTTTACTCAACAGGACCCGCCTCAAAAAAGGGCGGGTTTCTTGTTCTTCACAAAGAATCACACCGACGGATGGTCGACGACGCAAAGTCGAATCAAGAGCTATAAAAAATTACTTGCGTTTGCAGAGCATAATCGTGTTATATTCGCCTTGAGAGAAATTTCAACACCCGGCCTTTGTGCCGGGTGTTCGTGTTTCTGGGCTGTGACCCATCAGCCGAAGGCTGAGAGGTTGCAGAAATCGGGACATCGGGAGATCGGGTCATCGGGTGATCGGAAAAACCAGAGCTATATATTCGCCGCGGATCATTTCAGGCTTGCGGTGATCGGAAAAACCAGAGCTATATATTCGCCGCGGATCATTTCAGGCTTGCGACCCTCTGCCGATCTTCTCAGCATTGGGTCGAATTGGGTCACCTTGGGTCGAATTGGGTCGACATAGGGGGTAGGGGGCGGGGGTGGAGGAAATTGGCATGATCGCCGGGTATTGCCAAAGATCGCCGAGATTGAAAAGCAAGCAGTGGCCGTAAGAGATCGCCGAGATCGCGCGTAATCGGAAAGGCAAAACCGTTAACCACAAAGGACACGAAGGCACGCAAAGGGAAACCGCTGAACTCTGCGCCAATCTGGGATGACCTGGGATGCCATGGGATGGACCGAGAGGGGGGTGGCGCGCGCCGGGTGGGGAGATTCTTACCACTGATTTGCACTGACGACACTGATCGTAAAAGCCCGTTTATCATTCTAATATGACCACTAAAGCCGCCAGCCAATCCGTTGCCACTTATCTCGATTTCTGCCAGCAGCACCGGGAAGAGATGTTTGCGCTGCTGCGGCGCATGGTGGAAATCGAATCGCCCAGTGACGATAAAGCGGCCCTGGACCGCATGGGAGCATTCCTGGCGGAGGAATTTACGCGCCTTGGCGGCAAGGTCATCTTCTATCCGCAGAAGGTTGCCGGCAATCATCTGAAGGCGGAGTTCGGCGGCGGAGCAGGCAAGCCGGCGCTTCTTCTGGGACATTTCGATACGGTCTGGCCCATGGGCACCCTGGCCACGATGCCCTTCCGCATTGCAGGCGGCCGCGCCTTCGGTCCCGGCGTTTATGACATGAAGGCCGGAATTACCATGATGATTTTTGCCGTGCGCGCGCTAAAGGCGGCTGGGCTGGAACATCGGCCAGTCACGGTGCTGCTTGATACCGATGAAGAAGTCGGCAGCACCACAGGAAGGCCAGTCGTGGAGGCCACGGCCAAAGAATGCGAAGCCGTCCTGGTGCTGGAGCCTTCTCAGGGGCCAAAAGGTCATTTGAAAACTTCGCGCAAAGGCGTAGGTGACGTAACCATCCGCGTGCGTGGCCGCGCCTCCCACTCCGGCGTTGATTTTGAAAAAGGACACAGCGCCATTGTCGAACTTGCCCGCCAAATGCTTGAGGTCGTCAAATTTACCGATCTGAGCCGGGGAATCACCGTAAATCCTGGAGTGATACAAGGTGGCACGCGCAGCAATGTCATCGCCGCCGAAGCCTGGGCTGAGATTGACCTGCGCATTGCCCGCGCCGCAGATGCGGCTATGCTTGAGAGCAAGTTCGCGGCTCTGAAACCTTTCGATCCGGAATGCTCCATTGAGATCAGCGGAGGCATTAATCGTCCGCCTATGGAGCGCACCGAGGGGACCGTACGCTTATTTAAGATTGCTCTGGAACTTGGCCGCGGCATTGGGATGACCGTGGAAGAATCCTCCACGGGCGGCGGTTCTGACGGCAACTTTACTTCGGCGCTGGGCATACCCACGCTTGACGGCCTGGGCGCTTTGGGCGAAGGGGCCCACGCGGCTAATGAATCTGTCGTAATTGAAGAGCTTCCCCGGCGCGCGGCGCTGCTGGCTGGCTTGGTCCAAACCCTATGAATCGCAAGGATTTATTAAGAAACTTAAGGGATCGGCAAATAAAGTCCTTAGTTTTCAACGTTCCTTTGACTCGCTTTCATGGTTGACCTACAATCTGACTGAAGTTACCCAATAAGTCGAGGGAGCGCTTGCGGCAACGGCGCCTCCTGATGGAGCTAAAAACATGTTTGGCGGAAAACTTGGTGTACCGGAACTTCTGATCATACTGGTCATCGCATTGATATTCTTTGGTCCGAGCAAGCTGGGCGATCTGGGCAAAGGCCTGGGCGACGCCATCAAGAATTTCAAGGGCGCGATGAAAGATGGTGAGCAGGGTACGGCTCAGCCTGCTGACAAGAAGTAATCCGGCAGTCTCATTTCAACAGCCCATTCGTTCGCAACATCTCTGTCACCAAAGATAGAGGCAATCCCACCACATTGGAAAATTCTCCCTCCATGCGGTCGGTCCATCGTGAAGCGCCGCCCTGGATGGCGTATGCTCCGGCTTTGTCCATAGGTTCACCGCCGGAGACATATTGCTGAATTTCATCTTCGGCCAGCTTGCGAAAATAAACCTGCGTTGTGCAGGAGCGCGTCTGCGCGTGCGCGCC
>WNFM01182966.1_pt1 | contig 59258 bp, 60 predicted proteins | sample 5400271 | NCBI WGS metagenome assembly WNFM01 (sample SAMN13153352, study PRJNA577476) | soil metagenome | isolation source: 60 cm saprolite on Douglas fir-dominated hillslope | place: USA:California | collected 2013-09-17
GCTACCGCGTCACCACCGCGGAGAACTTCGAGCGTGGCCTGCCGCTCGGCATGATCTACGCGACCTCGCGCGCCATGCTGCGCGACCGCGTGCGTTCCCTGCGCGAGGCCAATGTCTACGAGGCGCAACGCTATCGGCACGTCATCGGGGCCGCACTGGTTACTCCCGGCGAGGACGGCACCCTCAAGGCGCAGACGAGCTTCATTGTCGCGCGCATCATGCACGGCGGCGAGACGACGCTGTTCGCCACCGGCCGCTATCACGATCACGTCGTCCTCGATGACGGCAAGCCGCGTTTTGCCGAAAAGATCGTCATCCTCGACAGCCGGCTGATCGATACGCTTCTCGCCATTCCGCTTTAGCCGCACACGCATGCCCGAGCCTGCCGCCGCCTCGTCGCTGACGCGCCATCCCTCCTTTGTGCTGTTCTGGTTCGCGCGCACCTTCACCAACGGCGCGTATATGATGCAAGGCGTCGCCGTCGGCTGGCAGATCTACGAGCTCACCAACGATCCGTTCGACCTCGGCCTGGTCGGGTTGGCACAATTCGTGCCGTTGATGGGATTCTCGCTCATCATCGGCCAGGTCGCCGATCTGTTCGATCGGCGCCTCGTCGTCGCTACCTGCCAGGTGGGCAAGGCGCTGGCGGCGCTCGCGCTCGCCATCGGCACCGCGCGCGGCGCACTCAGCCGCGAGACGATGCTGGCAATCCTATTTCTGTCGGGGACGGCGCGCGCATTCGAGATACCGACGATTCATGCGCTGCTACCGGGAATCGTGCCGGCGCCGCTGTTGCCGCGCGCGATCGCGGCCTCGGCCAGCGCGCAGCAGACGGCCGTGATCTGCGGCCCCTCGCTCGGCGGGCTCCTCTACATGCTCAGCCCAACCGGCGTCTATGCGATCTGCACTGTGGTTTTCATCGCGGCGAGTGTGCTGATCAGCCTTATCCATGTCGTGCCGCGCAGCGAACTGCGCAAGCCGATCAGCCTGGAGACGCTGTTGGCCGGCTTTCGCTATATCCGCAGCCGTCCGATCCTGTTGGGCGCGATCTCGCTCGACCTGTTCGCCGTGCTGCTCGGCGGGGTGACCGCACTATTGCCGATCTATGCCCGCGACATCCTGGAGGCCGGACCGTGGGCGCTTGGGGTGTTGCGCTCGGCGCCGGCGGTCGGCGCGCTGGCCACATCGATCGTGCTGACGCGTCGCGGCATCGGGGGCGGCGCCGGCCACGTCATGTTTGCCGCGGTCGGAACATTCGGGCTGGCGAGCCTCGCCTTCGGGCTGTCGACCTCGCTGACCGTGTCGTTCCTCGCGCTCATGGTCTACGGTGCCTCGGACGCGATCAGCGTCGTCATCCGGCAATCGCTGGTGCAGATGCGCACGCCCTATGACATGCTGGGCCGGGTGCTGGCGGTCAACTCCATGTTCACGGGCTCCTCGGGCTCGCTCGGCGAATTTCGCGCCGGCGCGGTGGCGGCAGCGCTCGGCGCGGTGCCTTCGGCGCTGATCGGCGGCTTGGGCACGATCACGGTGATGCTGATCTGGATGTGGGCGTTCCCGCAACTTCGCCGGGTTGACAAATTGGCCCCTGACGCCGAGGCGGGGGACTAGCCGAAACGAGAGGGGCTGGGAAAAGGAAGCCCCGCTCGCGCGGGGCTCAAGTGTTTCGGAGGAACGTCGAACGTGAGAACCGCACATGCGGTAACGATCGACGATATGAACCTACCTTCGCCATGGAGCTCGCGCTGTGATGGCCGTCACAAAATGTGCTTTTACCGGCCCGGAGGCAGTATCCCAGTGAAGTCAAGGGGATAGGGCCCGCGATTTGTCAGCTTAGCGCGATTCAGCACAGTCGTCGTGGCTTCGCCGTTCGCACGCTTTGAGCACCCTATTCATCCGACGACAGGTCTCAGTTTCGCACAACCAAGACCGAGCACTTGGCGTAGCGGACCACGTGGCCGGCGTTCGAGCCGAGGAAATACGTGCGCACGGCGTGCCGCTGCGGCCGGTGCGAACTCATGACGATCAGATCGGGATGCATGCTGTTGGCCTCTTCCAGAATCTCCTGATAGACGCCGCCCTGGCGTACGATCGAGGATACCCGCGACGGCGGCAAGCCGGTCTCCTTCACGACGATTGCGAGCGCGTCTTCCGCCGCCTTGCGCTGCTGCACCTCGAAATCGGGCGGCACATATTCGGCGAGCATCACCGGCGTGAGCGGCAGCACATTGACCAACCGGATCGTCCCCTCCGAGGAAGCGGCCATTATCAACGCGGTGGCGACCGCGGGCTTGGCCAAGTCCGGATCCGCGAGGTCGATCGGAACCAGGATTTTCTTGTACATGGCGGCATCCCCTCTGTGATTGGCGTTTTAGGACATATTGCCACGCCTGCGGGCCGACCGTGAGTGGGTTCGCCGCGCCCGCCCGGGCATGACCGGGCTGGGCTGTTGCGCCACGCCGACGGTGCGAGCGGGAGAAGACCCCGTCTTCACACCCGATCCGCCTCCGCGAGCGAGCGCGGGCTTACGAAGCGCTCGAGTCGCCCGCCGCGCGGATGGAGCTTGCGCCAATCTTTGCCGGCAAAGTCGATAACGGCGAGGCCGGAGGTCGGCAGCCCTTCGTTGAGCCTCTCGCGCGTCTCGACATCGCCCGAGGCGATCAACCGCCGTGCCGCCTCGTGCAGGCCCGGATTGTGCCCAACCACGAGCAGCGTGCGGACCATCGCGGCCGTGCCCTTCACCAGCGCGATGATCGCTTCGGCGCCGGCATTGTAGAGACGCTCCTCATAGGCGACGCGCGGTGGCGTGGTTAGCGCGGTGGCGACGCGTTCCCACGTCTGCCGTGTACGCTCGGCAGTCGAGACCAGCACGAGGTCGGGAATAAGCGCGTGGCGCGCCATGTAGGCACCGATCACCGGCGCATCGGCTTTGCCGCGGGCACTGAGCCGGCGCACGTGGTCGCTCATGCCGCCTTCGGCCTTTTCCGACTTGGCGTGTCGCAGCAGCATCAGGCGCATGGCACCCGCATCGATTTCCCGCGCGCCGCAGTCTAGCATGCCCGGCGACAACTTAACTTGTGCGGAAGAAAACGTGAACACCTCTGAGCGGACGTCACACGTGCCGACCTGGTACATGGCCACCATGGTGCCGGCGTCCGCGCGCCTGCCGCTCACCTATGATCTGGATGTCGATGTATGCGTCGTCGGTGCTGGGCTTGCGGGACTGACGACTGCGCGCGAGATCGCTCGACGCGGGTGGTCGGTCGCGGTGCTCGAGAGCCGGCGGATCGCGTCGAGCGCGTCCGGCCGTAACGATGGCTTCGTGCTGCCCGGCTTTGCCGCGCCGATGGACAGCGTGGTGAGTCGCGTCGGTTTGGAGCACGCCAAGGCGTTGTGGGCGCTCTCCGAGATGGGCCTCAAATACGTCCGTACCACGATCGCCGAGTCGCGCCTGCCGGGGGTTGCGCCGATCGCGGGCTGGCTCAAAGCGTCCAAGATCGATAACCGCGACGAACTCCTGGATGATGTGCAGCTCTATGGTGAGGAGTTAGGCACCGAAATCGAGGTATGGTCGACGGAGCGGGTCAGGGAGGTTCTCAAGACCAACCACTATTTCCATGCCGTGCATTTGCCCCGCGCGTTCCACATCCATCCGCTGAACTATGCGCTCGGTCTTGCCGAGCTGGCGGAAGCTGCGGGCGCGCGCATTTTCGAGGACACGCCCGCGCTCTCGATCGACACCGAAGGCGTGCGCAAGCGGATCGCCACGCCGTCCGCGCGCGTGCGCGCCGCCCATATCGTGCTCGCTTGCAGCGTCCACCTCGGCTCGCTCGCGCCGCGCATCGCCGGCACGCTGCTGCCGATCTGGAGCTATACCATCACGACCGCGCCGCTCGGGCCGCGGCTTGTCGATGCCATCGCCTATCGCGGCGCAGTGACCGATACCGACCTCGCCAGCAATCACTACCGGATCCTCGGCAACGACCGGCTGCTCTGGTCGGGACATACGACGACGTGGGAGGCCGATCCCAAGCGGTTCGTGCGCCGGCTCAAAGCCGATTTGACAGCGGTCTATCCGCAACTCGTCGATGTCGAGGTTGAGCACGCCTGGTCGGGCGTGCTCGGCAATGCGCTGCATCGGATGCCGCAGATCGGAGAGGTCTCGGGAGGGCTTTGGCTCGCCAGCGGCTTCGGCGGCCACGGCATCAACACCACGGCTATGGCGGGCAATATTCTCGCCCAAGCCATTGTCGAAGGTGATGATACGTGGCGTTTGTTCGCTCCGTTCGAGCTCGTGTGGGCCGGCGGTAGCGTCGGCCGCGCGGTGATGCAGGTGTTCTATTGGTGGCTCGATACGCGCGAGCGCTTGGCGGCACGGGCAGCGCGTCAGCGGGAACAGGAAGACCTGCGTTTGGCAAAGCGCGCCGCACTGCGCGAGGGTGGCGAGGAGACCGGCGTGGAGGCGCAGCTGGGCGCCGTGTTGCCGCGGGAGGACTGGCCGGCGGAGCCACAGCGCGGGGAACTCCCCGCCGATCCGGTCGCGGCGAACGAGATCGCCTCTCCTTCGATCGACCGCCAGGCAGACGACGAGCGGCTCGAGGCGCGCACGCCGGAATAGTGCGTCCGCGCAGCCGCCAACGAAGATTCAGCATTCCGCTCGTCCCCGCGAGGGACGCAAATTCCGCTTGCGCGGGAAGAGCGGAGCCTCGGGATCGTGTCCGGCGATGCTCACCGGCCCTCGCGGCGCGCCAGGAAGGCGAGCCGCTCGAACAGGTGGACGTCCTGCTCGTTCTTGATAAGGGCGCCGTGCAACGGCGGAATGAGTTTCTTCGGGTCGCGCTCGCGCAGCGTCTCCGGGCCGATATCCTCGACGAGCAGGAGCTTGAGCCAATCGAGGAGCTCGGAGGTCGAAGGCTTCTTCTTCATCCCCGGCACCGCGCGAATTTCATAAAATAGCTTGAGGGCTTCCGATACGAGGCGCTGCTTGATGCCGGGGAAGTGCACCTCGACAATTGCGCGCATGGTGTCGGCATCGGGAAACCGGATGTAGTGGAAAAAGCAGCGGCGCAGAAACGCGTCGGGCAGCTCCTTCTCGTTGTTGGAGGTGATCACCACGATGGGCCGGCGCCGCGCCTTCACGGTTTCGCCAGTCTCGTAGACGAAGAACTCCATGCGGTCGAGCTCCAGCAACAGATCGTTGGGGAACTCGATGTCGGCTTTGTCGATCTCATCGATCAGCAGCACCGGCCGGGCATCGGCGACGAAAGCGTCCCACAGCTTGCCACGTTTGATGTAGTTGCGGATATCGTGCACGCGCTCATCGCCGAGTTGACTGTCGCGCAGCCGAGACACAGCGTCGTATTCGTAGAGTCCCTGCAGCGCCTTTGTCGTCGATTTGATGTGCCACTCGATCAACGGTGCGCCGAGGCTCTTGGCCACCTCGAGCGCGAGCACCGTCTTACCGGTGCCGGGCTCGCCTTTGACCAAGAGCGGCCGCTCGAGCGTGATGGCGGCATTGACCGCGACCTTGAGGTCGTCGGTTGCGACATAAGCGCTGGTTCCTTCAAAGCGCATGGGGCGTCGTTGCTTCCAAAGTCAGCAGCCGCTGCTCTCGGTTCGTCATGCGCGGGCTTGAACCGCGCGTCACCAAAGCACTTATCCAAGGGGATGGATTGCCGGGTCAAGCCTCGTCAAACCCGGCAATACGGCCGGTCGTGGCAGGTCACGCCGTGATCGCACGAACGTGAGCCGAATTGCCTCAATCGGCGATGCCGAAATGACATATATATTACTCACCCGTTTACCGAACGGCGGTAGAGCCGCATGCCGTGCCAGTTAACAATCGTCAGCCGCGCGATCGCGCTCAGTGCCCTGCTCTTGCTCGCGCTTTTCGCGCCCGCCGCGGGGCAGGGGAACGAGGCGCAGCGCACCGCGGTTGCGACTTTCGCGGGCGGCTGCTTCTGGTGCGTGGAGGCCGATTTCGACAAGGTCGAGGGCGTGATCAGCACGACCTCGGGTTATACCGGCGGTCATGCGGCCAATCCGACCTACGAGCAGGTCTCGCACGGCGGCACTGGTCATGCCGAGGCGGTGGAGGTCGTGTACGACCCGGCCAAGGTAAGCTACAACAAGCTGCTCGACGTGTTCTGGCACAACATCGATCCACTGGCGAAGGATCGACAGTTCTGCGACCACGGCGACCAATATCGCAGCGCAATCTTTTATCGCGGGGAGGAGCAGCATGCGCTAGCGGAAGCCTCGAAGGGGGCTGTCGAGAAGCGCTTCAAGCAGTCGGTTGCAACCCAGATCGTCCCGGCCGGGCCGTTTTACAAAGCCGAGGAATACCATCAGGACTACTACTTGAAGAATCCCATTCGGTATAAATTTTATCGCTTCAATTGCGGCCGCGACGCGCGGCTCGAGGAGCTGTGGGGCAAGAAGGACTAAAAATGCTCGATCGTCGTCTTTTGCTGGCGGGTGCGGCAGCCCTTGCAGGGATCGCGGGGCTACGCTGGGTCAAGAGCGGCGACGTCGAGGCCGCCGACGCGTTCGAAATCCAGAAGAGCGACAGCGAGTGGCGCTCCCTGCTGACCAAGGCGCAGTACGAGGTGTTGCGGCTGCGCCGAACCGAGCCGCCCGGCTCGAGCCCGCTCAACGACGAGAAGCGCAAGGGCGCCTTTGTCTGCGCGGGCTGCGATCTACCGTTGTTCTCTTCGGAGACGAAATACGACAGCAAAACCGGCTGGCCGAGCTTCTATCGTCCGCTGCCGAACGCGATCGGCACCGCAACCGACCACCTGTTGCTGTTGCCGCGCACCGAGGTGCATTGCAGGCGCTGTGGCGGACATCTAGGCCATGTTTTCGAGGATGGGCCGCCGCCGACCGGTCTGCGCTATTGCATGAACGGGGCAGCGTTGAAGTTCATCCCCGACGCTCCGGCTTGAGCGCGACCTGGCCAGCGTGCTTGGCGCGTCCGAAAACGCGACGAGGCTGTCGTTGGCCGATTCGGAGCGGCGAGACGCGCCTAAGGGCTGACATTCCAGCAAGTATTTTTGGATCAGGCGCCGGAGGAGGCTCACGATGACTCGCCCAATGATGTGGCGCGCGCTGGCACTCCTGCTTTTTGCCGCCGCCGCGCCTCCCGCGCCCGCCGCTGAGGTCTACCAGATTTCCACCATTTCGAGCCTCTTGCGCGGCGGCTATGACGGCGACACGACCGTCGGCGAGCTACTCCGGCACGGCAGCTTCGGGCTCGGCACGTTCAACGGCGTGGATGGGGAGATGATGGTGCTCGATGGGAAGGTCTATCGCGGCACGGTCGACGGCCGGGCGCACGTAGTCGCCTCCTCGGAGCTGACCCCATTCGCAGTGATCGTTGGTTGGCAGCCGCAAGGATCGGCCGCGGTTGCTGCGGGGCAATCCCTCGAGCAGCTCGAGGCGGCGCTCGACGCCTTGCCCTATAGCCCCTCGCGCGTGCTCGCGGCACGCGTGGACGGGCGGTTTAGGGGCGTCGCAATCCGCAGCGAGCCCAAGCAGCAGCCGCCTTATCGCTCCCTAGCGGAAGTGATCAAGGCGCAGCAGGTTGTCCATACGCTTGAGGACGTCGACGGTACCCTGATCGGGTTCCGCTTCCCGGCCACTGCCCGCTCCGTCAACGTAGCCGGCTGGCACTTCCACTTTCTGACCGCCGACAGGACACGCGGCGGCCATGTGCTCGGCCTGACCACGGGCCAGGGAGCGGCTCTGCTCCAGGAATTCGCCGATCTGCGTATCCGCTTCCCGGCGCAGGGGCCGGCAGCGAGCGCGGGCGAGGATGAGATTAGGGCCGTCGAGCGGGCACGCTAGAATCCCGCGCGGCACGCGTTCCCACGGCACAATGCGAGCGGCGTACCGGCCAGACGGCGGCTTCGCGAGGTCTTTTGCGTCGCATCCTGAAAAGTAGAGTCCATCGCAATTCCGTTGTTGTCCGCCGTCGCGCGGCTCGATATAAGCTCGCCGCGCGAGCAGGGGGGTTCGCTTTTCGCACGGGGTTGCAATGTCTCCGCAAAAGAACGGCGGCACGGTACTGGACAAGACCAAGCTCTATCGACCTTCCGACAAAGAGCCTTTCATGAACGAGCGCCAGCGGGAGTATTTCCGCCAGAAGCTCATCACTTGGAAGGAGGAAATCCTCAAGGAGGCCAAGGAAACGCTCGCCCATCTTCAGGCCGAGAACGAGAATCACCCCGATCTTGCCGACCGCGCGTCTTCGGAGACCGATCGCGCGATCGAGTTGCGCGCGCGCGACCGCCAGCGCAAGCTGATCGCCAAGATTGATGCCGCGCTCGCCCGCCTCGAGGACGGCACCTACGGTTTTTGCGAGGAGACGGGCGAGCCGATCTCGCTCAAGCGGCTCGAGGCGCGCCCGATCGCCACGCTCTCGGTCGAGGCGCAGGAGCGCCATGAACGACGCGAGCGCATCTATCGCGACGAGTGAAATGCACTCCTAGCGCGAGCACGGCGGCCGCCCATGAAACGCCGTCGTTTTCTTCAGCATCTGGCAGGCGCTGCGGCGGCGATGGCGGCAACGCGCAGCATCGCAAGCGCGCAGCCCTATCCTTCCCGACCGCTGACAATGATCGTGCCGTTTCCGGCGGGCGGAGCCACCACGACGCTCGCGCGAGTGCTGGCCGAGCATCTCAAGGAGACGCTCGGCCAACCGGTCGTGGTGGAGAACGTGGGTGGCGCGGGGGGCAGCATCGGCGTGAGCCGAAGCGCGCGTACGGCACCCGATGGCTATTCGCTGAGCTTCGGCAACTGGGCGAGCCATGTGGGAGCCGGCGCGGTCTATCCCGTTTCATACGACGTACTAGCCGACTTTGAACCGGTATCGAGGGTGGCCGATACCCCGCTCTGGGTCGTGGCAAGGAAAGATTTGCCGGCAAAGGATCTGAAGGAGCTCATCACGTGGCTCAAGGCGCACCCGGACAAGGCGTCGGCCGCGACGGTCGGGCCCGGAAGCGGATCGCATCTGTGCGGGATTTATCTTCAGAACAACACCGGGACCCGCTTCCAATTCGTGCCCTACCGCGGCGGTGCCCCTGCGATAGCGGATCTGGTCGGCGGTCAAGTCGACATCATGTGCGACATGTCCTCGAATTCGCTTCCGCAGGTACGCTCCGGCCAGATCAGGGCACTCGCCGTCATGGCCAAGTCGCGATGGTTTGGCGCGCCTGACGTTCCGACCGTGGACGAGATGGCAGTGCCGGGCGTCTATATTTCGTTCTGGCACGCCCTTTGGGTTCCGAAGGGCACTCCGAGGAATATTGTCGCCAAGCTCAATGCAGCGGTGGTGACCGCCTTGGCCGATCCGACCGTCCGCCAGCGATTTTCCGATCAAGGCCAGGAGTTGCCCCCGCGCGACCAACAGACGCCGCAGGCGCTCGCTGCCTACCACAAGGCCGAGATCGAGAAGTGGTGGCCGATCATCAAGGCGGCCAACATCAAACCGGAATAGTGCCCAGCCGGACTGGGGTGGTCAGGGCTTGGGCGGCGGACGGTTCAGCAGGCTTGCCATCTCCTGCTCGAGGCTGTCGTAGAACGATTTTTGCGGCGCGGGCTTGGCGTCGGCGCTGCGCGCGCGCGCGGCCTTCGCTGGATCTGCGGTCGCTTCGTCGGTTCCCGGGCCGGCAGGCTCGTTTTTGCCAGCTCCTGCCCATGGACGCAGATCGTCGGGCTTGAGCGGACGGCGCAGCGTCGTATCCAGTCGCGGGGAGGCTGGTGTTTCGGGCGCAGCTTCGCCCGCCGTCCTCTGCGCGCCCGACGCGGTGCGCGCGTCATCGCTCTTTCCGGGGCGCCGAAGCGCGGCTTCGAGCCGTTGTGCCATATCGGAGAGATTCTGATCGGCCGGCGCCTTGAGCGCGGGATCGGCCGTGCTTGGAGCAGGCGTCGGCGCCGGTTGCAGCCGCGGCATGCGGCGTTGCTCGGCAGGCTCGCCCACCCCGGGCACGCGCGACAATTCGTCCGCGAGTTCAGCGAGCGGATCGGGTGCGCGCGGCTTGCGCTCACGCGCCGGAACCGGAGGGACAGGCCCCGCCGTCGCCTGCGGCTCGTCCGGCCGCTCTCCCGGCCACACCATCGGTTCTTCGGACGCCATCGGTGGGCGCGGCGCTCGGGGCTCGGCGCGCAGAGAAGGTTCGACGCGCGCTGCAGGCTCGGGCTTCGGCGCCGGCTCCGGCTGCAGCGGCCACATGCTGTCTTCGCCGAGGGGCACCGCTCGCGGCAACGTGTCGGCGGCCGGCGGACGGACTCCTTCCCGCGGCGCGGTGGCCACCCGTACGATATTCTGCTCGACCACGACGTCGCTCGGTCCGCCGATGATGAGGAGATGCTCCACATTATCGCGGCGAATGAGGACGAGACGCCGCCGGCTGTCGACCGTTGCCTGGTCGATGACGGCGAGCCGCGGCTGGCGTCCGCGCGTGGCGCCGCCGCCGAGCCGTCCGCCGCCGAACCGGCGCACGAGCCAGAACGCCAGCGCGAGCAGGGCCAGCACCACGATTACGAAGAGAAAGACCTTGAGACCGGTCTGTCCTTCACCGAATACCGTGTCCAACATCATTCCTCCCCGCGTCTCACGGGCCCCACTCGGGCGTCGTCCGAATGGTTAACGCGCTGCTTCTGCGCCCCGCAGTCAATACTAACAGGAAATTAAGAAAGCTAGGACCCGGGGCCGATGATGCGCGATCTCAAAGCGTTCTCGTGGTAAACGGCGGTTTGGCAGGCGGGTGGGAGCGGCCTGCAACGGCCCATTAACCGCACCAGCGCAAAATCCGCGCTGTGTGGAGGTGCCCGGCGCGACAGGGTTACGGCGCGCTCGAGATGGCGGTCCGGGCAGCGCGCCCGCGAAAGCCTTGCGTGGATTTAACGGCTGGGGCACTCAGGACCAGGCGAATGCCCCCGATTCCACGCCGAGCATGACGCAGTCGAAAGCCTCCGAGGACACCGCCCGCGCGCCGATCGAGCGCAGTCCGGAAGGCCGCGGCACCGGCAGCATCGGTCTGGTACTGCTCTTTGTGCTGCTCGTCCCAGCCGCGGGTGCGTTCCTGATCGGACGCGCTAAAGCGGAACCTTACATTGTGGTCCTCCTTGCCGTGTTAGCCACGCTCGGCGTCTTCCTATTGTTCGCTTTCGCCGCCGGCATCTTGCGCATGTCGGGCCGGACGGCCAAACGCCCGTTGCTGGCGGCCGTCGTCGACCATGCCAGCGAGGGCATCCTCGTGAGCGATCCGAACGGCCGCGTGGCGTACGCCAACGCCGCCTATCTTGAACTCGTCGGGGCGTCCGAGGCTCGGGATGTGCGGCCGGTCGAGCGGGCCTTCACGGGCGATGCCGCTGTTTCGGAAGCCGTGTACCGTCTGCTCAAGGCGGCGCGCGAAGGGCGTCGTGCCCAAGAGGAGGTGCGCGTCAATGCGCATGGCGGCGAGGGCGGACGGTGGTTGCGCATCCGCGTGCGCCCGCTCGGCCAAGGTAAACGCGAATCGCGCATGACCGTGTGGTCGCTATCTGACGTGACGCGCGATCTCGAGCGGCACGAGAATGTGTTCCAGGAGTTGCAGCACGCAATCGACTATCTCGACCATGCGCCGGCCGGCTTCTTTTCGGCCGAAGCCAACGGCAACATCGTCTACATCAACGCTACGCTAGCCAATTGGCTCGATTACGATCTCGCCCAAGTCGGCTCTGGCGGCCTCAAGCTCGAACAGATCGTGGCGGGGGAGGGAGCGGCGCTCCTGACCACACTCGCGGCCGTGCCGGGCGATGTGAAGACCGAGATTCTCGACATCGATCTCAAGACGCGCGGCGGCCGCACCGTCCCGGCGCGGCTGTTCCACAAGGTCGCATTCGGGCCCGACGGCGCGCCCGGCGCGTCGCGGACGCTCGTCATCAATCGCGCGCGCGACGGCTCGATCGATTTGCAACGGGCGGCCGAAGTCCGCTTCATGCGTTTCTTCCAGAATACGCCGATGGCGATCGCCACCGTCGACAAGCAGGGCCGGATCGCCGACTCGAATGCGAGGTTTGCCCGCCTGTTCCACCCCGTGTTCAAAGGCGAAGCCCGGGGCGACCGCTCGATCCTCTCCGTCGTCGCCGAGCGCGACCGGGGCGCGCTCGAAGCCGCCATCCGCAACGCGGCAGAGGGACAAAGCGAGATCGATCCGGTCGAGGCGGCGCTCGCCGGTACCGGCGAGCGCTATGCCAGTCTCTTCGTCACCGCGGTCGAGGACGAGAAACAGCGGGACCGTGAAGCCGCAATTGTCTACGCGCTTGAAACGACGCAGCAGCGCACGCTCGAGAACCAGGTCAACCAGCAGCAGAAGATGGAGACCATCGGGCGCCTGGCGGGAAACATCGCGCACGATTTCAACAATCTGCTCGGCGCGATCATGATGGCGACCGACTTCCTGTTGAATGCGCATCGGCCGACCGATCCGTCCTTTCAGGACATTATGCACATCAAGCAAAATACCAACCGCGCGGCGAGCCTGGTGCGGCAGCTGCTGGCGTTCTCGCGCAAGCAGACCCTGCGCCCGCAGGTGATCGACCTCGGCGAGGCGCTCTCGGATCTGACCGTTCTGCTGCGCCGCCTGATCGGCGAGAACGTGACGCTCGACGTTCCGCAGGTGCGCGACCTCTGGCCGGTCAGGGCCGACGTGGGGCAATTCGAGCAGGTGATCATCAATCTCGCGGTCAATGCACGCGACGCCATGCCGCTCGGCGGCAAACTCACGCTGCGCACGTCCAACGTCAGCGTCGGCGACGACGTGCAGCAGCGGCACAAAGACATGCCGGCAGACGACTACGTGCTGGTCGAGGTCGAGGATACCGGCAGCGGGATTGCGCCGGAGATCATCGATAAGATCTTCGATCCTTTCTATACGACGAAGGACGTTGGAAAGGGCACGGGACTCGGCCTTTCGACGGTCTATGGCATCGTCAAGCAGACCGATGGCTTCATCTATGTGGAGTCGGAGGTCGCCAAAGGCACGACCTTCCGCATCTTCCTGCCGCGCTACGTTCCAGGCGCGGATGATGAGGTCGAGGTCCCCCAATTGCCGGAGACCACGGCGCCCGCGATTGCTGCGGCGGCCGCGGGCGAGATGCGCGCCGCGGCGACCGATCTGACTGGCCGCGGCACTATTCTCCTGGTCGAAGACGAGGAGGGGCTGCGCGCACTCAATGCGCGCGGCCTCCAGTCCCGCGGCTATACGGTCATCGAAGCCGGAAACGGCATTGAGGCGCTGCAAGAGCTGGAAAAGCGGGGTGGGGAGGTCGATGTTGTCGTCTCCGACGTCGTTATGCCGGAGATGGACGGCCCCGCGCTGATGAAAGAGCTCAAGAAGCGCAAGCCCGACATCAAGATCATCTTCGTGTCTGGCTACGCGGAGGACGCCTTCGACAAAAATCTCCCCGACCAGATGCAGTTCAATTTCCTCCCCAAGCCCTTCACGCTCAAGCAATTGGTCAAGGTGGTGAAGGAGACCATGGCGGGTTGAGCGGTGCTGCTGTGTCCCGGGCGCAGCGCAGCAACGCAGATAAGTTTACGCAATCGACGAGCGCGCGAGAAGCGCCGACGCGACGGGCGCTCTCGCGCGTCGGGGTCTCGCCGTCAAACGCCGCTAAAACGACGGGCGCGCTCGAGGATTTGTGCGAGCGACCGAAGCGTGGCAGGCTCGTCCGGAAACCCGGAAGGAGCGCTCCGCCCAACGATGACGAAGACCAGCGGGAAGTCGAAGACGATGTCCGTCGACATCGGCGTCCCCGGCGGCGGACACGTCTGCGAGATTGAGTTCGTCCCAAGCAGCGAGGAGGCGCGCGCGATCTACGTCGTCTTCGACGGTCGGCGGATCGCCGCTCGGGGGCGCATCGCCAACGGCGATCGAGGCTGGGTGTCGCTGGTCGCGAGCTACGACGTCGTCGACGTGGCGCCCGATCAGTTCGCCGTCTTCCACTTCCGCGACGGCATCCCGACCATCATTCACTTCCAGCACGACAAGGCGAGTCGATTGACGTGAGCCCGCGCGCCCCAATGACCAAGACCGAAGCCGCCGCCCGTCGACGCCGCGTCGTCGACCTCGTGAACGCGATCTCCAATCTCGAGCGCGACGACCTCCATCACGTTCTCACCAAGAACAACACCACTCGGGAATGGCTCGAGAACGACCTCAAGAAAATAAACCGCATCGTGGCCGACCACCATCCAGACGAGTTCGCGGAGGCCCGGTCGCGGATCTGGGAGACCGTTCTCCTCGGTATCCTGGATATGGCCGGAGCAGAGCTGTCGGGAAGTCACCGCAAGGAACCAGGAGACGTCCGCACGTTGGAGGTGCGACCGTCGTTCGGGCCACGTTTGTGGTCGCGGCGAGAACCGCCTTCTACAGAATGAGGGGTGAGGATCGAGGCACCTGGTCGACCGCGCGCCGGCGCGGCGCGTAGTTCTAGGGCGAGCGAGGCGCGGCGACCCGATCGCAAGCGGCGGCCGTCATTACGTTACACACACGTGTAACATTTCCTTGGACGGCGCCTCTTCATAGTGTTACAGATACGTGTAACATTAATGGAGGAGGCCAGCGATGGGAAGACCGCCGATCTTCGGGAAGCGAATGACCACCGCCGAGCGCGTCCGGCGCCACCGCGAGAGGAAGCGCGCGTCGGCCCCGCCGAAGGACACCGTCGCCTCGCTCCGGGCGCGCTGCGCCGGGCTCGAGGCGGAGCTTCGAAGGCGCGGCGCCCGATCATCGACCACAACGGCGGCGGCCGGCGCCGCCCGGCTCGAGGTCGAGGTCGCCGAGCTGAGAGACGAGAACCACAAGTTCAGGGTCGAACTCGAGGCCCAGAACCAGGTCATCAAGACCCGCGACGGCGGCGGGCTGACGGCGGCCCAGTTCCGAAAGTTCGAGATGGTCTTTCACCCGGACAACTCGGCCGGCAAGGAGACCCGGGAGTGGGCTTCCCGCGTCTTCAGACAACTCCGCTACGTCCTCTGCGCCGAGGCCGAACTGCCGTCGATGGACCCGAAGAAGTTCTCGACCTGGGCGCGGCAGCAGTGGACGCGTCGCCAGCGGACGATCCGGGAGGTGAAGAAGGCGCAGGCACGGCGGGCGAAGCCCGCTCGTCGCCCGGGGACGCGCCCGCGGGTACTGCCGGGGAAGTGACCGAAGGCCGGTCACCCGCGCCGGCGGAACGGACCTCGCGGCGGCTGCTTCGACGGCGACGCCGGCGCCGGCGCGTTGAGAAACTCCCTCTGCGCCTCGCGGCAGGCGCGCGCACAGGCGCCGGGGCCGATCTCGGCGCCCCTCATCAGCTCGCAGATGCGCTCGTAGAAGCGGGGGCGATGTCGGGGCGCGATCGGCCGCGCGTACTCGGTCGTGATCGCGACCATCTCGTCGTAGTGGGCGAACGGCGAAGTCACGGCGGGGGACTCCTTTTTCGCTAGAGAGATCAACATCTTACGTCAACTGTCCCAAATGGGCCAGTTGGTTCAGTTGACGCAAGTCGTTGATCGCGCTGCGGTAATGAGGCGAGTGAATCAAACCCGTTGAGTCGTCGACGAATTGTTCAACGAAAACAAACAGTTGGCAAATTGTTCACTGCGCGCGCGCCGCGACCCAAGGCGACGCGTCTTGAAGCTGTAGTCCCCCCCGTCCCGTCGAAGAGAAGCGCCACAGCTGATCGAGACGGTCGCGGTCGCGCTGCCTGGGGGCGGACCGCTCCGCGCAGATGTGGACGATCGTGCGAAGAACCCCGGCGGCCCGGATGACTCTCGGAGAACGGGCCGCCGGGGACTCGGCCCGACGAGCCGGTTCCGGGGTTCGTCGGGCGCGACGCGCGGGTCCAGCGCGTAGGGCGCCGAGCGACCGCCGAGTGGTTGGTCCGACGATCGCTCGGACGAGCCCGCGGTTCCTGACAGCATCGGCAGGGCCGCGAACCCGTGTTTCAGTTCACTCGTCGCGACAGCGGCGACGGCATGTCGACGACGCGAGCGCGATCGACCGCGAGCGCTTCGCGCAGCGTCGCCGCTTCGGTCGCGAGCTTGGCGCATTCGAGCTTCAGCGAAGTAAGTTCGTCCCGCACTTCGCGCATCACGATCACTCGTTCCTCATTGAGGAGTTCGCCGACCGCCGTGCCGACGGTTTCGCACATGAGCAGGCGCTCGGCCTCGATCGCCGCCTGAATGCGGTCGTCGAACGCCGACCAGTCGAACGGCGCCGGCGCCGGCTTCGACGCGATCTCCGCCTTCGCCGCCGCGCGCGCAGCGGTCGCCTCGTCCGCTTCACGCCGCCACCTCGCGACGGGGTCTTCGGGCGCGCCGATCAGGCGCTTCGCGACCTCGGCGGCCGGTAGCTTCTCGAGTTCGTCGCGCCTCGCGCGTTCCTCGCGCTTCAGGCGCCGGACGTTGTCGCGCGCCTCGCGCAGGATGCGAACGGCGCGCGCTTCTTTGTCTTCGTCGTCTGCGTCGTCGGTCATTGTCACGTTCACCATGAGACGGACGACATCCACGCGACCGTGTTCGGCGCGCGCAATGTCCAGCCCGCCTCCATTCTCATCTTCAGCGCGAGCTTGTCGCCCTGGAACAGCGTCCCCGTCGGGTACGTCAGCGAGCCGCCCTGCGGGACGATCTCGCCGGGCGCGGTGTCGAGGAGGAGTTCGGTCTCGCGCGAGGCCTCGATCACCGGCGCGCTGTCGAAGCCCGACGCGACCGCGTTCGCGGCGACCGCGACGACGGTCTTCGCGGGGAGCGCCCGCGACGCCAGCACCGGGCCGAAGTCGGGCGCGCGGAGCGCGACGGCGAGGGCCTGTTCCGGCGCCGCGACGAACACGACGTCGCTACCGGCGACGCGAGCGACGGCGCCACCGATCGCCGATAGATCGCTTATCATCGCGGCCCACGTGTCCGCGTTGGTCGACGGCGTCAGCGCCGCGACGCCGTTGAGAATTCCAGCCGGCGCGTCGGCGGTCCCGGCCGACGCGGAGAAGAACGCGGCGTCGAGGCCGTAGCTGGCGCTCTCCTTCAGCGCCGCGCCGACGATCGCCTCGGCGTTGCTACTCTCGACCATCTCACGCGTCAGAACAGAAATCAGAGCGAGCTTATGCGGCTCGAGCTTCACGCCGCTCGCAGTCGCGAACTGAGTGACGGGGATCGGCTTTCCTGTGCCGACGAAGCTCGCCGATCCGACCGCGATCAACGGCAGCGCGATCGCGCCGACGCCGTCGAAATTTACTCGCAGCCCGCGGACGAAGACGTCGGCTGCGGCGGACGGACCGACGAGCGAAGCGAAGAATACGGTCGACACGTGAGCGAGTACGTCGGCCCATCCCGACGTCGTCGGCGACGCCGGCGCGGACGCCGCGCGCACGATGAGTTCGACCGCGCGGTCGCCGGCGAAGGCGCGGCGGGCGTGTTCGAGCGGAGAGGACGAAGGATCGAAGCGCGAGCGGGCGAACGCGAGCGCGGCGCGAGACAGGGCGTCGCCGCGGACGGCGGCGGCGTGGTCGAGGCGGATCGGACGGCCGGGCGGCATCCGGAGAATCCTAAACCCGACGACGCGACTCAGCCGTTACGCGTAACCAACAATTATTCGGACCGGGCGAAGCGCTCGAGAGCGGCGCGGACCGCCGCGGCGATCTCGGCGCGGGAGTGCGCTTCGCGGTCGCGGCGGAGGAGGCCGACGCGGAGGAGGTAACCGAGGATCGCGCCGTCGAGCGGCACCGAGGCGAAGACGATCCCGGCCCGGAAGTTCGCCCGGTAGCGCCTCATCCGCTCGGCGGCCCGGGAAGGTCGCGCTCGCGGCGAGCGGGGGCGGCTGGTCACGGCCTAGACCCCCCCTCCCCCCCTTCGTACCCCCTACTCTCAAGACCCTCCCGCGGAATATAAAAAAGAGGCCTTTTCGGCGTTTTTGAATTTCTTCTACGTCGTCTATACCTACGGGGGGGTTCTAGGGGTTCAATAAGGTATATCCTACGGGGTTTACGAGACTTTTTGCCGGACCCCCCGTGGGTTCCAGTCGGGGGTTTCAGGGGAGGTCCACCTCGTCGCGCGGCGACCGCGCGACCGCCGGCGACCTCCGCGATCGCCGTCGAAGGGCGGTTCCAGGGTCTCACTCGGACCTCCCCTCGACCGTGCCGGGCGGCGCCCCGTCCCCGTCGGTCAGGCGATCCCGCGGCGGCGGCGGCGGCTCGTGGTCGCAGTACGGGACGTCGCTGAAGTCCTTGTGGACGTAGATGCGCTTCTCGCGCTCGAAGCCGGCGCCGCGGACGTAGCCCTTGCGCTTCACGCCGTCGAACTGAAGCGGCTTCCGCTCGAAGCCGAGGAGCTTCATCACGTGCCCGAGACGCCCGTTGTGTTCCTGGGTCCGCCGGTCCCTCGGCAGGTCGACGATCGTCCAGACGTCGGCGTTGACGATCTTGCCGTTGAGGTCCCCGATCGCGGCGGCGAGGACGTCGAGCCAGGGGTCGTCGATCGTCCGCTCGTCCTGTTCCTCCCCGGCCGCGCCCCAGAGCCTCTCCTCGAGGCGGATCGACGCGCCGGCAGCCTCGCGCGCGGCGGCCTCCGCCCAGAGCTGATCGCGGTCGCGCTCGAGCGCGACGAGGTCGAAGCGCGCGATCCGGACCGGCCAGAACCGCCGGTTGCCGGTCGTGTCGCGGAGGTAGTGAGCGGCGTTCGTCGTGCCGACGACGATCGACTGACGCGGCCTCTCGGACGTGAGCCTGTCGTACGACAGCCGCGCGCGGTCGGACGTTCGCGAAAGGAGCGCCTTGACGTGTTCGACCTCGCTCCGCCTCATGCCGCTGAGTTCGGGCGCCTCGATGATCCACTTCCCGCGCGTCTGCTCGATCACGCGCTTGCCGTCGGAGCTGAGCGGAAGGTCGTCGCTGTACCACTCCTCGCGGACGGCGAGGACCTTGAGCGCGGTCGACTTGTCGGTGCCCTGGAGAGGGTTCTCGAGGATCAGCATCTCGTCGAACTTACATCCCGGACGGCGGACGCGGCGGACGGCGGCGACGAGGGTGATGGGGCCGACCGCGCGGACGTACTCCGTGTCGTCCGCCCCGCCGTATGCGACGAGCCAGCGGTCGAGGCGCTCCACGCCGTCCCACGTCAGGCCGTCGAGGTAGTCGAGGACGGGGTGAAACGCGCACCGGCGCCCGGCTTCCTCGACGACCTTGATGAAGAACTCCCTGCGCGGCAGGAAGCCGAAGGTCTCGTCGACGAGGAGCCAGAGCTTGTCCGACGCCGGGTCGTCGAAGACGGAGTGTCCGTCGAGGCCGTCGATCAGCGTCGAGTCGTTGAACTTGTCGTAGCGGACGCCGACGCCGAGGATCTCCATCGCCCTTCTGATGTTGCCCTGGTTCCCGGCCGGCTGCCCGCGGTCGTTGAGGTCGAAGCCGCTCGCCCCGCGCCGCTGGTTCTGTTCGGCGCGCGCCTCCCTCAGCTTGTCCTTGATCGCCCGGACGCCGTCGCCGGTCAGCTTCTTGACCGCCTTGACAAGCCGCTCTTCCTCGACCGCGTCGACGTCGGCGGCGACCATCATCTTGACGAAGGTGCCCACCTTGTCGTCCTCCGCCTCGATCCGCCGCGTGATCGTGCGGGCGTCGTGGCGGAGCCGGAAGACCCGGCCGCCGTGCGCGAACGAGTTGATGAAGGGGAGGCCGTCGTCGCCGATCATCACGGTCGCCTTGCCCCTCCCGTACGCGACGCCCTCGATCGGGTCGGCGAGCGTGAACCCCGCGAACGACGAGGGATCATCGAGGACGTCTTCGACGGTCTTGCCGGTCTTCTCGTTGCCGTCGAACGGCAGGACGACGTCGGGCGAGAGGACGCCGCCGTCGATCCGCTTCTCGACCGAGGCCTTCGCCTCAGCGATCGACACTTCGGGCCGGCGCGCGCGGAGCTTGGCGACCTCCTTCTCGACGTAGGCGTCGCGCCGCCGCCTCCGCTCGGGCTCGACCCGCTTGGCCTCTTCGGCGAGGAGCTTCGCCTTCTTTTGTAGCTCGGTCGTTGACAGATCGGGACAGATCGCCCGGGTGTCGACGCGCCCGCCCGGGAAGACCTCGGGCCGGCGGCTCGCCGCGTCCTGTCGCAGCGGTGGCTCGACGATCGGGCGCCCCTCGAAGACGAGCCGCCCGTCGAGGCCGACCATCCGGTCGACGAGCGAGCGCTCGAGGAGCTTCCCGTCCTTGCCGAGCGCGTACCAGCCGAGGCCGGCGAGCCAGGCGCGGTCGTGGAGGGCGTAGAGGTAGCGCCTGACGTCGCTCCCGTCCTCGGCCTCAAAGAACTCGTGAACGCCGGCCGATCCCGGATAGGTCGCGCCGGTGTCGGCGTTCGACAGGCCGGACGACGTCGATCGCCGGCTGACGTGCCCCGCGCCGGCGAGCCCGGGGCGGATCGAGACGAGCGCGCCCCAGTAGCCGCCGGCGTTCGCGATCCGCCTCGCGACGTGGTCCGGCATCTCCTTGGTGTCGAAGTCTTTGAGGCCGAAGGCCGGCTCGCCCGCGCGGTAGCCGAGGTTCTCGGCGGTGCGAGCGACGGCGTGGGGGTTGTTCGCGAGTTCTTCCACCGTCGCGATCACGACGTCGTCGCCGAGGTCGGCGCGCAGCGGGCAGAGGCAGAGGCACTCGATCGGCTTCATTCCGCCGATCAGTTCGGCGAGTTCGGCGAGCCCGGCGACGCGCCGGCGCCTGGCGCGACCGTGCGCCATCGCGCAGGCCGAGCCGTCGGACACGACCTCGCCGTCGGCGTTGAGCGATATTCGCTTGCTGAGAATTCCGCGGTCCTTCTTGAGGACCGTCACCTCGATCGTCGTCACTTGGAATTCGGCGCACGCTCGTCCGGTCGCGCGCCGTTCGCGCGCGCCTCCGGGGTTCGATCCATTTTCTCGCGCGGGGTGCGCGGGCTTGGTCAGGGCCGTGGATCGAACCGCCCCCGTCTGACATTGGGGGCCTGTGCGCCTCCGTCTTCCGCCCTAGTCCCGGACCCACCTGAGGGTGTTATCGCGCCGACCTGCGGACGATCGGCGAGCCGTCGCGGCGGGTCTTCTCGGAAGGGGACTGGCGCTCGAGCGCGGGCCGGTTATTATGACTGCGCTCTTGGCAGGTCCCCCTCCGGGACCCGTCGCTTTGTTAAGCATCTTCCTCTACTTCGAGGGCCGACCTGAGACATCGGGCGGCCCTCTTTCCAATTCAATCCTAACCCCGCCGCCGCGGCGCTTCCACCGGCGAAGTCGCGCCGATCGCCGGCGTTCGCGCCCGCGCGCGTGGCCGCGGCCACGCCTTACCTCGCCTCGCCTCGCCGGGCCGCGCCAGGCCCCGCCGGGCCGGGCAATGCCCGACCGCGCCTCGCCGCGCCTCGCCCAGCCGAACCTCGCCGGGCCGTACCCCGCCCCGCCCTGCCGCGCCCGGCCGGACCACGCCCTGCCCCGCCGCGGGGAGACCTAGTCCCATCGCTCGATCCTGAACTTCCCGAACACGCCGCGGAACGTGCCGAGGCCGATCGCGCGCCCGCCCTCCTCCATCAGGTTGAGGACGTCCTGTTCCTTGATCTCTCGGTTCGGGAAGATCTCCATCGTGAACGCGATCGACCAGTCGAGCGGCAGCACCGGCCGGACCTTCGGGTTCGGCACGCCCTTGTCGAGCCGCGCGACCGAGTAGTGGACGTACGCGCCGGACGTCTCGTCGCGGTCGTTTTCGAACTTGCCGAGGACGATCGGCTTCCCGTCACGCGTCAGCGGGATGAACTGCTCCTTGATGTTGACGAAGCTCAGCATCGCGTTCGCGATGTCCTTGTACTTCCGCTTGTCGCGGAGGCGCTTCGGCGCCGAATTGGTGTTGTGTGCCGACAAGAACGAAATGATGTTGAGACTTGGCAGCCCAATAACGCGCGACGCGCCAGGTTGGAGGTAGAACTTCTGATGAGGCTCGAGCTTCGTGTTGTTGTCGCCCGGGTAGCGGTCGAACATGATCGGGCTTAGCCCGACCAGCTCGACCTTCCGCGTGATGATGTCCGTCGGCTTCGTGGTCTTGACCAGCATCTTCCTTCTCCTTCTTCATTTGTTTCGCTTCGCCTTCTTAAAGTCACCCCGTTCCTCGCCTCGCCCCGCCGAGCCCAGCCCCGCCCGGCCATACCGAGCCTCGCCTCGCCGGGCCACGCCTCGCCGAGCCGCGCCCAGCCGCGCCCGAATCGAAATTCATCCCCCGTCCTCGCCTTGCCTCGCCTAGCCCGGCCGCGCCTTGCCCTGCCACGCCTGGCCAGGCCACGCCGGACCGCGCCCCGAACCGAAACTCTTCGCCCCGTCCTCGCCTCGCCTCGCCTTACCCTGCCTCGCCGTGCCCAGCCCGGCCACGCCGCGCCGAGCCCCGCCCTGCCCCGCCCGACCCGGCCCTGCTCGGCCGCGCCGCGCCGCGCCCAGCCGCGGGGCAAGTCTGTTATGCCGCCGCGTACCTCTCTCTCGCAGCGCGCCAGCGCGCGGCGGCCTCGACCGAGATCATCCGGCGGGCGCCGACGCGCATTATCTCCGGCGCGATGCCGAGGTCCTTCATCTTGTGGAACATCGAGATCGAGATGTCGTGCTGTTCGCAGAACTGTTCGATCGTGTAGACCGCCGGCTCGTTCACGCTCGGCAATTCGCCGACGTCGAGCGGGCGCGGGTCGATCCGCGCGGCGGGCTGCCGGCGCCGGGTCTTCCTCTTCGACTGCTTGTTCGCGGACACGTCCGGGCTCTCCTTCGGTTGGGATGAGCCCGGGCGCCGGAAATAGAAAAGCGGTCCGTCCAGGGCGCATCACGAAATTGCGCTATGGATGGACCGCCGACCGGCCGCAGCGTCTACGACGCAGGACCCCTTATTCTGTGGACGAACCGGGGTTTATCGGGCGCCTACATAACCACGGACCGACCGTCTTGTCCACATGGCAGCGTTCGGAACGCATAGGATCAACTGTCCTGTTTCGCGTCCGCGCCGTCAAGGCCCCGCTCTAACAGGCTACGTTTCGGGACGCGAAACGTCGCCTATTAGCCACACAAGGGCGAAGTCTCATGTTGAGGACGCCGGCGTTACCTCAGCCGGACGACGACGTCGTCGGTCTCAACTCCGTCGACGACGCGCGATACGTGGCGCGCGACCGCGTCCGTGATCGCCGCGTCCTCTCGCGAGTAATGATGTCGGTCGTAGGCGCCGGTGACCGAGTGGTCGGCGTGGTTCAGCAGCCGCGTCACCGCCTGACGACCGTGGCCGAGCCTCGCGACGATCGTCGCGAACGTCCTCCTGAAGTCGTGCGGCGTCAGCTTCTCGATCCCGCGCCGGCGCGCGAGCTTCTTCAGCCTCTCCTCGCAGCCGCGGCGGGCGAGCGGGCGAGCGAGGTGGTCGGCGACGAGCGCGAGCGCCGCCTCGGACAGCTGGACCGAGTGCGTCCTCCCGTTCTTCGTCCCTTTCCACGCGCCGTCGGGCGAGCCCGGCTGGGTCCAGACGGCGCCGTCGACGTCCGCGGCCCGCATCGCGAAGACTTCACCCGGCCTGGCGCCGGTCAGGAGGACCAGCCGGAACGCGACGTCGAGGTCGGGCCACAACGTTCGGAGTTCGGCGTCCGACAGCACCCGCTCGCGCGACCGCCGCGGGCTGCGCGCGATCCCGCTCGCCGGGTTGAACGGGATCACCTCCATCGCGACGCCGAAGGTGAAGACCGCCGACGCGACGGCGAGGGCCGCGTCGGCCGCGGACGGCGACGCGATCCGACCGAGGAGGGCGCGGACGTCGGCGCGCGTTATCGCCCGCGCCCTGAGCTTCCCCCAGCGCGGGATCAAGACGCGGCGGGCGATCGCGTCGGACTGCTCCCACGACTTGTTTCGCCTGCGCGACCACTCGCTGACGTAGCGGTCGTAGAGTTCGGAGAAGGTCCCGGCGAGGCGCGCGGCGCGGCGCTCGGCCTTCGGGTCCTTCCCCTCGGCGGCCTCGACGGCGACGCGGGCGGCGATCCGGCGCGCGCTCGCGACCGAGATCGATCGGGCGTCGCCGAGCGCGAAGCCGTCGCCGAGCGCGTTGCGGCGGTAGCAGACGCGCCACGTCTTCTTGCCGGACGGGTAGACCGGCGAGCCAGAGCGCGGGCACGACCGTGTCCCAGTACGGCGCGACCGCGCGCGACAGGTCGGGCACGATCGATCGAACGTAGCGGTCGGTCAGCTTCCTCCGGTTCGCCGGCGCCGCCGGCGTCCCGTCCCCTCGCGGCCTCGGCATCGGCTTTCCCTCCTGTTTTAAAACGCTGCTAAAACGATCGCGGGCAGTTCGGGGGAACACGACGGCGCCGCCGGTTCCGCTCCTAGAGTCAGAAAAGAGTAAGGAAAGATAAAGAGTTAGACGGGCTTGAACAGGGCGATCTTAGCGGATCGGGAGCCCTGCGTAAATAAGTTTACGCAATCTGCGTACACTTGATTGCGTTGTGGTGCGCTGTAGACGCCGGGACCGTCCGCGTCTAGGGCGGTCCCGGATCAGGGGCGCACTGCTCCGCCTTGTTTCGCGCTCCACCGCATCCGGGACACGTACAGGCATTCCGCCGGGTACCCTCGCGCGCTACGATGGCGCCATGGACAATTTGGACGAGTCAAAGGAAGAGAAATACGTGGAGACCGCGCGCGAGCGTCGGATCGCGAATGCGGTGCTCCTGTTTTTCCTTCTCGTTGTGGTTGGGGGCGGGATTTGGCTCGCCAATGCCATGTTCGAGCAACGCCGCCTCGACGACTGCATGGCGCAAGGGCGGGGAAACTGCGCGCCGCCAATCGAGGTGCCGGCGCGATAGGCGGCGCACGGCGTCGGCCGGAACTTTCGATGCTCGCAGACATTCTGCCGTGGAGGAGACCAGGAACGTTGCTCGGGTTCTGCCCGACGGGAGGATGCCATGCCGGCGAGATCGAAGAAGCAGCAGATGGCCGCGGGCGCGGCGAGCGCTCGAAGCAAAGCCTCAAGGGCGCCTCGCGCCAAATGGTCGAGAGTATGACCGAGCGGCTGTTGCGGGAGTTCGCCCGTACCAAACGAAAGGGTCTGCCCCGCAAGCGCAGGGGGTAACCGGTGAAGCCGATGCGGCGCGCCGCTTACGCCGCCCTTTCCGCGCGCGGGCGCCTCACCTCGAGAGTGGTCTCCACCGGCACCGGCGCGCGCAGCGTGCTGATCCCGGGGCAGCCCGCCAGGGCCAAGCGCTCGACCTCTTTTAGCTTCTCTGTCGGCGCGTCGCTCATGACCTGAACACTGATCATCACCCTGCGGAAAGCCGACGCTGGCGCGTCGGCGATCATGTGCCCGCGCGCGTCGAACTCCGTGCGTGCAACGGCCTCAAAAGTGTCATAGGCGACGCCAAGCTTCGCCGCGTAGAAGGCAAACACCGCCGCGTAGCAGCCGACCGCGCCGGAGAGCAGAAATTCGAGCGGCGTCGGCGCGCAATTCTGTCCGCCCACATGCGCCGGCTCGCTGATGAGGAACTTGTAGCCGCTCTTCTTGCACGCGACCAATTCGTTGAGCTGTCCGATCGAGGTCACCTTTACCTCGACGAAACTTTGCGGTCCCTCCGGTGCCTCTTTTTCCGGATGTGTGCGATAGCGGCCCTCGCGCGCCTCGGTGATTTCCTTCAATTCGGGAAAACAATCACAGACTTTCGCCATACTATGACTCCTGAAAGATACGGACCTACCTGATATTCCGTTCGCCCCCGCGAAAGCGGGGACTCAAAATCCCAATCAAGCGGCTCTGGATTCCCGCTTTCGCGGGAATGAATGGAGTGTGTGCACGCAGCCGTTCTGGCCTTACTTCACCTCAACCAAGCCGACCTGATTGACCAGGCTGTTCGCGGTCACCGGATCGCCACCGGGCGTCACGCTCATGTTGCGCACGATGTCGCCGCCGCCAGGGATTGCCCAGGTCTGGAATTTCTCCGTTTTGGGATCGAAGCGAACGATCGTGTTCGGCTTAGCGCCGGACTCGTTGTACCAGAGCGCGCCCTTGGTGAAGACCATGCCGTAGGGCTCCGACTTGGGTCCGCTCGGCGAAGGCCACTCCCTGTGCTCGCCGGTCGCAAGGTCGAGCCGCCCGAGATAACCGCGAGAGAAATCCGCGTACCACACCGCATCGTCCGGTGTGAGCGCGAGCCGGCGCGGCCGCGATGCCGCGTTCGGCAAGGCGTATTCCTTGATCGCCATGGTGCTCGGATCGACGGTTGCGATCTTGTTGGCGCCGAACTCGACGAACACCGGAATGCCTTTGGAATTGATCAAGAGACCATAAGGGCGCGAATTCGGTGTCGGCGAGGTGACAAGCTTGATCTCGCCATCCTTGGGATCGAGGCGGCCCACCATATTGCCGTTCTGGACCGTGAACCACACGATGCCCTTATCATCGATGGCGATCGTGTGCGGATCCTTCGCCTTCGGGTCGGGCATTCTGTATTCGGCGATGTTGCCGGTCTTGGGGTCGAGCTTGCCCAGGAGGCCTAGGTGGTTGCCGGTGAACCAGATGTTGCCGTCCCTGTCTTCGGTCAGGCCGTGCGGGCCGGTCTGCGGCGTTTTGACCGGATATTCCTTGATCGCGCCGGTCTTGGGATCGACGCGGCCGAGTTTGCCGGAGAGCTGCCCGGTGTACCAAATCATGCCATCCCGCGTTGCGAGCGGATCGTGCGGCCGCGAGCCCGGGGTCGGCACTTGCCACAGCTTGATCGCGGCCTCGACGGGCCCGGGGATGACCACCGCCGCGGGCCGCGGCCGCTCCGGGAAATTCTTAATCAGGTACTCGGTAAGCGTATCGATCTCGCCTTTGGGCACCGGCACGTCGAAATTGAGCATCATGCGCATGACGGTGTGCCAGCCCTCGGGCGTGTAGCCCGCGCGCACCCGGTTGATGTCGTGGCAGCCGCCGCAGAAATCGACGAGGCTCTGTTTGCCGGGTCCCTCAGGAAAGTCCCCTTGCGCTTGCTGCGCGCTGGCCGGCACGGCGGCGCAAAGACAAGCCGCGATCACGAGCAGTTGCTTCGACATGGCTCTCCCTCTCCGGAAACACCGCGTGCAAGGCTAGCACAATCTCGGATGCGAGGCGCATCCTCGATGAACGAGACAGGCTTCATGCACGCGAGTTGGTGCGGTCTGCAACCGCACGGACCTTCGCCGTGATCAGGCTGCCTTGGCTTGCGCGCGCTTGAGAAAATCGACGAACACTGCCGCCATCTCGGCCTCCTTCGGCGCCCAGTCTTCTGGCGGGACGAGATCGACGTCGAGGTCGCCGGGGAAGAGGTCGTAGAGCTCGCTACTCGGTATCATGCGATGCGCCGTCTCGGCGATGGCGTGGTTGTGCGTCTTGTCGTTGCCTGGAATGATGCAGGTCGGCGCCTTGATCGAGTTCAGATCCTTCTCGCTCGCGCCGATGATCGGCAGCTCGGCGCCTTTGGCAAACTGCGCCTGCCACCGGTCCATGGCGGTGACGAATGCCTTCGGGTCCATCGCCATAAGGACCGCGCGGTTTGCCGGCCGCGCCTCGATGCGCTCCTTGAAATGCTCGAGTTCGCACACGGCGGCCATGCCGCCCTCCTGCGCGGCGCGAATATATTTGCCGTAGTAATTCTCCGTCAGGCGCGCCGCCGCAAACGGGCCACCGGTGACGCGCCACAACAGCAGCGCGCGCACGGCGCGAGGATATTTCAGCGCGAACAGCACGGACAGCCGGCAGCCCGAGGAGCCGCCGCCCACGACCGTCGGCAGCGCCTTGAGCTGCGAGAGAAGATCGTAGAGATCCTCCACCCATACCTCGTATTCGGAAACCTCCGCGCCGATGGCGATGTCGGACAGCCCGCAATTGCGCCGGTCGTGGATGAGCACGCGGTGGCCGGCATCGGCGACGTGCTGCGCCAGCGATTTCACGTTATCGAGGGCGCGGCGGCCGCCGGGCGAAAGCGCGATCCAAGGGCCGCTGCTGCCAAGCACTTCGTAATTGATGTTCACTCCGCGCACATGGGCGATGGGCATCGGCTGTCTCCGCGTTTCATCTGTGGGCCAAGTCTATACTGCTGCTTTCGCCCCGTCTCGGCCGCTGTCGCGCGGTGCGTTGCGTCGGGCGGCGCGCTGTGTGCCGCAGATCGCGGCAAGAGCAGGCGATCGTAGGGTGGGCAAAGGCGCGGAACGCGCCGTGCCCACGCGGCTGATTGTCGATAAATCGGCTCGATCATTGTATGACGATCACGCAACGCAACGCGATGACGCTGCGCCTCTTAATTTGGCGTGAGCTTTCCTTCAAGCGTGGGCACGGCGCACGCAGTCAAACCTGCGCCAACTGCGTAACTTGTTTGGGCGTGCGCCTTTGCCCACCCTACGTCGGCTACGTCCGCGTCCGCTGAAGGAGCCACTATCATGCGCTACGAGCTTTATTACTGGCCGACGATCCAGGGCCGCGGCGAATTCGTTCGCCTCGCCTTGGAGGAGGCGGGCGCCGACTACATCGACATGGCGCGACGCTCCGGCAAGCGCGGCGTCCCTGCGATGATGAAGTTCATCGAAGGCCGAGGCACCGCGCACCCCCCATTCGCGCCGCCGTTCCTCAAGGCGGGCAAGCTCGTGATTGCGCAAACCGCCAACATCCTCCTCTACCTCGGCGCACGGCTTAATCTTGCGCCCCGGGATGAGGCCGGACGGTTGTGGGTGCACCAGTTGCAGCTCACCATCGCCGACCTCGTGGCGCTGATCCACAACACGCATCATCCGATCACGGGCTATCTTTATTACGAACAGCAGCGCGCCGCCGCCAAGCTCGCCACCAAATATTTCTGGCGCTATCGGCTGCCGAAATTCCTGCGCTATTTCGAGCGCGTGCTGCAAAAAAGCGGCGGCCCTTATCTCATCGGCCGTAAGCTGACCTACGCAGACCTCTCGTTGTTTCAGATCATCGAGGGTCTCCGCTACGCGTTCCCGCGGCGTATGCGGCGCTTCGAGCGCAAGGTGCCGCGCGTCGTTGCGCTGCACGAGCGCGTAGCCAAGCGGCCGCGGATCGCGGCCTATGTTGCCTCGCCGCGGCGCATTCCGTTCAGCCAGTGGGGCATCTACCGTTACTTTAAGGAGTTCGACGCCTGAGCGACGAAGTCAACCCACGGCGTTGAGCACCTTGCCGCCGGCGGTGACCGGCTTCGCCGCCACCAGCACGAAGGCGATGACGCACGGCGCTGTGCCCTTGTTCACCCAGTTGTGGATGGTGCCGCGCTGTACCAGCACGTCCCCGGCTTTCAGATGCACGCTGCTGCCGTCGAGCTCCATGTCGATCTCGCCGGAGATCACCGTTCCGTAGTCGATCGAGTCGGTGCGGTGGTTGCGCGGGGCAACCCCGGGGCCGAAGCTCACCACCCGGAACACGGTGCCGTTCTCGAGCGTGGTCCCGACCTTGCGCGTGGACGTATCGGCGCTGCCGTCGTTGTTGACCGGAAGGCCTTCGCTCGTCCAGATCACGGTGGCCTCCGCGCCGGGCCGGGTCTGGGCCACGTTCTTGACGGGTTCGTCGATCGATACGATGGCGCGGCCGTTTTTGTCGTGGCCGGTGACGACGCGGCGGATGCGAAGGCTCATGGCTCTCTCCCTCGGTAAGGCTTGGGCGCGAGGATCATTCGCCGGACGACGCCACGATTGCAACGCCTGAGGCGGCTTCCCATGCCAGGGAAATCTGCCTAAAACCGCCGCCGCGACATGCAGCCAACTCGACAAGCACCATGACCGTCCACGCCGAAATCAACCCGCCGTACAAACACACACCGCTGTTCCCGCTCGGCCCCGAAAGGACGCCCTACCGCAAGCTCACCGCCGATGGCGCGCGCGCGGAACGCGCCGGCAGACACGAACTCCTCGTCATCGAGCGCGAGGCGCTGCGTATGCTGGCCGAGGCTGCCTTCACGGACATCAACCATCTGCTGCGGCCGGGGCACTTGCAGCAGCTGCGCGCGATTCTCGACGATCCGCAGGCGAGCGACAACGACAAGTTCGTGGCCTACGATTTCCTCAAGAACGCCAACATCGCGGCCGGCGGCGTGCTCCCCATGTGCCAAGACACCGGCACCGCCATCATCATGGGCAAAAAGGGCCGGCTCGTCTTCACCGAGGGGGACGACGAGGCGGCGCTCGCCGAGGGCGCGCGCGACGCTTATCTCAAGCGCAACCTGCGCTATTCGCAGCTCGCGCCCATCTCCATGTTCGAGGAGAAGAACACCAAGTCGAACATGCCGGCGCAGGTCGAGATCTACGCCGAAGGCGGTGGCGAGAACGACGGCGCCTACAAGTTCCTGTTCATCGCTAAGGGCGGCGGCTCCGCCAACAAATCATTCCTGTTCCAGGCGACACCGTCGATCCTCACCCATGACCGCCTGATCGCGTTTCTCAAAGAGAAGGTGCTCACGCTGGGCACCGCCGCCTGCCCGCCCTATCATCTCGCCATCGTGATCGGCGGCACGTCGGCCGAATTGACGATGAAGACGGTCAAGCTCGCCTCCTGCCGCTACCTCGACGAGCTACCGACGCGCGGCTCCGAGGACGGGCACGCCTTCCGCGACCTCGCCATGGAGCAAGAAGTGCACCGGCTCACGCATTCGCTCGGTGTGGGCGCGCAGTTCGGCGGAAAATATTTCTGCCACGACGTGCGCGTGATCCGGCTGCCCCGGCACGGCGCCTCGCTGCCGATCGGGCTCGGCGTGTCGTGCGCGGCCGACCGGCAGGCGCTCGGCAAGATCACACGGGAGGGCGTCTTTCTCGAGGAGCTCGAGCGTAATCCGGCAAAATATCTGCCGGAGATCGACGCCGCCAAGCTCGGCGGCGAAGTGGTACATGTCGATCTGCGCCGGCCGATGAAGGATATTCTGCGCGAGCTTTCCAAACATCCGATCAAGACGCGGCTCTCGCTGACGGGGCCGATGATCGTCGCGCGCGACCTCGCGCACGGCAAATTGCGCGAGCGGCTGGAACAAGGAGAGGGGCTGCCCGACTATTTCAAGAACCACCCGGTCTATTACGCGGGTCCCGCCAAGACGCCGCAGGGCTACGCCTCGGGCGCCTTCGGCCCGACCACCGCGGGGCGGATGGATACCTTCGTGCACGACTTTCAGGCCGCCGGCGGCTCGATGATCATGCTGGCCAAGGGCAACCGCTCCCCCGCGGTGCGCGAAGCCTGCCGTAAGCACGGCGGTTTCTATCTCGCCTCGATCGGCGGCGCGGCGGCAAATCTCGCCGAGCATTGCATCAAGAAGGTCGAAACCGTCGAATATCCGGAGCTCGGCATGGAGGCGGTGTGGAAAATCGAGGTGGAGAATTTTCCCGCGTTCATCGTAATCGACGACAAGGGCAATGATTTCTTCCAGGAATTGAATCTGGGATGAATGCTCACTGTCTCTGATGCGATGGAGCCTGAGCGAGCGGTGCGTCGCTGATCCACGTGGCTTAATGGCGCGGCGCAGTTGTGAGAGGTGGCTCGGCGACCAGAAAATGCAGGTGACCCGCATGGCTTGGATCAAGGCAACCGATATCGCGTATGGACGGCTTCGGGCTCCCGACCTCGACGTGATGGAGGAATTCCTCACGCGGTTCGGGATGGTGCGCGCCGAGCGCACCAATACGGCGCTTTATATGCGCGGGACCGATCCCCCCCATCACATCCATGTCACCGAGAAAGGCGCGCCGAAATTCGTGGGTCTCGCCTATTACGCCGCGAGCGAGGACGATCTCGAGCGCCTCGCGCGCGCGCCCGGCGCCTCACCGATCGAGGACATCGACGAGCCCGGCGGTGGCAAACGGGTGCGGCTCACTGAGCCCAACGGTTATCAGATCGAAGTCGTGCACGGCATCGCAAGGTTGCCGGCGATTGCGACCAAGCGCCAGAAGCTCAACACCGGCGAGGATCCCCTGCTGCGGGCGGGCGAACTGATGCGGCTGCCCAAGGGTCCCTCGCACGTCAAGCGGATCGGGCACGGTGTGCTGATGACGCCGAAGTTCCGCGAGACCGTGGATTGGGTCCGCGACATGCTGGGCTTCGTGTGCTCGGACGACGTCTACGTCGGCGACAAGACGAACCTGATCGGTTCGTTCAATCGCTGCGATCGCGGCGACACCTATGTGGACCATCACGTGTTCTTCTGCCTCAATCACGCCAAGACTGGGCTCAATCACCTCTCCTTCGAGGTGCCCGACATCGACGATGTCGCGGTGGGCCACGACTACCTGGCGCAGTTCGGCACATACGAGCACATGTGGGGGATCGGCCGGCACGTGCTGGGCAGCCAAGTCTACGATTACTGGGCCGATCCATGGGGCCGCGTGCACGAGCACTGGGCCGACAGCGATCGGCTCAATCTCGCCAACGGTTCGAACCTGGTGCCGGCGGAGGAGGCGCTCACCTCGCAGTGGGGCGAGGCGCCGCCTAAAAAATTCATCGATCACGCCAGCCCGTGAGACCGGCTGACCCGTGATTTCGTGCACCGGAGGATTGTCGAAGCGGCGGCTTGCGGCGAGCAGGCGAGGGCGCGATAACCTATGCCCGGAGGTGCAGTCATGATCACCACCTTGGTGCAATTCCAACTCTCATCGCCGATCACGCTTGCCGAGGCCACGCGACGTTTCGAGGAGACCGCGCCGAAATATAAAAACCTCCCTGGGCTGATCCGGAAATATTACATCCGCTCCGAGGACGGGCGCATCGTCGGCGGCGTTTATCTCTGGCGGACGCGGCAGGCTGCCGAGCTTCTCTACAGCGCCGAATGGCGCGAGCGCGTCGAAAAGGTCTACGGCGCCAAGCCCGCGATCACCTGGTTCGATAGTCCGGTCGTCGTCGACAATTCGACCGGCGGCACGATCACGAAGGCGGCATGACCATGCAACGCGGTGACAACCTCCCCCGCGGCGCGCTTGGCGCTGCCGGCGCGGCGGTCGCCGTGGGCGCTGCCGTGCGGCCGCAATCGCCGCGCGCGAAGGGTCCGCTCGTTTGGCTCGACATGGACCAGCAGGCGCTCGACGACGCCTATGACCAGATCGTCTACGCACCCAATCGCGAACAGGTCACTCAGCGTCGGATCGCCAACAGCGAGCGCGCGCGTGCGGCGATCGGCGCGCCCGAGCGCGTCGCCTATGGTGCGACCGAGATCGAGAAGCTCGACATCTATCGCGCCAAGCAAGCGCATGCCCCGGTCAATATTTTCGTTCACGGCGGAGCCTGGCGCGCCAATCGGGCCGCCGACTATTCCTGCCTCGCCGAGCCGTTCGTGCGCGCAGGTGCGCATTTCGTCATCCTCGACTTCACCAATGTGGAGGAGACCGGCGGCAGCCTCTTTCCCATGGTCAAGCAGGTGCGCCGCGCCGTTGCTTGGGTCTACAAGAATGCCGGCGCCTTCGGTGGCGATGCGTCGCGACTTTATCTCACCGCGCATTCCTCCGGCTCGCATCTCGGCGGGTGCGTGGTGACCCACGATTGGCGCGGAGAAAATCTGCCGATCGATATTCTCAAGGGCGCGATGCTCGGGAGCGGCATGTTTGATCTAAAGCCTGTGCGGCTCTCCAAGCGCTCGAGATACGTCAAGTTCACGGACGAGATGGAGGAAGCGCTGAGCGCGCAGCGCCACCTCGACAAGCTCAACGCGCCGCTCATTCTCGCCTACGGCACCTGCGAGACGCCGGAATTCCAGCGCCAGACGCGCGACTTCTACGCGGCGGTTAAAGCCGCCGGCAAACCGGCCGAGCTCCTCATCGGCGAGGGCTACAACCACTTCGAGATGCTGGAGACGCTGGCCAATCCATACGGCCTGCTCGGCCGCGCGGTGCTGGCACAGATGGGGCTCAACAGGTAATGTGAGTCGTCCCCGCGAAAGCGGGGACCCCTGATCTCAGGCCGGTTGTCATGGGTCCCTGCTTGCGCAGGGACGACGGCCTCGCGAATTCTACCCCGCTTGCCGGTAGTGCTGGAACTCGGCGGCCGCCTTGCGGTGTCGTGGCGCGGGCCTTGCGGTCGCACGCTGCCGGTCAAAAACTTCCGCGCATTGAAGCCATCGCTCCGCCATGCGATTCCAGGTCGCCTTGCTCGCGGGGTCGCGCGTGAACTTCGCCATTCGCTGGCAATCGGCGGCGTGCCTGAGAAATTCCTCCGATGGATTCATCAATTCCGTCCTCCTTGGTGGTCAGGCTGCCTCGCTCACGCGGCGAAATCGTCCCGCGTGTTCGCAGAGCCGCAGCCAACACAGCGCCAGTTCACGCCACGTGTTCCTCTCCTTCTCGTCGACCGATCGCTCTGCCAATCGAAAGCACTCGCTCGCCCGCTGCTGATACTTGTCCTCGGAAGCCATGGCGCACCTCCCTGCGCCCCCGCCCTGTGTCACAACCGGACATAACGGGGATCCGCCGGAAAGGTTCCCCATGCTGCCGCGCCGCCGCAGTGGCATGGTAAGTTCCCCCCTGACCGGCGTGGGGTTAAGGCTGTTGGCGGGAGGCGGCGCCATGCGCGAGGCGGCGGCTGACATCCTCGGCATGAAGGTCGTGGGCGGCCGGCGCGTGGGCGAGTTGCTGATCGGGGGCGGCGTTTACGTCGATGCCGCCATTTGGCACTGGCAGGGGCTCAAATGGGCCCATCTGCTCGCCGACGACACCGACGCGCTGCACCGCTTCGCGGCGCGACTCGGCATTCATCGCGCCTCGTACCAGGGCCCGCCACGGACCCTGGTTCCGCACTACGATATTACGGCCTACGAGCGACAGCGGGCCATTGCGCTCGGCGCGATTGCCTGCAGCCGCGACGAGATCGTCGCGATTGTGCGTCGGATGCGTTCGCGCGGTGCTAAGCCGCAAACTGACGCGGCGTAGGTGGGTTGAGGGCAGCGAAACCCACCGCCCACCGGTCGAGGCGAGACGACGGGTTTCGCTTCCGGCTCAACCCGTCCTAGCGCATGTTCGACCAGGGATCGAATTTGTGCTCCGGGATCCTGTCGAGCGCGGCTTTGTACGCCTTCTCGGCCTCGGCCGCCTTCTGCTTCTGCTCGGCGCTCTGCTGCTGCGATCCGGAATATTTGCCCTTTCCCCGCCCTTGGGCATGGGCGGGCGCAATCAATAACGCGATGGCCCCGAGAGTGATGAGCAGGATTCTCATTCCCCTTCCCCCATGAACGATCGCACCCTTGGGCGGAGAATAGGGGCTGTTGTGGCCGAAAATGCGACGCCGCGGGGGGGGGCCTCCTTTTGACCGCCACAGCTCCTAACAAATCCTGATCGGCGCGGAATTATTTGGAGGCGCAGGCAAGCATGACTTTGACCGTGACGCCCGGTCGCTGCGGCCGGAAGGTCGCGCGATTCTCCTCCTCGAACACGAAGGTGCCGCCGGGGTTGAGTGCGTAGCTATTGAGAATGCGCTCGTTCGCCTCGCACGCGACCGTGCAGGCTTGGCGACACTCTCCCTCGACGAAACGAATGACCGTTCCGCTCGGCCCTGACGGTCCGGGAGGGCCCGCAGGTCCAGCGGGTCCAGGCGGTCCAGGGTCGCCCTTTTCGGCTTGGGAGACCTTCTCTTCGCAAGCCGAGAGCGCCAGGGGCGCCAGCAGCAAGACAATGATCAACCAGCGAACTTGCATGCGATCTCCCCGCGGATATCAGTTCAGGAAACGAGGACAGCAGTCTGCGCGCGAAAAAGGGCTGGGCCGTGGCAACATCTTCGGCAATGAGCAGTGCGCTTCGCGCGCCGATCTATTTGGAGGCTTGCGCGGCAGCGCTGGTCAAACGCTCCGCCAAGGAGCGCGCCACGTCGGGCGTCATCTGCACGCGAACGATAGGGCCCATGGGGCGGTGCCAATCGTCGAGCAAGTGCAGCATGACTTCGATGTGCTCGTCGAGGACGTGGGCGGTTGCGAGTTCCGCCGTGCCGAGGTCATGCGGCGGAGGCCCTCTGAATTCCGCGACCATGATGTGCTCCCCGTGAGGCCAAAGTCATCTCGTTGCGGACAAACCGGATATGGCGGGGCCGCCTCCTGCGGCGGCCTCCTCTTGCAGAGCTTACTAGCAGGGGCGACACCAGCAGCGGAACCGGCCGCAGACGCGCGTAAATCCAGGTCGGCAATAAGGTCCCCATCCGCGACAGGCGGCCGGTTCGATCGGCGTAAAATTCTGCGCCGCAGCGCCGACGTTGTTCGCGCCGCGCGAGGTTTGCGCGTCGGCCGTCAAGGCTGCGGATGCTGCGAACAAAACTGCGATCGCAAGGGAGAGCGTAGCTTTGCGCATCGATTTTCTCCTTCCAGTGCCGCGATGTCCCCCCGAGTGCGCCCCAGCCCGGTCGATCTTACTCGCCCAGCCGTTTTGGTCCACGTCGACGATCGTAGTGCGGTTCTGCGCTGCCGCTCGCCCTCGTGCCTGTGCGCGGCGCGGGTATCGACGTCGCTGCGAGCGGTTAGCGTTGGATCGGAACGGCGATCGAGCCGCGTCTTCGGGTGGCAGAAACAGAGAAGCCCCGGCCGTGATAGGTCCGGGGCTCTCGTGCAGTAGTGTCACCACGATTCTGGCGGATCGTGATCCCCCCACGCTAATGCGATCTGCGCGGTTTCGGCAACAGCCTCCAATTCGAAAAGCGTCGCGTGTGACATTTCTGCCGAAAACGAACGCGGCCTCTGGTAATTGAATAGGTCACGGGGGGCGTTCGCTCCAGCGACCGTGCCACGGTGCTTGTCAAACAGGCATGAGGAAGAAAAGCTTTGGATCGAAAGGGCGCCTCGCGGCGGGGACACTGGCCCGCCCTGCCATCTCGCCATAGGATTTGCCGGGCGCTGAGCCCTTTCCTGGAGAACGACATCATGGCACGCTTTATTCTCGCGACCGGTCTCGCTGCCGTGCTCGGCATGCCGTTGCTCGCCATGTCATACGGCGGGGCGTCGGCCCAGGAGCGGGCCACGTGCTCGCAGGCACGTGTTCGTTGCGGCACGCAACGCGTCTGTCAGAAGCGCTTCGAGAGCTGCATGGAGACCGGATGCTGGACGGTCGTGTTGGTGAAGCGCTGCGGCTACGAGAAGCGGTAGGGAGGGCGCCGGCCTTTCAAGACACTGGGGGCCGATTGCGCGGTACTGCCGCACTTGGATGAAGACCGATGCCGGGTGCCCGACCGGCCTTCGTCTCCACCGTGCTTTGCCTGAAAGAGAACCCCCGACGCGCGCGAGCGTCGGGGGGTTCTGCGGCCTCGGCTGGCGTCCAGTCGCGATCCGGACCGTTCGTAGACCGCGCGCAGCGCAAGCTACATTGGATACTCGCTCGCCATCCCTGTCATTGAGATAGCTCAAAAGCTCGCGGCGCGGCTTTAATCGGGTGATCTTTGGACATTTGGCGCGCGTTGAGCACGATCAGCGAAGGGTCGAGGTTGGCGGCGGCCTCGCGTGCCTGCTCTGCTTGCTCGAGCTCGTTGGCGGCGCGCAACCGCAATTGCGCGGCGTAGGCTTTGTCTTTTGGTGGCCAAAATTCAAACCGGTGGCTTGAAATTCAAAACGGGATACAAGGACTTATACAGTCCGCCCCGGTCCTGGCCGGAACCGACCAAGGAAAAAGCCCCGACCGCCGTCAGGTTTTGCGATCGGGGCTCCTACGGAGGGTTGAGGTTACGCTTCGCCCCCTCCCAAGGTCCCCTGAAGCGTAACAGTCACACGCTAGTGCCCTCGCGCTTCATCGACAATTACCCGAGCGCGAAAGAAAATCGGTGTGACATTTCCGCAATATCAAAACGGGCCCGCTCGCGTCGGAAATGGGGGCCCGTATCACCGCCCCCGGTACTGGCCCAGGCCACTACCCCGCCCCCGGTACTGTCCGAATTAGTAGGACAGTACCCCCGCCCCCTCGAAGAACATATTGCGAACGGAGAACAAATCATGTACATTGCCTCTCGCTGCCCGTTCGAGTCTTCCGAATCCGGTCCTATAAGGAGTGGAGCAATGACCACCGCGTTACGTCTCGTCGAAGGTTCGTCCATGGATAAAACGAAGGCCCTCGATGCCGCGCTCTCCCAGATCGAGCGCACGTTCGGCAAGGGCTCGATCATGCGGCTTGGCAAGAACGACAGGTCGATGGATGTGGAGACCGTCTCCACCGGCTCGCTCGGCCTGGACATTGCGCTTGGTATCGGCGGCCTGCCGCGCGGCCGGGTGGTCGAAATCTACGGGCCGGAATCCTCCGGCAAGACCACACTGGCGCTGCATTGTCTCGCCGAGGCGCAGAAGAAGGGCGGCATCTGCGCCTTCATCGACGCCGAGCACGCGCTCGATCCCATCTATTCGCGAAAACTCGGCGTCAATGTCGACGATCTGTTGATCTCCCAGCCTGACGCCGGCGAGCAGGCGCTCGAAATCGCCGACACGCTGGTGCGCTCCGGCGCGGTCGACGTTCTCGTCATCGATTCGGTCGCGGCCCTCGTCCCGCGCGCCGAGCTCGAAGGTGAAATGGGCGACAGCCAGCCTGGCCTGCAGGCGCGCCTGATGAGCCAGGCGCTGCGCAAGCTCACCGCCTCGATCAACCGCTCCAACACCATGGTGATCTTCATCAACCAGATCCGCATGAAGATCGGCGTGATGTACGGCTCGCCCGAGACCACCACCGGCGGGCATGCGCTCAAGTTCTACGCCTCGGTGCGCCTCGACATCCGCAGAATCGGCGCCATCAAGGAGCGCGACGAGGTGGTCGGTAACCAGACCCGCGTCAAGGTGGTCAAGAACAAGCTCGCGCCGCCGTTCAAGCAGGTCGAGTTCGATATCATGTACGGCGAAGGCATTTCGAAGAACGGCGAGTTGATCGATCTCGGTGTGAAAGCGGGCGTGGTCGAGAAGTCAGGCACCTGGTTCTCCTACGACAGTCAGCGCATCGGTCAGGGCCGCGAAAACGCCAAGGCGTTTCTCAGGGCTAATCCCGATATTGCCGCGAAAATCGAGACCGCGATCCGGCAAAACGCGGGTCTCATCGCCGAGCGAATTCTGGCCGGCGACGAGCGCACTGAGAACGAGGACGCGGCAGAATAAGCTAGAGAGAGCTCCCCCGACCGTCATTGCCGGCAGCGGCAATCCGTCCCTTGGCGAGGCGTTGCGTCGAGTATCGCGAAGCGGATGGACCCGCGGGTCAGCCCCGCGGGTGACGGGCGGGGTTGCAGTCACCGTTCCTCGCTGGTGCGCTCCACGCTGCAGGGCATCCGGAATACATCACGTAAGGCCTAGTGCCTCGGCAACCGCTTGCGCACCTCTGTGATCACGCGCGGCAGCGCCTCCTCGTTCGCCGGCGCCATCAGATGGACGCCGGCGACGCCGGGAGTGGCGGCGAGTTCTTCGATCAGCTCAATTGCGATGCGCTCGCCCTCAGCCGCCGGCTCGGCCGCGCGCTCAAGCCGCTCGATGAAAACGTCGGGAATGATGGTGCCGTAGAGGCGCTCGCGCATCCAGCGCGCCGAGCGCGCCGAGCGCAGCGGCGCAATGCCGATCAAGAGGAATATGCCGCGCGTTAGCGCGTGCTCGAGCAGCCGCGCGGTGTAGCGGCGCACCACCCCTGTATCCATGCAGAACTGGGTCTGCGCGAATTCGGCACCGGCTGCGGCCTTGGCCGCGAGCTTGTCGGGGCGCCAGGCGGGCGGTGGATCGACTGGCACGTCGGCGGCACCGAGAAAGAACGCGGCGCGGCCCGCAACTTTGCGCCCCGAGGGAAGCTCGCCCTTGTCGCGCAGCGCGCGTGCGATCGCGGTCAGCGCCACCGAATCGACGTCGAACACCGGCTTGGTCTGCGGCTGGTCCCCGGCTTTCGGGTCATCGCCGGTGAGACAAAGCACGTTGTGCACGCCGCAAGCGGCGGCGCCCATAAGGTCGGCCTCGAGCGCAAGCCGGTTGCGGTCGCGGCAGGTGAATTGAAGGATGGGCTCGATGCCGGCGCGCGCGAGCAGGCACGCCGCGATCGGCGCCGAGAGATGCGCGCGGGCGCCCGCCCCATCGGTGACGTTGACGGCATCGGCGAGGCCGGCGAGCGGCAGCGCCTTGCGCAGCAAGTCGTCCGCCTCGCATGAGACGGGCGGCGTGATCTCGGCGGTGATGGCAAATTGGCGCGCCCGCAACAGCGCTTCCAGGCGCGAAGCGGGCTGCCGTTCTGTCATCCCCTTGTCCGGCGGGTTTGGGCGGCGGCCGCGGGGCGCGCGGCACGGTGCGCCGATGGCACACGGCGCTTATATAGACGATCGGCGCACCGCGAGCGAGCGGTCGGTGTTCTCTGGCTTGCACTGCTGCAACTTCGTTTCCTGGACAGGGTGCAGGGCCAAAGCTAAAAGCGAGCGCGATCCGTGTCGCTCGGTGGGACGCGGGACAGATCGAAAGTCGTTTGGAAATGAGCGGCGTCAACGAGATCAGGTCGCGCTTTCTCGACTATTTCGCGCAGAACGGCCATGCCGTCGTGCCGTCGTCTCCGCTCGTGCCGCGCAACGACCCGACGTTGATGTTCACCAATGCCGGCATGGTGCAGTTCAAGAACGTCTTTACCGGCCTCGAGAAGCGGCCCTATACACGCGCGGTGACCGCGCAGAAGTGCGTGCGCGCGGGCGGCAAGCACAACGATCTCGACAATGTCGGCTATACCGCGCGCCATCATACCTTCTTCGAGATGCTCGGCAATTTCTCCTTCGGCGATTACTTCAAGGATCGCGCGATCGAGCTTTCTTGGAATCTCGTCACCAAGGAGTTCGGCCTGCCGGTCGATCGGCTCATAGTCAGCGTCTTCGCCGAGGACGACCAGGCGTTCGGGCTGTGGAAGAAGATCGCAGGGCTGCCCGAGAGTAAAATTGTCCGCATCGCCGGCTCGGACAATTTCTGGCAGATGGGCGAGCTCGGCCCCTGCGGCCCCTGCTCGGAGATTTTTTACGACCACGGTTCGCACATCCCAGGCGGCCCTCCCGGCTCCGCCGAGGCCGAAGGCGACCGCTTCATCGAGATCTGGAACTTGGTGTTCATGCAGTTCGAGCAGCTGCCGGGCGGCAAGCGCGTCGATTTGCCGAACCCCTCGATCGACACCGGCATGGGGCTCGAGCGCACCGCTGCGGTGCTGCAAGGCACCCACGACAATTACAAGATCGATCTGTTCGGCGCGATCATCTCCCACGTCGCGGATTTGACCGGCGTCGAGCCGGAAGGCCCGCGCGCCGTCTCACACCGCGTGATTGCCGATCATCTGCGCGCGTCTTCGTTCCTCATCGCCGACGGCGTGCTCCCTTCCAACGAGGGCCGCGGCTACGTGCTCCGCCGCATCATGCGCCGCGCCATGCGCCACGCGCAGCTCCTCGGCGCGGAGGAGCCGCTGATGTGGCGGCTCGTTCCCACGCTCACCCGCGAGATGGGCCAGGCCTATCCAGAACTCTCCCGCGCGGAGCCGCTGGTCACCGAGACCCTCAAGCTCGAAGAGACGCGGTTTCGCAAAACGCTCGCGCGCGGACTTGTGCTGCTCGAGGAGGGCAGCAAGCAACTGTCCCGCGGTGAAAGATTTTCCGGTGAAGCCGCCTTCACGCTCTACGATACCTTCGGCTTTCCCCTCGACCTCACTCAGGATGCGCTCAAGCCGCGCGGGATTGCCGTAGACACCGAAGCCTTCAACGCGGCCATGGAGCGCCAACGCGAAAAGGCACGCGCGTCCTGGGCGGGATCAGGCGAGGCGGCAACCGAAGCACTGTGGTTTGCGCTCAAGGAGCGGATCGGTGCGACCGACTTTCTCGGCTACGAGACCGACACCGCCGAGGGGGTGGTCGCCGCGTTGGTCAAGGACGGCAAGGAGGTCGACGTCTTGCGCGCTGGCGAGAGTGGCGCCGTTGTCCTTAACCAAACACCGTTCTACGGCGAAGCGGGCGGCCAGGTCGGCGACACCGGCGTGATGCACGCCGATGGCGTACGCTTGTCCGTGACCGATACCCAGCGCAAGGCGGGCGACGTGTTCGTCCATTCTGGCAAGGTGGAGAAGGGCACGCTCAACGTCGGCGCCGCACTTACGCTCGAGGTCGATCATTCGCGGCGCAGCGCCATCCGCCGCAACCATTCGGCCACGCACATCCTGCACGAGGCGCTGCGCCAGGTCCTGGGCGATCACGTGGCGCAAAAAGGTTCGCTGGTCGCGCCCGACCGGCTGCGCTTCGACTTCTCGCATCCCAAACCGATGACGGCCGAGGAGATCGAGCGGGTCGAGGACATTGCCAACGAGGTCGCGCTGCAGAATTCGCCGGTGACCACGCGGCTGATGGCTGTCGATGAGGCGATTGCGTCAGGCGCCCGCGCGCTGTTCGGAGAGAAGTACGGGGACGAGGTGCGGGTCGTCGCCATGGGCGAAGCCGGCGGCAACGCCATGGGCTGGTCGGTGGAACTGTGCGGCGGCACGCACGTCAGGCGTACCGGCGATATCGGCGTGATCGCCGGCCTCGGCGACAGCGCGGTCGCGGCCGGCGTGCGCCGCATCGAGGCGCTCACCGGGACGACGGCGCGCAAGTACGCGCGCCACCTTGGCGAGCTCGCGAAGGCAGCGTCGGCCGAACTCAAGGCGCCGCTCGACGATATGCCGCAGCGCCTCGCGCAGGTGCTCGACGAGCGCCGCCGCCTCGAGCGCGAGCTGTCCGAAGCGAAGAAGAAGCTCGCCATGGGCGGTGGTGCGCGCAGCGAGGGCGCGGATGGCGTGCGCCTAGTCGGCGATGTGAAGCTCATGGCGCGGGCGGTCGAAGGCATCGAAATCAAGGATCTGAAGAGCCTCGCGGACGAGGGCAAGAAACAACTTGGGTCTGGCGTCGTTGCCCTTGTCGCCACCACCGCCGACGGAAAGGCCAGCATAGTCGTCGGCGTGACGCCTGATCTTGTCGCGCGGTTCTCCGCCGTTGATTTGGTGCGAAGGGCCTCCGAGGTCTTGGGCGGCAAGGGCGGCGGTGGGAAACCCGAGATGGCGCAAGCCGGCGGCCCCGACGGCTCCAAGGCGGACGCCGCGCTCAAAGCGATCGAAGGCGCGTTGGCGGGAAGCTGAGCGCAGCCCGGGGTTGAGCGAAGCGAAACCCGGGGGAACTATCTCTTCAGCTGTAGGGTGGACAAAGCCGCGTTGTTCGGTCTTTCCGTGTGGCAAAATCGCGCGCGCGCCGTGCCCACCTCACAAGAGACTCGCAGGCGATTTTGCCCATCGCTGCGCGTTCTGAGTTGATCCTTCACGATGCTTTCTTCAGAAACACATAATCCGCCGAATAGGGCGCGCTGTAGAGTGCGCCGGCGTTGTCGCAGCCGCCGGCGTGGACACCGCCTCGCGTGTTGATCCGCTGCACCGTGGTGACGCCGGAGAGCGTGCCGGTGCCGCGATGCGCCGTCACATCGAGCTTGAGCCACGGGATATCGCCGGGAGTCTGCCCTGCGACGTTGGCGACCGCCTTGCCGACGACCGCGCTGCCGTCGACGTGTTCCCAGCTCGGCCCGGCAAAGTGGCGACCGACGCTTTTGCCGTCGAGCAGCAAGGTCGCGATCGGCTCGCGAAAGGCCCATGCCAGCTTGCCATCGGTGCCGGCCTTGCACTCATAGATCTGCGCGCCCTCGGCATGCAGCGTGACGACCGCGCTCTCGCCCGGCGCCGCGAGGGCGGGCGGGACCTGTGCCGATGCCGCGCGCGCCAGCGCCGCGGCGGCGACGATGGCGAGTAGAAACATCAAAGGGTGCATGGAATCCTCTTCTGATCGCGTCGCTTCGCTCCACCCGGCTTCTCTCTCTCTCCGGTCGTCCCCGCGAGGGGCACCCCGCGACGCAAGCGTCGCGGGGACCCCGTTGCGGGGACCTATCAACACCGGCCCGGCTCTCGCGCGATGCGCTGGGCCGGGACGACAGAAATGAGTACCGTTACGCCATCGCCTTTTTGAGGTTCTCGTCGACCTTGTCGAGAAAGCCGGTGGTGGAGAGCCATTTCTGATCGGCGCCGACGAGCAGCGCGAGGTCCTTGGTCATAAAACCGGACTCGACCGTGCCGACGGTGACCTGCTCCAAGGTCGCGGCGAATTTCGCGAGCGCGGCGTTATCGTCGAGCTTGGCGCGATGCGCGAGCCCGCGCGTCCAGGCGAAGATCGAGGCGACCGAATTGGTCGAGGTCTGCTCGCCCTTCTGGTGCTGGCGGTAGTGGCGCGTCACCGTGCCGTGCGCGGCCTCCGCTTCGACCACCTTGCCGTCCGGGGTCATCAGCACCGACGTCATCAGCCCGAGCGAGCCGTAGCCCTGCGCGACGGTATCCGACTGCACGTCGCCATCGTAGTTCTTGCAGGCCCACACATAGCCGCCCGACCATTTCAGTGCCGCCGCCACCATGTCGTCGATCAACCGGTGCTCGTAGAAAATGCCTTTCTTCTCGAACGCCGCCTTGAACTCGGCGTCGTAGATCTCCTGGAAAATGTCTTTGAACCGCCCGTCATAGACTTTGACGATAGTGTTCTTGGTGGAGAGATAGACCGGGTAGCCGCGGTTGAGACCGTAGTTGAGCGAGGCGCGGGCGAAGTCGCGGATCGAGTCGTCGAGATTGTACATCGCCATGGCAACCCCGCCGCCGGGGAAGCGAAAAACCTCGCGCTCGATCTTGGTGCCGTCGTCGCCCACGAAAGAGAGCGACAGCTTGCCCTTGCCCGGCACCTTGAAATCCGTCGCGCGGTATTGGTCGCCGTAGGCATGACGGCCGATGATGATCGGCTTGGTCCAGCCGGGGACCAGCCGCGGCACGTTTTTGCAAATGATCGGTTCGCGGAAGATGACGCCGCCGAGAATGTTGCGGATGGTGCCATTGGGCGAGCGGTACATTTCTTTCAGGCCGAATTCCTTCACCCGCGCCTCGTCGGGCGTAATGGTGGCGCACTTGACGCCGACACCGACCTTCTTCACCGCCTCCGCCGCTTCGATCGTGATCTTGTCGCGGGTCTCGTCGCGCTTCTCAATGCCGAGGTCGTAGTAGAGGAGCTCGACGTCGAGATAAGGATGGATCAGCTTCTCCTTGATGAGATGCCAGATGATGCGGGTCATCTCGTCGCCGTCCATCTCGACGACCGGATTCTGCACCTTGATTTTCGCCATTGCGGCCGACCCTTTACGCGCGCGCAGCTGCGGAGGAGGTGAGCGGAAATGCCTCGGGGCAGGCGCCTTATGGCGCGGCCGGCTTGATCCTGCAAGGACAAAACAACGTGTTGCCGAATTGCGCGCGCGCAGCCGGCGCGCCATTGTGCACGCGGGCCGTCGGTGCGAGACGCCGGAAACGCTCCCGCGTGGATGCAAGGGTGTTCTGATTTGGCAACAATGCCGACATGGCGCGAGATCAGAGGGGCTTACGGACGCCGCCGCCGCGCGCTGCGCCAGGCGCTACTCGAGCCGCTGCTTGTCGGTCGGCCGGTGCTGCGCGACGTCGTGATGAACGCGCTCGCCGCGCGCGGGCATCTCGTCCTGTGCGAGCTCGGCGACGTGCGCTTCTTCGTCGATCCGAGCGATCGCGTGGTTGGCGCGTGGCTGATGTGGCACGGCGGCTGGCAGCGCCGCGAGATCGACAGCGCGGTTGAAGTGTTGTCGGCGGCGCGGCGGTTGCCGCCCCATGCGGTGTTCGTCGATGTCGGCGCGCACATCGGCACGCACACGATTTATGCGCTGCGCACCGGCCGCTTCGCGCGCGCCGTTGCGTTCGAGCCCGCGCCGCGCAACGCGGCGCTGCTGGCCAGGAATCTTGACGCGAACGGGCTCACGCATGGCGTGATGATCGTCGCGAAGGCGGCCGGCGCCGCGCCGGGCAGCGCGGTGCTGCATCTCCACCCGCGCAATACCGGTGCGCACGCGATCGGCGCGCCGCCGTCGCTCGATGGCACGGCTCGGCTCGAGGTGCCGCTCGTGCGCGTCGACGACGAGCTTAAACGCTTGGGTGTGGCGCCCGAGAGCGTCGCGCTCGTCTGGGTCGACGTCGAAGGTTATGAGCCGCAGGTTCTCGACGGCCTTGCCGGGCTCATGGCGCGCGCGGTGCCGATCGCTTTCGAATTCACCCCGGGCCGCTACAGCGCCGATAGCAAAGCGGGGCTCGTGAGACGTCTCGCGCAACATTATACGACGGTGCACAGTTTGGGACGGGGGGAGGGCACGGCGCCCGTCGGCACGCTCGCCGCGCGCGAGCACACCGACGACCTGCTGGTGTATTAGAGTGCGTCGTCTGGAGTGGAAGCGACGTGCTTGAAGCCCGAACGAATACGCTGGAGATCATGCCCGGCGCCGGAACCGACAAGACAAAGACTTGGATCGACGCGCCGGGCCCGATCGTCGTGCTGGTCGAGCCGCAGCTCGGCGAAAATATCGGCGCGGCGGCGCGCGTGATGGGAAATTTCGGTCTCAGCCGGCTGCGCCTCGTCAAGCCCCGCGACGGTTGGCCCAACATGCAGGCGGGGCGCGCGGCCTCCGGCGCCGATCGCATTCTCGAGGACGCGCAGCTCTACGATACGGTGGAGGCGACGATCGCCGACTGTACGCTGGTGCTCGCGACGACGGCGCGCGCCCACGATCAGGCCAAGCCGGTGATCTCCCCCGATGCGGCAGCCGCTTTGCTCGCGCCGCGTGTCGCTGACGGCGAGAATGTCGCGGTGCTGTTCGGGCGCGAGCGTTACGGCCTGCAAAATCACGAGGTGGCGCTCGCGGACCGGATCGTCACCTTTCCCGTCAATCCGGCCTTTGCCTCGCTCAACCTCGCCCAGGCGGTCGCGGTCCTCGCTTACGAATGGTTCAAGCTCGCCAGCGGCGGGGCGCTTCCCTTCGCCATGCCGCAAAAATCGCCGCCCGCGGGCAAAGAGCAGGTGCAAGCGTTCTTCGCCGATCTCGAACGCGAGCTCGATCAGATCGAGTATTTCCGCCCGCTCGAGAAACGCGCCACCATGCTCGTCAACTTGCGCAACATCTTCGCGCGCATGCAACCGACGCAGCAGGACATCCAGACCCTGCACGGCATCGTCGTCGCGCTCAGCGAAGGCCGCAAGGGACCGGCGCGCGGCGGGGTGCTCGATGGTGAGGAAGCGACCGCGTTGCGGGCGCTGCTGGCGGAACATGGGCAAGGGCGCGTGGCCGGCGAGCGCGGCCCGGTGCGCGGGCTGGCGCGGCTCCTTCGCCGCAATCCGACCGACGCCGAGCGCGCGCTGTGGCACGCGCTCACCAACGACCGGCGCTTTGCGGGAAAAGGCATCAAGCGGCAGGTGCCGGTCGGAGCCCACATCACCGATTTCGTCTCGTTCCCGCTGCGGCTGGTGATCGATCTCGTGCCCGTGCAGGAAAGCGAGACCGCAGCGAAGGAGCGGGCCGAGCGGCGGGCGTGGCTGATCGAGCGCGGCTATCGCGTGCTCGACGTCGAGGCGCGCGCGGTCGAGGCCGAGCTGACGCGCGTTCTCGATCGCTTGACGCAGCAAATCGGCGGCGGTTAGAGCGTGCCCGGTTGCGCGCAATCCACGCAAACATCCGCTCATCCCCGCGAAAGCGGGGACCCAGGATCGCGGGCAGGTGGCTCTGGATTCCCGCTTTCGCGGGAATGAACGGAGAAGGAGTAGCGCATAGCCCGCATTCAAGCGCCATCAGACCTTGATCGCTTTGAGCGCCGCCGCGGCGCCCGCCCGCAGAAAGCTGATGTCGCTGCCCACGGCGAGAAAGCGCACGCCGCGCTTGGCGAGCGCAACCGCGCGTTCGACCGAGTGGCAATAGGCGCCCATGATTTTTTCGGCCTTGCGCGCCGCCGCCAGCATACGGTCGATCCCGCGGTCGACCTCATGCGACATCGGGTCGACATCCGCGCCATTGCTCAGCGCGATCGAAAGATCGGCCGGCCCGAGGAAGAGCGCGTCGATGCCGGGAGTGGCCGCGATCGCCTCGACGTTCTCGAGCGCGGTTTTCGTCTCGATCATGGCAAACGTGACGGTGAGCGCGTTGGCCTCGCGCAGATAAACCTTCTGGTCCGACATGCTTGCGAGCGTGGTGGCGCGGTGCGGACCCCAGCTGCGCTCCCCGATCGGCGGAAACTTTGCGAACGAGACATAGGCGCGCGCTTCTGCCTCCGTGTTGATCATTGGGGCGATGATGCCTTCCGCGCCGAAATCGAGCGCGCGGCTTGCGCTTGCGAACTGGCCGACCGGAATGCGCACGATCGCCGCGCCGCCGCCCTGGCGCACCTGGGCGATCCCGGAAACGATCGAGGCGGTGTCCCACAATCCGTGCTGGGAATCGAGCGCGACCGCGGGAAAGCCTTCGCGGGCGACGAGCTCGGCGACGATCGGCGCAGAAAGGCCGCACCAGCCGCTGTGGACCGTCTCGCCGGCCTTGAGCCGGCGGGCGAGGGAGAAGGCTGTTGCTGTCGTCATGAGATCGTCCTCTGTTGTGATCGGCCGCGCCGGCGGACGATGCGATGGTCGCCATATGTCGCGATTGGGTGCGACCAGGAGCCGGCTGGCCGTGGCAGGGGCGGGAGCGGGAGATCTTCAGTGGCCGGCCTTGATCTCCTCGATCGCTTTCGCCATCAGCTCGGTCATGGTGCGGCGGATCTGATGATCGGAGTCCGTCACCCCCTTGGCATCAAAATCTCTGCGAATCTTGCGGAACACGTCGTCCTCTCCCGGCTCCTCCAAATCGGCAACCACGACCGCCTTTGCATAGGCCTCTGCTTCGGCGCCGGAGAGGCCGAGCTTCTGCGCAGCCCACAAACCGAGCAGCTTGTTGCGCCGCGCCGCCGCCTTGAATCGCAGCTCCTCGTCGTGCGCGAATTGCTTCTCGAAACCTTCCTCGCGCTTATCGAATGTGGTCATTGCCTCCTCGCTCATCGGCAGCGGCGGCGCTCGCATCGCTTTCGCGTTCGGCGAGGGCGGGAGCGACGTCGCTTAAGGTTTCAACCGCAGGCGTGGAAACCAGCGCGCGCGCCCTTGCATAGCGGGACACGATCGTCAAGGCAACCGAACTGATTCGCAAATCCTGCGCAACAAAACCGTTCCACCGCGATTGTGCTGTCGCGCCCGATCGGCTAGCCTTCCGCTGTGGACGCGTCGCACGTTCACAGTCTCGTCGAGCCGCCGCGCGGTCGCCGCGAACACGAGCCTCGACCGGAGCCACGGCATCCAGATGGACAAACCACGGTACACGCCGATGAGCCGCCGTCGCCGCATCTATGAAGGCAAGGGCAAGGTCCTTTATGAAGGACCGGAACCGGGAACGCTGATCCAGCACTTCAAGGACGACGCGACCGCCTTTCACGCGAAGAAGCATGACGTCATCGAAGGTAAGGGCGTCCTCAACAACAGGATCTCGGAATACGTCTTCCAGCACTTGAACGATATCGGAGTTCCCACCCACTTCATCAGGCGCCTCAACATGCGCGAGCAGTTGATCCGCGAAGTGGAGATCATTCCGCTGGAAGTGGTAGTGCGCAACGTCGCGGCAGGCTCGCTGTCGCAGCGGCTCGGGCTTGAGGAGGGCACCCAGCTGCCCCGGTCGATCATCGAGTTTTATTACAAGAACGATCAGCTCGGCGACCCGATGGTCTCCGAGGAGCACATTACCGCCTTCGGCTGGGCCACCCCGCAGGAGATCGACGACATCATGGCGCTTGCCATCCGCGTCAACGACTTCCTGTCCGGCCTGTTCCTCGGCGTCGGCATCCGTCTGGTCGATTTCAAGATGGAGACCGGCCGGCTGTGGGAGAACGATCTCATGCGCATCGTGGTGGCCGACGAGCTCTCGCCAGACTCGTGCCGGCTCTGGGACATCAAGTCGAACGAAAAGCTCGACAAAGACCGCTTCCGCCGCGATCTGGGCGGGCTGGTCGAGGCCTACACCGAGGTCGCCAAACGCCTCGGCATCATGAGCGAGGGCGAACGGCCCCGCGGCATGGGGCCCGTCCTGGTGAAGGGGTGATCGTACCGGAGCGTAGGGCGGATGAGGGCGGCGACATCCGGGGTGTTCCGCATTTCGCTCCGCTCATGCGCGCTACACGCTTTGCTTCGCGCGACGGCGCATCCGGGACACGTGTAAAGTCCGGCTTGCACTTTTCCCGATCCGCGCCATATCGATGCGTGCAGGACAGGCGATGAAGGCCCGCATCACCGTCACCCTCAAATCCGGCATTCTCGATCCGCAAGGCAAGGCGATCGAAGGGGCGCTCAAATCGCTCGGCATTGCCGGCGTGGCGAGCGTGCGCCAGGGCAAAGTGTTCGACATCGAGATCGAAGGGTCCGATCGCAAAGCGGCGCGCGCCGCACTCGAGCAGGCGGCCGACAAGCTCCTCGCCAATACGCTGATCGAGAATTATCAGGTCGACCTGAAATGATGGCGTTGCACGCGGCCGACGTCGCCGCGGCCGAACAGGCTACCTTGAATCTCCCTCTGAGCTGGGCCGAGGGCGAGTCATGAAATCCGCCGTCATCGTCCTTCCCGGCATTAATCGCGAACGCGACATGGCGCGCGCGCTCACGCTGATCAGCGGGCGCGCGCCGGCCATGGTCTGGCATGCCGATACCGCCTTGCCCAGAGGCACCGATCTCGTCGTGGTGCCCGGCGGGTTCTCCTATGGCGACTATCTGCGATGCGGCGCGATTGCAGCGCGCGCGCCCATCATGGGCGCGGTGCGCTCGCATGCCGCCCGCGGCGGCCTCGTGCTCGGGGTGTGCAACGGCTTCCAGATTTTGTGCGAGGCGGGGCTTTTGCCCGGCGTGCTGATGCGCAATGCGGCGCTCAAATTCATCTGCCGCGACGTCTATCTGCGGGTCGAGCGCTCCGATACCCCATTCACCCGCGGCTACAACGCCGGACAAGTGATCCGCGTGCCGGTTGCCCACGGCGAGGGCAACTATGTCGCCGATCAAGACACGGTCGTGCGACTCGAGGGCGAGGGCAGGGTGCTGTTTCGCTATGCTGCACCCGACGGTGCGCTCGACCCCGCCTGGAACGTCAACGGCGCAACCAATGCGATTGCCGGCGTGCTCAACGCGAGCGGCAACGTGCTCGGGATGATGCCGCATCCGGAGAACCACGTCGAAGCGGCGCTCGGTCCGACCGACGGGCGCGGCCTGTTCGCCGGGCTTGCCGATCACTTCAAGCAGGCGGCATGACGCGACGCGCTCCATTTTCGCTCTCCCCGCTAACGCGGGGCGAGGGTCACGGAGCGCTGCGTAGGTCGCGCGCCAACCAGAAAGGAGCCTGATCGAGGCCGATGGTGAGGAGGGCCATAAAACGTCCGGCGCGCGCCCGCAACAAGGCGCCCACCGCGAAGCCAAAGCCGCGCAAGTCGACCAAACGCGCGAAAATCAGTTCGGCGCTCGTTGCCGCCCATGGGCTGACTGCGGAGGAGTACCAACGCATCCGCGCGCTCATCGGCCGCGAGCCGTCCATCACCGAGCTCGGCATTTTCTCGGCGATGTGGAACGAGCATTGCTCGTACAAGTCTTCGAAAATCCATCTGCGGACGCTACCGACGAAAGCGCCGTGGGTGATCCAAGGGCCAGGCGAGAACGCCGGCGTCATCGATATCGGTGATGGGCTCGCCGTCGTGTTCAAGATGGAGAGCCACAACCACCCGAGCTATATCGAGCCCTATCAGGGCGCCGCGACCGGGGTTGGTGGCATCTTGCGCGACGTCTTCACCATGGGCGCGCGGCCGATCGCCTGCCTCAACGCGCTCTCCTTCGGCTCGCCGACGAATCCGCAGACGCGCCGACTTGTCGCCGGCGTGATCGCCGGCATCGGCGGCTACGGCAATTCCTTCGGCGTGCCGACGGTAGGCGGCTGCGTGCGTTTCCACACCCGCTACGACGGCAACTGCCTCGTCAATGCGATGGCCGTCGGGCTGGCGCGCAGCGACGGAATCTTCTACGCCGCCGCCTCCGGGGTCGGCATGCCGATCGTCTATCTCGGCTCCAAAACCGGCCGCGACGGCATCCACGGCGCGACAATGGCGTCCGCCGAGTTCGGTGATGCAACCGAGGAAAAGCGCCCGACCGTGCAAGTCGGCGATCCCTTCGCGGAAAAGCTCCTCCTCGAGGCCTGTCTGGAAATCATGGCGAAGGACTGCGTGGTCGCCATTCAGGACATGGGCGCGGCGGGGCTCACCTGCTCCGCGGTCGAGATGGGCGCCAAAGGCGGCCTCGGCGTTACGCTCGATCTCGATGCCGTGCCTTGCCGCGAGAGCGGCATGAGCCCCTACGAGATGATGCTGTCCGAGAGCCAGGAGCGCATGCTCATGGTGCTCAGGCCCGAGAAGGAGCGCGAGGCCGAGGCGATCTTTCGCAAATGGGGCCTCGATTTCGCCGTCGTCGGCAAGACCACGCCGAGCAAGCGCTTCATCGTGCGCCACCGGGACAAGGTCGTGGCCGACCTGCCGATCAAGGAGCTGGGCGACGAAGCGCCGGTCTACGACCGGCCGCACCTCGAGGCGCCGCAGAAACCGGTGCTCACCGCCGCCGATGTCGCGCCGCCGGTTGCGACCGCGGACGCGTTGCTGCGGCTCATCGGCTCTCCCGATCTGTGCTCGCGGCGCTGGGTCTGGGAGCAGTATGACCACGTGATTCTCGGCAATACCGTACAGCGCCCGGGGGGTGATGCCGCCGTGGTGCGCCTCGGCGACGGCCCGAAGGCGCTCGCGCTTACCACCGATGTCACACCGCGCTATTGCGAGGCTGACCCCTTCGAAGGCGGCAAGCAGGCTGTCGCCGAGGCCTGGCGCAACCTCACTGCCGTGGGCGCGCGGCCGCTGGCGCTCACCGACAATCTCAATTTCGGCAATCCGGAGCGGCCGGAGATCATGGGCCAGCTCGTCGACGCGATCCACGGCATTGCCGATGCGTGCGAGGCGCTCGAGTTTCCCGTCGTCTCCGGCAACGTCTCGCTCTACAACGAAACCAACGGTCGCGCGATCCTGCCCACGCCAACCATCGGCGGCGTAGGCCTGATCGACGACTTCACCAAATCGGCGACGCTTGCCTTCAAGCGGGAGAACGAGGCCATTTTGCTCATCGGCGAGACGGCGGGCTGGCTCGGGCAATCGCTCTATCTGCGCGAAATCTGCGAGCGAGAGGAGGGCGCGCCGCCGCCGGTCGACCTCGTGGCCGAGCGCATGAATGGCGACCTGGTCCGCACGCTCATTGCCGAGGGCGTCGCCAGCGCGGTGCACGACGTCTCCGACGGCGGGCTTCTCCCCGCAATCGCCGAGATGGCTATGGCCGCCGGCATCGGCGCCGAACTCGATCGCCCGCCTACCGCGGCGCACGCCTTCTGGTTCGGCGAGGATCAGGGGCGTTACGTTCTCACGGTCGAACCGGGGGTGGCCGAGACAGTGATGGCGCGCGCCCGCGCCGCGGGCGTGCCCGCGCGGCAGCTCGGCTTGACCGGCGGCGACGCATTGACGCTCGAAGGCGAGCGCCCCATTCTGGTGGCAAAATTGCGCGAATGCTTCGAGGGATGGCTGCCGGCCTACATGGCCGGCGAGCCGGTCTGAACGGGGGGCGGGAGAGTGCCATGGCGATGGCTGCGAGCGAGATCGAGCGTTTGATCAAGCTGCGTATCCCGGATGCCGAGGTGACCATCCGCGATCTCGCCGGCGACGGCGATCATTATGCAGCGACCGTGCTTGCCGAATCATTCCGCGGCAAATCGCGGGTGCAGCAGCATCAAATCGTCTACGAAGCCCTCAAAGCGGAAATGGGCGGCAAGCTGCACGCGCTCGCGCTGCAGACCGGCACTCCGGAGCGGTGATGGGCGGCGTGTTGACTATCGCGCTCCTGCTCGCGTCAACCGGCCTCGCGGGTGCGCAATCGGCCGACCGGGTCAAGCCGCTGGCGCCTGCCGGCGCGATCCAAACGACCGGCACGTGGGGGCTCGGCACGCGCGCCGGCGACTTCATCTACATCGCCGGCATGCGCGGCATCGACCCGAAGACCAATACGCTCGTTCCGGGCGATGAAGCCCGCATCCGGCAAGGCTTTCTCAACATGCAGACGATCGCGGAATCGGAGGGGGCGAGCCTGCGCGACTGCGTGCGAATCGTTGTCTATGTCACCGACATGTTTCGCTTTCGCCCGCTGGTGAACAAGGTGCAAGAGGAGCTTTGGGGCAAGGGCCCCTATCCGCCGCGCACTATCGTCGAGGTCCACCGGCTCAATCAGGACGATATTTTCGAGGTCGAAGGCACCTTCTACGCACCGGCGAAAAAGTGACCGGCGGAGGTGGCGGCGCCCCTTGGGCTTAGGCCACCGCTACGCTACATATAGCTTAAAGGTGAGAAGGTTCGGCGCGCGCAGATGCGCTGCCGCCAGGAGAAGAGGGATTCCATGGCGATCGAGCAATTCATCGAGAATGAGGTCAAAAGCAACGACGTGGTGCTGTTCATGAAGGGCACCCCGCAGTTTCCGATGTGCGGATTTTCCGGGCAGGTGGTGCAGATCCTCGATCACCTCGGCGTGAGCTACAAGGGTTTGAACGTGCTCGAATCGGACGATCTGCGCGAGGGCATCAAGTCCTATTCCAATTGGCCGACCGTCCCGCAGCTTTATGTGAAGGGCGAGTTCGTCGGCGGCTGCGACATTGTGCGCGAAATGTTCCAGGCGGGGGAATTGCAGGGGCTTCTCAAGGACAAGGGCGTGCCGGTCAAGGAACGCGCGTCGACTTAGCGCAGCCTTCTCGGCATTACGATTCTGCAGCAGCGGGGTCGGATACCCTTGCCTCGCAAGCTGCGGGGAGAGGGTGCATACCGAGTTCGCCGGTTGCGTTGATCCACTTCACACCGATGCGCTAGACGGCTCGACCGATGACCGAGATGTCCGGCGGCCCGCGCATGTCCGTGGTGATTCCGAACTACAACCACGGGCATCTGATCGAGGACGCGCTCGCCGCGATCTCGCGGCAGACGATGCCGCCGGCGGAAGTCGTCGTGATCGACGACGGTTCGACCGACGACAGCGTCGCGCGTTTGCAGTCGCTGGCGCCGCGAATGCCGTGGCTGCGCATTCACCGCCATGGCGTCAACCGCGGCGTCAACGCCGCGTGCAACACCGGACTTAGCCTCGTCAGCGGCGATTTCGTTGTCTTCTCCGCCGCCGATGATCGGCTCGACGTGAAGACCGTGGCAGGCGCTTCCGCCGCCGCGGCGGCGTTTCCGACCTCCGGCATCGTGTTTTCCGATCAGGCCGAGATGAGCGCCGACGGCGCCGTCACGCGCGTCATGCCGCTCGATCTGCCCCCTGAGCGCCGGCATTTTTCGGCACAAGAGTTCGTTCGGCTGATGCAACGCAATTTCTTCTATTTTCACGTTTCCAGCGTGTGGTTCAACGTGAAGCTTCTGCGCGCACTGGGCGGCTTTCCGCCCGAGCTGCGCTGGCACGGCGACCTGTTTGCGGCTTACACCGCCGCATTCGAGCAAGGGGCGACCTACGCGCCGGGCGCGGTCTCGTATTTTCGCGTCGGGCAGCAGTCGTATTCGGTGACGGGCGCGCGAAGCCGCGCCCAGCGCGACGTGCTGCGCGCTTGGCTCGCCGTGACGCGCCGTCCCGGCTGGGACAAGCGGCGCGCGGCCTTCGTGGCCGCGGCGATGTGGCCGGACTACAGCCTTTCCGCCGTGCCGGTTCTCATATCGGATTTGAGCTACCTCACGCCACGGCTCATGCGTCGGCTCATCTGGCTCGCGCTGTGGAGCAAGCTCGCTCCGCTCGTAGGCGCGCCGCTGCGCGCGCGCATGCGAAGCATCCGCTCGCGCTACCGCCGCGCGCGCTCGTCGATGGGGTAGGACCCTCGTTTAATACCGCCTCCTTGCCCGTCACCCGGCTCGCGCCTTAGCGCTCACCACCTTCTCCCCGCAAGGGCACGAGAGGGTAGGGACCGGGTTTGCCGCGCGCTGATTCCACTTCGCCTAAATAGGCTTTAAGGTCGCCATTGCGTCGGTAGGCACTTCCCGACAGCAAGTCGTTGGAGAGCATGCAACAGCAAAGCGCCAGGGATCCGCTTGCGGCCGCGGTCATCCCGGCAGCCGCGGTGGAAGCGCCGGTGGCGCCGATTGCGCCATCGCGCGCGCCGGCGCCCGCGCTGCGCGCCGTCGATGGCTTTGCCGAGATGCTGGTCATCGCCGCGCTTCTCGGCGAACTCATCCTGGTGCTCGCGAATGTGTTTGCCCGAGCCTATTTGCACCACTCGTTTCTATGGGCAGACGAGGTCGCGCGGCTCTCGCTGTCGGTTCTTGCGTTCATCGGCGGCGCCGTTGCTTATCGCCGCCGCGACCACGCCTTCGTGCGCATCGTGCTCAATCTCTTGCCCAGGCCGGTTGAACGCGTTTGCCTGGCGCTCTCCGACGTGCTCGTGCTGTTCGTCGTCGCGCTGACGGGGATTGCGTCCGCCGAATTCCTTGCCTCGAGCTGGGGCGAACGCACGCCGATCCTGCAGTTGCCGGCAACGCTGATTGCGCTGCCGCTGCCGGTCGGCATGGCGCTGCTGGCGTTGTATGCCATGAGCAATCTTTGCCGGGAGACGTGGCAAATGATCGCCGGTCTGGGGGGCGCCTTCGTTCTTGCGCTCTTCGCTGCCGCCGCGACGCGTGAGGTTTGGCTGCCCTGGCTCGGCGGCGATGCGGCCATCATGGTGGCGCTGGCCCTGTTCTTCGTCGCGATTTTTTCCGGCGTGCCGGTGGGCTTCGTCCTGCTGCTTTCGACGGCAACCTATCTCTGGGCGGCCGATGCCGCCTCCTTCGTCGTGCTGCCGCAAACCATGGTCAACGGCACCGGCAATTTCATCCTTCTCGCCGTTCCCTTCTTCATCCTCGCCGGTCTCATCATGGAGCGCGGGGGCATCAGCGTGCGGCTCGTCCGGTTCATCCACACCTTGGTCGGGCACTGGCGCGGCGGGCTCCTCCAAGTGACGGTCGCGAGCATGTACGTCGTCTCCGGCTTGTCCGGCTCGAAACCCGCGGACGTGGCGGCGGTGGGCACCGTCATGCGCGACCAGCTGCGCGAGCGCCATGGTGCTGCCGAGGGCGCGGCCGTGCTCGCCGCCTCCGCCATTATGGGCGAGACGGTGCCGCCCAGCATCGCCATGCTGATCGTCGGCTCGATCACCAGCGTTTCGCTGGCGGCGCTATTCATCGGCGGGCTTGTTCCTGCGGCCGTGATGGCGCTCTGCCTGATGGTGCTCATCTACGTGCGCGCGCGGCGCGCCGGCACACCGCGCGTGCCGCGCGCGTCGTTTGCGACCATGCTGCGCGCGGGTCTCGGCGCGGTGCTCCCGCTGCTGATGCCGGCCATGTTGCTCGGCGGCATCCTGTTCGGCGTCGCCACCCCGACCGAGGTCGCGGCTTTCGCGGTCGTCTATGGGCTCGTGCTCGCGGTCGTCGGCTATCGCGCCATGAATCTCAAATCCTTCATGCGCACGGTCGCAGACACCGCCGCGCTGACTGGGGTGTTGCTTTTCATCTTCGCCGCCGCATCGGGGTTTTCTTGGACCTTGACGGTGGCGTATCTGCCGCAGCGGCTCGTCGCGCTGCTGCACGCGGTCGGCAACAGCACTGAAATTTTCATGCTCGGCTCGATCGCGCTGCTCGTCGTCGTCGGCGTCCTGCTCGAGGGGCTGCCCTCGCTCAACGTGCTCGCGCCGCTCCTCATTCCGATCGCCGGCAAGCTCGGCTTGAGCGAACTCCACTATGCACTGGTGCTGATTATCGCCATGGGGATCGGCGGCTTCATGCCGCTCGCCGGCGTGGGTTTCTACGTCTGTTGCGCCATCATGCGCTGCGACATCGAAGAGGCCTCGCGCGCCATGGTTCCCTATGTCATCGTGGTGCTCATCGGGCTCATCATCGTCGCGTTCGTGCCCTGGTTCGCGCTCGCGCTGCCAAAATATTTTGGGTTCCGCCTGTAACCGCCGTCGTGCGGAGAGAAGGTGAAGGGAGAACACCATGGACCGTAGAGCATTTCTCAAGGCGAGCGCCGGCGGTGCCGCGCTGACGGTGAGCGCGCCTTACGTGTCGCTCAATGCCGCGCCGCTGACGCTGCGTTGGGCGCACTTTGCGCAGGAGGACCACCCCGCGAACACGGCGGCCAAGCAGTTCGCGAGCCGCGTCGAGGCGCGCACCGGCGGGGAGATCAAGATCAATATCTTTCCCAATAACGTGCTGGGGGGCCCGCCCGAGCAGGCCCAGCAAATCAAGCTCGGCACGATCGACATGGGCCTGCCGACGCAAGGCCAGTTGGACAAATACGACACCGCGTTTGCCGCGGTGATGCTGCCCTTCGTGTTCGACAGCCCCGAACACGTTTTCCGCACGCTCGACGGGCCGGCCATGGTGTGGCTCGCGCCGCTTGCGGAAAAACAGGGCTTCATCTTGCTGCACAACTGGGAATACGGGTTTCGCAACGTCACCAACAGCGTGCGCCCGATCAACACCCCTGACGACGTGAAGGGGCTGAAGCTGCGCACGCCGCCCGAGCTGCAGATCCAGGCCTCGATGGAGGCGCTGGGCGCGGTGGTGCAGGCGATCGCGTTCCCGGAGCTTTACCTTGCGCTGTCGCAGAAGGTCGTGGATGGCGAGGAGAACCCGATCGCGGTGATCTATTTCAACAAGTTCTACGAAGTGCAGAAGCATCTCGCGATCACGCGGCACGTCTATAACAACATGATCCACACGGTGAGCGCGGTCACCTGGAAGAAACTCGCTCCGGCCCAGCAGGCGATCTTGCGCGAGGAGAGCGCCGCCGCGGGGACGGTCATGCGCAAGCTCATCGCCGACGACGAGGCGGACCAGATCAAGAAGCTCGAGGTTGCTGGCATGCAGGTGACGCGACCGGGTCTCGCGCCGTTCCGCGCCATGATGGAGCCGGCCTATGCGCGCATCGCCGCCTATGCCGGGGAGGCCAACGTGAAGAAATTCCGCGAGATGGTCGAGCAGAACCGCAAGTGAGCAGCTCGCCCGCACTCGGGGGACACTAGGCGTGAGCGCCGCAGCGCAGGGGCCGATCGATGCGCGGCTCGAAGCCTACCGCGCGATGTTTCGGCTCGATGGCAAGACGGCCCTCGTTCTGGGCGCCGCATCCGGCATCGGCAAGGCATCAGCCGAGGCATTGGCGGCGCTTGGCGCGACCGTCCTCTGCGCCGACAAGAACAAGCAGGGCGTCGAAACCACGGCGGCGACGATCGGTACTCGTGCCGAAGCCCATGTCACGGATGCCGGCAGTGCGGCATCGGTGAATGCGCTCGCAGCCGCGATCGAGAGAGAGCA